>Ga0315282_10001502_pt1 | contig 43675 bp, 47 predicted proteins | sample YL17G07_20_MG_FD_203693 | JGI IMG/M metagenome (GOLD analysis project Ga0315282, IMG submission 203693) | Sediment microbial communities from Yellowstone Lake, YNP, Wyoming, USA - YL17G07_20 | ecosystem: Environmental > Aquatic > Freshwater > Lake > Sediment | place: USA: Wyoming | collected... | reverse complement strand
CTTAAATTACTGTTTCCTGAACGGAATGGCGGAGGGCCTGTAGCTCAGTACGGTAGAGCGGCGGATGTGAAAACAGCCGAGGCTCTTAACCCGTTGGCCAAGGGTTCAAATCCCTTCAGGCCCGCCACCTTTTTTATCCGAATCCTTTATATCGAAGGTCGTGGACGGGTATTTGGTGGAGGGTTGCTGGTCGTGAAGACCATGACCAAAAGGGAAAGGATGCTTCAGGACCATGATGTTAGGAGATGGTACGAAAACGTAGCACGGGGAAGCCCTATCACCGCTGAAGTTCAGCTCAGGAGGCTGAGTCTTTTCTGTGAGCAGAATGGCACGACTGCCGGGGAACTCGCGATGTTGGGGAGGACCAACAGAAAGGCTGTGGAAGACCTTCTCCAAGACCACGTTTCAAAAATGGAGAAAGAGGGAAAGGCACCGGGTTATATATCAGGCTTTATTAAAGCTGTAAAGTCTTGGCTCGACCACAACGAGGTAGAGATAAAGCGAAGGATCAAGATCTCAAACTCCAACGCCACCCCCACCATCGAGGATGAGAGAGTTCCGGAGAAGGGCGAACTCAAGACCCTCTTCATGTACGGCACTGAGAGGTCAAGGGTGAGCATGGTTCTGGTCTCCCAAGCAGGATTAAGACTGGAGACGTTAGGGAACGAGTCCGGATCTGATGGATTGAAGATAGGCGACCTGCCTGAGATGGAAATCAAAGATGGGCGAGTTGAGTTCAAGAGAGTTCCAGCAATGGTCGTCGTAAGACCTACACTCAGCAAAGCTAGGCACAGGTACTTTACCTTTCTTACAAAGGAAGGATGCGAATATCTCAAGGCTTACTTGGAAAAAAGGATGGCTGAAGGTGAGAGGCTTACACCGGACTCGCCTGTGATAGTAGTTACGCCAGGATTCGAGAAGATGGGGAAGAGTGTAAGAAACCGAGGGTTGATGTTCATATGCACACGAAACATCAGCAGAGAAATAAGGGAGGCGATGAGGCCAAGGTTTAAATGGCGTCCTTATGTGCTGAGAGCCTACTTTGATACTCAAATGCTGTTGGCTGAGAGCCACGGAAAGCTCCCACATCCATATAGAGTATTCTTCATGGGACATAAAGGGGATATTGAGGCAAGATACACGACTAACAAGGGAAGGCTGCCAGAGGATCTAATCGAGGACATGCGCAGAGCCTTCAATGAGTCTTCAGAGTATTTGGAAACCACTTCAAGACCTGAAACAGATAAAAAGGAAATGCTTCTGGAGATGTGGAGAGAGCAGGCCAAATTATACGGAATAGACCCTATGAAGGTAAAAATAGAGAAGGAGAGGGAGACTGGTAAGGAGCTGTCTCTTGATGAAGAACAGGAATTTCTAAAGGTTGAGATAAAGAAATTGACGATGCCGCAGAGCACGAACAACAAGCCGTACGCGAGCAAGATAATTACTGAAGCTGAATTGACCAAGTTCGTGGAAGACGGATGGGAAATAGTTAAAGAGTTGAGCAATGGGAAGTTTCTGATGAAGAGACCGAATCATTCTCAAGGATGATGGAATAAGTCAGGTTTTGACTATCGCAGATTTTTCAATTCAACACTATTTCGTTGCAAGGATTGATAAAACTCCTAAACGGAACAAAACTTCGTTGAAAGCACACCTTTATATTTGTTGCTTAGAAATTGTTAGACGGAGTTAGTGCATGCTAACAAAGAATAAACATGTTGGAAAGGGCTATGATAATTAGGGAACGTTTAGCAAATGTTGTAAAGAATTTTCGACAGAAAGTTTTCGGAGTTAAAGGCGATTTCTCGATCATGGATTGGCGTGTTATAAACCCGATTGCGCCAGCCCAATATCAGTTCCTAATCGAAAGGCAAATTCCAACACTGGAAGTATCGATCAAGAATACATGGCCTGCTGATACCAGTTTTCAACTTCAAGCAAGGCTTCAAGATGTTTCAGACTGGGTCTCGAAAACCTTCAGCATAGGCCCCAACAAAGATAGCAAGTTTCATTTGACCCTCCCACTCTCACAGGAAAAGCTGTTTGGTTATGAGGAAAAGACCCTCAGTTTCGATCTAAGATGTAAATATTCAGACCCAAATGGTGAGGAACATGAGATTTCGGACAGCAAACCAATCAGAATATTGGCTAAAGATGATATGATTTGGGCAATTGAAAGGGAAGAAAAGGTAGAGGATCTGAGCCATTTCATAGCCGCGTGGGTAACGCCAAGAGATCCTAGGGTTCAAGAACTAGTTCATAACGTTGCAGAAGATGAAGAAGTTAAATCAATTGGGGGTCTCGTCGGATACCAAGAGACACGCAGAAGGAGGAACTTAAACGGCACCACCATAGTGCCTCCGGGAAGAATTGGTTATTTCATGCTTCACATGAGATGTGGTACTGCCTTGACTGTTTCGTTGGGGAAAGTATCAGGAGGCGCTAACAACGATGTCAATTTCTATATTCTGAATTCGCTTGAATTCGTTCAATTTCAAACAAGCGAAAGGTCACAGGCTTATTCTTGCTTCGGAGAGAATCGTGTAAGAAGTGGGCATTCAACCAATTTCCACGCAAAAATTGAAAATGACTACTATCTGGTTTTTGACAACAGATTTTCTGCCATGTCTTCAAAAAGTGTGCAATGGCACATTGAGGAAGTAGAACCGTTAACTCGTGAAGAAATAGTGATTATTCAACTTAGTGGGATTTTCAGAACGATACAGAATAACGGGATGAATTATGTGAATGCGCTTATCAGTTTTGCACCGGGACATTCCCAGCGTGTGAAAAGACCGTGTGATACTATAAAATTGAAAGGTGGGAATTGCATTGACGGCTCAGTTCTTTTTGCTTCTTGCTTTGAAGCTATAGGATTTGAGCCCATAATAGTGCTTGTGCCTGGGCACGCTTTTGTAGGGGTCCGATCATGGAGCGATTCTGACAGATACTTCTTTATAGAGACAACAATGGTCGGTTCTTATGACTTTAACCAATCCATGGAAGAGGCTCTTCACGAATTTAAACAATATTCATCACCCGACAAAAGGATAATAAACATAAAAAAAGCAAGGGAAGAGGGAATCAAGCCCCTGTATTAAAGAAACACCAACGGGACCTAATGTATCTAGATCCCCGAGATCTATACGGGGTGGCTTGATTTCAATAAAATTGAGCCCAATAACGGAGAGAGTAGATGTTTCTCTTCAAGCCCCTCTTCTGTGTGAATCTGCATTTTCTCTGAGACGACTTAATACTTTTATCTGAATTAATTGCAATTACGACAGTATCTCCAATTTCTGCAGTAGGGTGATTCTTATGCCAATCCGTTAAACCATCGATGCGAGCAGCAGAAGAATGCGTCTTTGTAATATATTCTCTTCCTTCGCCGTCATATACGATAATTTTCTCACCCGGGCTAGGAAAATATTCTCTAATTCCTGCCACAGATATCAGCCCCCATGTTACTTCTGTTTTTGTTAGGCTATGTTCAAATTCTGGCATGTTGTTCACCTCTTTAATTACCTCTGTGATATTTAAATCGATAAATGCCTAGACCAAAAAGTGCAAGATGTGGTGTTCTGAAGGTTCAGCATTCAATTGAATGCAAATCCCCATTTCCCTATTTTCTGTTTAATCAAGTCAATAGTAAGCTTTAAATTATTCATTTTTCATTAAAAATGAAGGAGGAGATAAAATGGAAGATGCTGATGTGGTCATCCCATATGTTAGAATCGATCAAGTAATGGAGTTTATGAAGAAATTCCCATCAAAAGAAATGCTAATTGGAGAGCTTCTTGATCAATTTGGAAAAAGCAATGTGTACAATGCTTTGCCGACCTTACAACTCCTAGGTCTCTGTGAACATGATAAGAAAGGTCAATTTGTGAGACTCACGGACCTGGGAGAGAAATTCAAATCTGCGCTTGTTACAGGCGATGAAAAGCGTGCTGCAGATTTCATTAAAAATCACGTCGATCAATCACAAGCTCTATCTTTTGTTAAAGCACTTCTCGAAAGAAAGGCATCGCTGTCAATATTAGATATTGGGCGCGAATTGGCTTTTAGATATGGCAAAAAATGGAACAATCCATTAACATACAAAACTTATGGTGCAGCAAGCGCAAGCATTCTTAGCTTTGTTGGGTATGGTAATTATACCAAGGGCATTTTGAGAAAGGGCACAGCGAGAGCTCAGGAAGAACGAATTTCACCACCTTATGCAGGCTTCAAAAAAATAGTAACTATTGTTGAAACTATTAAAACAATGGGTGAAGCTGACCTTCACACATTGTCTGAGAAACTTAAAACAAAGGAGAGTCGCTTAGGCAGTGAAATTAAAAATTGCATTGATTTGGGTTTTGTTGAGAGACCTGTTCCAGGTAGATTCACCGTTACTGAGTTTGGTAAGAATTTTGTTGATCCATTAAATAAAGATGAAATATTCAATTTATTCCGAGAAGCGCTTCTTAAAAGCCCCTTTAGTAGGGTAATCCGCCTTCTTTCAAACAAAGTCTTTGATGATGAAGGTTTAGGAGAGATCCTAAAACACCATACAGGCGGTAAATGGCTTAAGAGCAAAACTATTTTATCTCATGGTAAAAAATTCCTTGGTTGGCTAAATTCTGCCAAACTGCTTGAAAAGGTTGAAAGAGGGAAGTATCGATTAAAAAGCGAGATGGTCAAGACGGCTGAAAAGCCAAAATTAGAGAGAGTCCCATCACTCACGGATTACTTCAATTTGGGAAAAATGATGGGCATTTTATCTTCATCGATTGACTTCGAAAAGAATAAACATGCCGTGGAAAAAATCATTGAATTTTGCAAACAAGAAAAGACTTTTTCGACCATAGTGGATTTGTTAGAAGAACATTACAAACTGTTTTTAGATTTGAAGGATGCCCGCATATTTAGTGCCGATATCAAACTTATTGAAAAAACGTTGGGCTTCGAAAACCTAGAGGGGCATGATCATGAGTAAGGAGAAGCCAGTAAAAAGAGCCATTTCTAAGTTGAAGAGGCCACTTCCTTCATATAACATAAGTTTTGAAAAGCACTTTGAAATTATAAAGGCTTATGTTGTTGCCTCAGAAGAAGGCACAAAACCTGTTAGCTGGAAAGATTTTCAAGGTCTTGTCGATGTAAGCCCTGCAAATGTAAGTTCTAATAACAAATTTTTAGAAGATTTGGGAATCATCAACGAAGTCGAAAATAAGCCAGGGAGCTATATTCCAACCCCAAAGGCAATCAACCTTAAAAACGCACAAAATTGGGATGAAGAGGAAACAATTTCAATTATAAGAGACTTGGTTTCGGGTTCATGGTTTTGGCAATCCGCTAGGCAACTCTTAAGTGTTCATAGAAAAGTTACAAAAAAAGATCTTATTAACAAATTAGGCTTTGACTCTGGGGCAGATCCAAAAAAGCATCAGCCCTCTTTAGAAATTCTTATAAAGTATTTACAATATGCGGGTTTGATTTCTGAGGAAAATGAGGAAATATCATTAGGAAAGTATGGGGCAATTGAAGCCCAACGAAAAATCAAGATTCCTCCAGATAAAGATATGATTCAAATTTCCATTGGTGATGACCTATATGCAATTGATATAAAAGAATTTGAGGAATTTATTCAAAGTAGAGGAAAGAAACTAGATCGTAATGTTACCAAAATAAAGTGATCCGGATGACTCAAAATTCTACCTCTGCCGAGAGCACTTCCCCCGTATCTGTATACAAAATTCCTGATGTTAGCGCAGAATCTGTCATGGAAACTGTTGAAAGTATCAGCCTCGCAGGGACTAAAGGCCTTCCATTAGAAAAAGTAGCCAGCTCTATCAATAAAACTAGGGCGTATGCAAAGCGATGTCTTGCTGTAGCAGTTCAACTTAAAATGGTAAGGGTTGAAAATGATCAATACGTTGCAGAGACGGATGCATGTGATATTTCTCAAATGAGAAAAGAGGATTACCCACTTCTGTTTAGGAAGTTTCTTCAAAAATATACTCCATTTTTGTTATTTATCTCCTTGTTGAATAAAGGCAAGTCTCTGGAAGAGGCTTGCAGGAAAGTCAAAATAATCTATGATATAGCTAGTGACCAACGTATTGTAAAAAAATCGCTTATTGGCTGGGCAAAATATGCTGGACTCCTGGCGGTAAGTCGAAATGGAAATGTGGAATTAAAAATAAGCACAAACAAGAAAGAACCAAAATATCTAAGTGCTTTAATTGAATCGTTAGATAGCGATATTAAAATTAGATTATATCTTGAGAAAAAATTGACAGATGAGGTATTCGGATATTTACAGCAAGATGAGGTAGAATTTTTTATCAAGGCTTTAAAAGAGCATTCCAATGATCCTAGGGGTTCTATTGAGGATGCTGGAAAGGCTTTCGAAGACTTCTTGAGGAGAATAGGAAGGAATGCTAAGGTTGATCTATCAACTGCTAATGGTATAGGTCAATGTAGTCAGCTTCTAAAAGGAAAAGATGTAATAATGCAAAAACATCTTGACATTTGCAATTACATTAACACCCTTAGACTAGCGAGCGCACATAGTAAGGATAAAAAGACGATGATACAATGGAAAATTAACCCTGATACAGCGTTGGAAACTATATTAATTACGTTAACAGCTCTTAGGAGTATTTTCCTATTTGTTTTCAAGAAAAAGCAAATCATGTGATGATATCTATGTATCTTCAGAAAACCAATTAATGTAAAAAATTTTCGAAATCAGTCTCTTATGAGGATCAAACGATTGTTTTGTGCCGTCTGCCGGAATCCAAAATAAAGATTTGCATCTTTAATTCAATGGTTTGAAAACATCCTCATTGATAGATTTGAAAACTGACTCAAGATAATCGTATTTTTTTATTATGTCTGTGAATTCATTCTTGACCCTGTTAACGTCTTCCTCATAACGTTTTTTATCTCTCTATAAATTCTTCCATCATCTCTAGAAAATGTTTTGATTTGTCCTTCCACGCTTCCTCGCATTTAGTTATTATGTCATTCACCATTTTATCCGAAAACATTTCATCCGGAACCAATCGCACTTCAACCTGATTTATAATGCGATCATTTTCAGTTCGTTGATGAATGATTTTATTTGATTTCCAGTTTACAAATTCCCGTCGCTTTTCTTCTTCAAATTCCCTGTGGGAAATACGCTGAACAACCTGCTTATCCTTCATAACTGTAACTGGCCTTTCATGATATTTTTTTGGTTGTTTCTTCCATTCTTGATACTCTGCTTGAATGCGTTCTCTTTCCTGATCTTCCTTTTTAAGAAATTCATTGGCGCCTTCGCCCAAAATCCTTCGGGTATTCTCCGTTTCTTCTGTTGTTCTAGGTCTGAAATACTTCATTTCAGGTGTTTGTATAAATGACCATTTGAATTGCGAAAGTGCTGAAAGATTTGATACAAGTGCCTTGAGATCCTCTCTTGTTGATGCATACCGGATCGTGCTCTGGAATTTTGAAATATATACTAATCCGCACCCTCTGAGATGAGTTAATATCCGCGCCATATCTTGAGAACCAGAAATAAAGTCTTCGACAGACACTCCTGTGACAACGATGCCGTATGTGGGTTTGACTTCCATAGAAGGTTTCCAGTCACGGTCATAAATGTAGCTAGTTTTGAATATTCTTACATTCCCAACAGGTTTATAAAATATTTTTTCAATCAAATAACTCATGTCCTTGCCGTCGGGACTTCTCATACCTTCTGACTGTCTCTCTGACCATCTGCTTTCCTCAACAAACTCTCCAAAGTCTATTCCTCTCTGAGCTAAAAAAATTCGTAATTCATCTTCATACATCACTCTATCGGCAAACACTTCTTTTTTGGCTATCCTTAAGAGTATCCGCTTGATAAGTTCTGGATTTTCTTTCTTCAAAGCTTCGATATGTGGTCTTTTTATCTGATCAGTAAATAGCTTATCCGTTATTTTTTCGATGATTGTGAGAAGAATATACAACTTCTTACGACAAAAATAATCAAGGCGAATAAATGACTTAGGATCTATTGTATATTTCCACCTGCCCGTCTGGGTTAGTACAGGTAGTTGATACTTGAAGAGTAGATGTCCACCGATTCCCTCTGCCACTATTTCTGGACTCAGAAATGCGTGATGAATTATATAATCCCGATAATTTTTGACATCTTCAAGTTCTCTTCTCTCGGCTATAAAATCAGAAAATAACCCTGAAGAATTGATTATTGTAAAGTAAGGCTTTTCTTGCTTATCTGTAACCCTCATGAGTTTTTCGAACGAGTCTATTTGCTTATTCAATTTCTGACCAACTGAACATAATGTGAATGCAAACTTTATTGAGATGCCAAGAAAAGACTTGTACTGAGTGAGAAACGATTCAAGAGTATAAATTAGGTTTCTTTCCACTTCTAATAAGACACTGCCTCCTATCTCTTCTCTAAACGGGCCATGATATTTTTTGTAGAAAGCTAGTGTTGTACTCAAAATGAGTTCTTTAATCTTCATTAAAGTCGAGTAAAGTTCAGCCGATTTAAATAGGATGATGTCGTAAAAATCTGAAAACACATTTCCTTTCGCAGGATCGATTTTTTGAAAATTCTTCTTTTAGTGTGGTTAAATTTGAGACAATTACATCTGACGCGAAATCAAACCACCCGAGCGTCCAGTTAATGTCATTTAATTTCTTTTCTATATCCACACTTATCGCCATAGAATAATGTTGAGTCGGCTTTTTTATTAACTTAATGCCTCCGAACTTCATCTATTTATTTTTGTAAATTCAATTATCATTAGAATTTTCGGAATCAGTCCCTTCGTATGAAGGCATTGCGCTTGTGTCTAGGCGTCCAGCCTTGGCGTAACGGCACAACTGCACATCCCTAATGATTAAGGGCTGAAAGGAGAAAGGTGGTTGTGTGAAAGAAGAAGTCTATCACTACCAAAGGAAGATAGAATACTTCCTCAACAGAATAGAGTGTTCCAGCCTGGATGAAGACAGTAAAAAGAAAATCGTTGAGTTTTACCGCTATTTGGTAACAAGGGGTTACAGTAAGGGCAGAATTACCAAGTATCTTTACACCCTCCTTGTTCTGGGAAGACTCATTAAGAAGCCGTTTTCCGATCTGAGAAGAGAAGACATAGAGGAACTTGTAAGGAAGATTGAGGAGAGAGATGATGCCGAGTGGACGAAGCGCGACAACAAGGTGATTTTCAAGTTATTCTACCGATGGCTCAAGAAGGCTGAAAGTTATCCAGATGAAGTAAGATGGATAAAAATTCCTTGCATGAGTATGATGAGGCTTCCTGAGGAGCTGCTAACTGAGGAAGAAGTAATGAAGATGGTCAATATTGCAGACCATGTCAGGGATAAGGCATTTCTACTCGTCCTATACGAATCCGGATGCAGAATAGGCGAACTCCTAACAATGCAGATCAAGCACGTCCATTTTGACAGCTTTGGCGCAGTACTCCACGTAGACGGTAAGACGGGGCCAAGAAGGGTCAGAGTGATTATGTCTGCACCCAAGCTTAACCAATGGTTGGAGAACCACCCTAAACATGATAATCCTGATTCTGCACTGTGGATAACAATTGGCACCAATAGCAGATACAAGGTTTGGACCTATACAACTGCGAAAGAAGTTATCAAGAAAATCGCCTTAAGGGCAGGCGTAAGAAAGAGGGTATATCCGCATCTTTTCAGGCATTCAAGGGCCACATATCTCGCTAATCATTTAACCGAGGCGCAGATGAAGCAATATTTTGGATGGACCCAGAGCAGCGAGATGGCCTCTGTTTACGTGCACTTGAGCGGCAGGGATGTCGATAATGCCTTACTCAAGCTAAATGGACTTGAATCTAAAGTTGAAGAGCAAAAGAATGGCTTGGGACCGATAATTTGTCCACGTTGCAAGGCGCATAATTCTCCAGATGCAAAATTCTGCTCTAAATGCAGTTATTGTTTTGATATTAAAACAGCTGTGCAGATAGATGAAGTGCGAAGTAAAGTAGATATGTTGATGAATGAGCTAGTTAAGAATCCGGATGTTCTGAACGCATTGGTGGAGGAGGTAAAGAGGTTGAAAGGCTAGCAATCAACGCAGATTATCTCGAATTCTTTCGGAAATTTATTTTTGAAAGTCTCAAGGGTTTTATTTTCTTTAACATATACAACGTGCACTAGTTTCTTATTGGAGCTATGAGGAATGGGTTCTATAACCATGAAGTCTATATCCGACTTTTTGAAGATTGTCTTCTCAATAATTGAGCGGTTTGAAACATATTCTACATATTTGGTCAACGAAGAAAGAACTTCGTCATAGAATATTACGACCCCCCTCAAATAGTCTTGAAAGTATGAATAGTCTTTCTCTAAGGCATGCTCAATCTTCTCATTTATGTCGTTTACGAAGTCACGCTCATTTCTTTGCCTAACATCATGGCTTATTCTCTCATCCTCGGACAGCTGAATGGAGGTTATCTCGTAAACTATCCTATTTTTTACTATTTCATAATCAGGCGTTCTGTTGGTTCTCCTCGGTATTTTCTGCGACTCCCCGAATCCATTCAGAATTTCCTTTGCACGTGTCTCGCGTTTGGGATCAATTGTCTCAGAATCGACATGACCCTCATATCGTTTTTTCCTATCATTGTCGTTGCCATAGTAGATATTCTCCAGGTCCTTGATATCATTAGGGAGAAAGCGTTTTTTCATGACTCATCGGATCTCCATTATTCCTTATAATTATATGCATCCCTTAAAACCCTAAACCACTCGGGCATCTTTTTCAAAATTTCTTCATCAATATCCTCAATCAAGATCCTCTTGAGGTTGTTCTTCTGAAACATTTTCCTTTACCTCGATCAGCTCATAGACTCTCCCTCTTTTCTCTCCAATTGCCTTAACCAAACCTTTTGAACATAAACTCTCCATGTAATTTCTGAAAGACCTTTCCCCTTTAGGATGCCGGGCATTCTGGATGTAAAAGTCATAAAGCCTACTGGCAGGCAAACTCTTCCATTCTTTAAGAATTTTCAAGACGATCTTCTCGTCCTGGCTTAGAGTTGAAGAGCAATTGTCTTTTATCTGAACATCTACATCCTCTATCGCTTTCTTATTCTCTCTTTCAGCCTTTAAAGCGGCTAATTTTAGAGCATTGATTCCTAAAGCCAGATTGCCATTGATCCTTTCAGATATCTTTTTTATTATCGCATCAGTATAACTCCACTTAGCCAAAGCTTTTTCAGCTCTATTTTTCAAGATATCTATGCTTTGTTCTATGGTGTAGACTGGGAGTTTTATCCTGCTTGGTATGTTTGACCTTACGTTCTCACCAAGGAGGGAAAAATTTTCTTCATTGTCTGATATCAAGACAACGCACAGGTTTAAGCTCATCAGTTTTGCTAACAGATCCTTCTCCTTAAGCTTTTCAAAGTTATCGAGGCATACGACAAAGCGCTTCTCCTTTGCATATCTTATAAGCTCCTTGGTAAGCTCATAGTTGCTCCTAGAGAATATCAACTCGCTTTTGGGAATGATCTCTTTCAGAACGCTGTACGTGGTCTGATATACGGAGCAGTTGATGTATTTAGTAATAATTTTATCATTTAAGTCATGGATGACGTGCTTAACTAAGATAGTTTTTCCAGAGCCGCAGGGTCCGTGAATGAAGGTGTTGATGAAGTTTTTTAGATTATTGGCTAACTCCGTCCTTTCTTTATCTCTATGCAAAAGCCGATCAGGCAGGTATGATGGTGAGAGTACTTCAGTGTTGATGAGGATCTGGTTCATATCTTAGATTTCCTTTGCCTTATGGAAAAATCTTATGAATGTGTGGTTTGCCGATAATTCCGATAACAGTGGTAATGGTTTTAAATGAAGCTTGCTAATATTATAAGAGGTGGTTAAGGTGAGCCTGTTTCATTCCCTTCCCAAAGAAAAGAAGGAGGAAGTATTGGGAAGACTGTCCAAATTTCAGGATGGAAAGTGTTTCCTGTGTGAGGAATATCTTGGCATGGTCGCACTTGAAAGCTTAGAAGTAGATCATATAATTCCATTTGCTGAGGGAGGAAGAGACGATAAATCAAATTGGGCTCTACTACATAAAGATTGTAACAGAAAGAAAGGAGTAAAACCACTATTATTGGCTAGAAGCTTGCATCGATTTGAGAAAGATAAAAGAAAATTCGAAGAAAAGTTCAAATTAGGAAAAGTACTTGAAGCTTTTAGAGGCACAGATGGGAATGATCTAAAGATAAAATTCTTGGGTGAAAATAGGGCAGAAATTTTATATAAAAATGAGAAAGGACTTAATTAAAGAGCAATTACCCGTCTATGACGATCCTAGCGGTAGTGGTTTCACATCAATTTTTGTTACCTTGCCGATAGAGTACATTTTTCACGACGCTGAGCTTAATCCTAGACCAATTTCAGAGAAGTATGCAAAGGAAGGAAAGATTCTCTGGTGTAAAATTGATGAGGAAGAATGGAAACAGATAGAAAAAATGGTTACTAGAATAATAAACCATAAACTTTGGGAAGCTAAAGATCCAATAGTTGTAGAGGCAATTGGAACGACTAAGAAAGACATTGCAGAGAAATTACTAACAGAAGGGAAAGTAGGAGAGCAAAAAGTTTTCGAGCCGCCAATAAACTCAAGCTACGTTCTTGATATTCGATTATGAACTTTAACGGAACTTTCGCATATCGCTAAACTTCATTTCATTAGACCTCTTCTTCGTTTCTATGAAAGGAGATATAAATCTCAATAGGGAGAGAGAACCTAGAGAAATCGTAAAGGAATTAATTTTACAGTACATTCAAGCAAAACCAAGAGGAATATCGCTTAAACTTTATTGGGAAGACAAGCGTTCTTCTATCAGTATTAACGGAGATAACTTGAATCAAATAATTGAACATCCTCAAACCATAGACTTCACCTCTTTTGCTCATGGAGTTTTAGAAGCTTATAAAGAAGCTTACGGAGAGTTAGAAGTTGTTCCGATAAGTTTTAGAGAGGAAATATACAAGAACGATAAAGTTGCATTAGACCTTTATCCAACAGGAAGCGCAGGAATATTTGATATTTACGTTGAATACAAGCAGAGGAAGAAAAATGAATGAATTGATTTTTGAGAACAGGGCTTGGGAAAAGGCAGAACATCCCAGATATATGAGCGGGGGTTTGAAGATCAGCGAGACTGAAGAAAGGTCTTTCGAGATCTCCTACCATTACGCGAAGAGAAAATACTGCGTAGAGACTTATGAGACGAGGGTAAGGAGCAAAGGCTATAAAGAGACATACAGTCACATGAATTTTTTCGACTCGTTGAATGAATGCTTTAATTATATCGAGAAGACTTACAGCGTCAAAACCATCAGGAAATAAGGGAACTTTCGTCCATCAATAAGCAAGAATTGAAACAGCAGTCATCTTTTAATAGTGAGTTTTCCAAATGGCACAACTGAGCATCCGATAAATAAATCTGGTAAGCATAAGCTTCTTGTTAGTGTTTGGGATTTTGGTGCTGTCCATCCGCAGAGTGAAAGAAGTCATTATCTATGTAATGATCATCCTGCAAAGATGAGACCCGCTTTGGCTAGGGCAATTCTTCAGGTCTACGGTGAGTCTCCAGTTTTAGATCCTATGGCAGGGATAGGAACTACTCTGGTCGAGGCCATGTTGCTTGGGATGGATGCAGTTGGAGTTGAATACGAGAAGAAGTTTGTTGACCAAGCTAACAAGAACATAGAGCACGCTCAAAAGATCTATTCAAAACAGAAGTTGGGTAAAGCCATCTGCATCAAAGGCGATGCTCGCGATTTGACGTGTTTGAACAACAAGGAAGTGAGTGGAATACTGATTTCACCTCCCTACTTCAATGCAGTCGAATCAGTTAGTACAGGTCATCAAGGTCCAGAAGGCGGACATTTAGATAGACAACACCGCTCGGCTAGAGAGGGGAAGTCCGGTTATGGTAATAAAAACAATATTGGGCATACTGAAAGTTACGGCTCCATAGTCTTCTCCCCACCGTATTTTAATGCTATTAAGAAAGGTGATGAAGGACCTTATTCAAACAACAGGAGAATTTCTTACAGGGAAAGAATCAATCGCTTCCGAGGCTATTCAGATAGTGAAGGCAACATAGGCAATGTCCCAAGGTTTGGTTCGATAATATTCAGTCCTCCATACTGCGGAGTTATGGACGCCAAGAGGCATGTAGGTGGGATAGCAGCCAGAGATCGCTCGTTAGCCAAGACAGCAATGTACTCAAAGGACAGGTCTAATCTAGGTAACATTCGATCTTATGGTCAAGGCACCTTCGGCTCAATCTTGTTCAGCCCGCCTTATGCTGATGTGATAAGAGGGGATAAAGAAGGGCCTATGGCTACCTCGACTCCAAATGGATGGAAGGAGAGGAAGGTCAGAGTTGATGAAGGGTATTCCAGAGATCCAAATAACATAGGGAATATCGCTTATTTTGGTTCGATAATATTCAGTCCTCCTTTTGGAGAGGCTAACAGGGGCTCAGGGATAGCAAAGAAAGGCTATGATGGAAAATATGGAGAGGACGAGGGACTGAGGGATAGGTGCGACAGGCCTCTCTCGCAGGATAGGCACAACATAAGCAACCTTCTCTACGGCAGGACTTACCTTGGCGAGATGCTAAAGGTCTACCGCGAATGCTATCAGGTTTTGAAAGAAGATAAGTTCATGGTCGTTGTGGTAAAGGACATCCGAAGAAGGGGCCTGACTGTACCGCTGGGCGCGGATACCATCAAGTTATGTCAGTTGGCTGGATTCGAACTTTTCGATATTGTAATTAACAAGACATATTTCCCAAGTTTCTGGCAGTTGAATCATGCCAAAAAGGCGCAGTGTAAGGGAATACCGATGGCACTCAGGATACATGAGTATGTTCTGGTGTTCAAGAAAGTGGTTGGATGAACAGACAAGATCTTTTGCTATGGCACAAGATGAGAACCAACGGTCTGGATCCGAATTTGAAGAATAGGATAGTCTTCAATTACAAGGAGACCCTCATGCATTTTATAATCAAATGTCTCGTTTCGAGGATAACCTACCGCAACGGCTACGTCTTCATGACTGAGGCGCCTGTCGTCGTAGGCGAGGGCGTCCACTACATCGATGTGCTGGACTGCAACAATGGTATAGCCTACGAGGTTCAGAACGCAATAGACAGGAACGTAAGAACCAATAAGAGTGTGCTCTACAGCGCAGATATTGTAAGGGATGTGATAATTATTGACCTGAAGAAGGTATCATCTGATGTCTACGTGGCGAATAGGCAGCTCGAAAAAATAGTTGTATAATCTTTTACGCATACGCTCTTCTTCCGTTAATTCAAAACATAGAAAGAATTTTACATCGAACTTACACTTGTGTCTATGACAGCGGCTGGAAATGGAAGACTACTATACCTAGTAATTTCTGCTGCAATGATCAGAACTGTAAAGATAATGGGATTTACTGCTCATATTATGGAAAGAGGTATGCATTATGTTCAAATTCTACTGCACCTCCACAATATACAAAGAATTGGAAGTGCGATATTTGTGGTGAATGCAATTATCCTTGGGATTGTGGACAAAAGTCTTGTTGTGACAAACAGGCCGGTCAAACTTCTGGTCAGTGTGTAGGTAAAGGCACTATTTATAATTCTGGTGGAAAATCTTACCTATGCGACCCTCCTGAATGGGAGTCTGACGGAAAAGTTGTAATGGATTGGTTAAAATCTATGATAAGCTTCATCGTCCTTCAATCTACGTTTTAGGTAACGATTTCAATTTAGAAATTTTATAGAATTATTAGGAATTTGTGGAGTGTTTAAGAAATGAAAATGATATTTTTTACCGATGAAAAACTAGACTTATATCTGATAGATAAATTCTTTGGAAGGGCGATGGAAGTATTTGGTAAAGAGAAGTTTCTCAGTTTATTGAGAATGTACTATCCAGATTCGCCAGAAAATGTGAATGAAATAAGGAAATTTTTTGAGGGAAATGTAAAAGAATTCACCAGAAAAATGGATAAGGATATTGAGAAATTAAAATCCAGATGGCTGGCTGTCGAAAAGGAATTTTTCGACCAAGTACCAAAAATAACGGGATTTGACTGGAAATTCAAGGATTATAAGTGCCATCTCAGTTCAACATTCGTCTTTGGAGGATGCTATCATTGCGACTTGGGCAATGTAATTTCCATATTTCCCTCCGCCAAGCATGCTGATCCTCTTGAGACAATTTTCCACGAGATGGGGCATTTACATTTTTGGGAGGTTTTGGAAAAAATGGGAATAGAAACTGGCAATCAGAAATTCGTAGCAGAGGGGAAACTATGGGACCTGTCCGAGATGTCCGTCGGTATCATTTTGCAGGGATTGAAGCTTCAAGAATATAATTACATTCTGGAGAGCCACATCTATCCTCAGCACAGGAATTCCTGGAAGAAGATAAAGAATTTCTGGAAGGGAGATTTCAAGGAATTCATCCTCAAGTCTGTTGCTTTCATGGAAAAGCAGAGCTAAGGTCCATTATGACTTGTATCGGTTTTACTCTTTCAAAAATTCTCTAACCTACAATCCTTTCTGCTCCAGAATTCCACAATCTGACTAGACTAGTCTTTACACCCGAATTTTGGTAGTCTTTTATGAAAGCGTCCTTGTCGCTCCAGAAGCAGAAGAAGTCTTTGTATTTCGGCATCCAAACTCCAGGTTCGTCATGATCGAATTTACCATCAGATGGATAAGGTGCTGAATAAACCACTGTCGGATATCCAAACTCCCTGCCTATTAAAACCGAAACATATGGGGAACCCTGTTCAGTTCCTTGTGGTGCGATTCCATGAATTATTGCATAAAAAGGCCAACCTTTAATGAATGCTGGTATGTCCTCTCCTTCTGAAATTAATTTGCTTAATAGCTTTTGATATGATTCATAACTGTTAACCCAAACTGTCGATGGTAAAAATCCACCTCCATTGACACCCGCACTAGCCATAGCTTCCTTGTAAGCAGTTCCTTTACTAGTGTAATCATTTCTATAAATTTTTCCCATATACTCTTGTGGAGATGTTCCGTTCAGATTGTTATTCGGAGTAACATTGTAAATCAAAATCTTAGAGTTCTCAATATTTCTCGAACCACTCGTCATATTTACCATGGTAAGCTCCTTTGGAAAAATCTCCTGCTGCAAAAGCAGATTATCTAATGTAAAATTTCCAGACTGAGGACCAACTTTAAGAATATTTATCTTACCAGAATCTTCTAAAGAAATAACATACTTAACAGCCGGAACTATACCATTTTTCCAAACATCAGTCTCATTATAACCGGATAGTAAATTGTTCTTGTAAATAACATTATAAATCGCATCAACGGTAGGCCAGACAGTCAACGGATACTTGAAAATATCCTGCAAATTGTCGTAGACTAAACCGGCCACTTTAGGAGAGTGATTCCCCAAATAGGCAGAAGTGACAAACCCGTCCCTGGGAGTCCATTCTAAATCTTTACTCGCCAGAACAGTCTGGTTAATCGTGTCTTTTGCATAAACTTTAACCGTCAAATTTGCCGGGTCAGTGCCCATAGTAATGTTAAAACCATAAAGATCTTTTGCAAGTTTAATCATAGACTGATTGACATTGTTAAAGTCTACCAAAACTCCAGCCACACCTTTATCGTCTGTTGCATTTACTAAAACTGAAGCCATTCCTAATTCCGGATGCTTGTCTATGTTTACAGAATTTATAGAAGGTGAATTGTCTGGTTGGGGTGTTTGGATATGAGAAAATGCAAAAAAGACTGCGACGACAACTACAGCGATGGCTATCAGTGCGATAATCGATTTATTTGCCATACTGTCCAAGAATATGTCGGTAAGGTTGTAAAAACATTTTCTTACAGGTAGAAACGCAAATTCACGGAATTATCGGCAAACCACACATTCATAAGATTTTTCCATAAGGCAAAGGAAATCTAAAATGTGAATGCCCAGATACTCCTTAATTCTAATATACTTTCTCCATCATAATCACCAGAAAATTCTTGATTATCGATGCATGAGGTTTCCTTTACTTCCCTATTTTTGTTCGTACCCCAACCCAATAGAAATTAAGGAAATTCTGTTCATCAGCAAAAGTGATTCCCTTTTTCTGGCATTAAATCTTCATGCAAAATTCTAGCTCAACGGTTGATAAAAGATCAAATGAGGCATCTTACGAAGAGAATATTCATGGGTATATTCCAAGAAAGTGCGATTTTAAGTGTTACAAGTGTCGGTATCGAGGGACATGCATAATTTCAAGAAGGTTAACAGAGGCCAGAAAGCCCTTCACAAGAAATATGCTTGAAAATACCTTTCTAAATAACAATAAATACAGGCTTAATGATTTGCCTACAACTTTAGGTTATAAGAAAAGGCTTCTTAGGCATCTAATCTCTTTAAAAAAGAAGATCTACAAAGATTCAGAGCAAACGCAGAAACGGAATTTCGCACATCCATAAACTTCAATCAATTGCTTTTCTAAACTTTTTCTGGTGATTTGATGCCCTATCGAGTTGACATATACATTGGCAGTGATAATGGTTCTCGGAGAATCTGTAAGGATTATTTAAGAAAAGTTAGAGAATGGGCCAATTCTGCGTTTCCTGATGGCTATACGCTTGTTAGAGGAGAGGGCTGCTATCGCGGAATATCTGAGGATTCGATCCTTCTCTGCGTATTGTCGGATTATGATGCTGTGCAGAGAGGGCGATTGGAGAAACTAAAGCAGGATTTGAGACAGGATTCGATACTTGTCGTTAAATCCGCTGTCAATATCGAGGTGATTTAGTGAAATGTTCGGTATGCAATGAAAGGATAAAAAAATCTGAAACATATTTTGGCGATAAAGATACTTTCTACGAAGGCAAGCCGCTGTGTGAATCGTGTTATTATGAAGGTGAACCCTGCGCTACTGTTGTTTACAGCAAAGATGATACTCCATACGTCATAAGTGAGACGAGAAATGAGACTGATGGGAACTTCAGGGTAAAGTGGAGGAGCACCGACCCTTGGAGGGGCTACTATGAGACAAGCAGCGAGAGATATGCTTTGGTGAATACCGCTGAACTGTTAGCCTACCATGAGAGCGAGAGGATGCTCAAAGTGTTTGACGAACGGGTCAGGGAATTATTCGACGATCAGGACATTGAACATGCTAGAGTATTTGCCAGGAGTTCAAATGTGTTCTACCAAAACTATGAGCTTTATGTGCGAAAGGACCAAACTCTTCTAGCAGGGCTTTTGGTCGCTAAGGTAAAGGCAGAAGTAGATTATAACAACCCGAAATGGTACCGCAATATAGTTTTTGATGAAGAATCTTTGAAGAAGTTAATTGAACTCTTTCCTGAACATGAGATAAAGACAGATCACGACGCTGTTAGGCTAGTAGAAGAGCTGGGAGACAGTGCGCTAACGGAGTTGCAGAAGAGGCTGAAGGGGAAGGGGGATAAATGAGAGCCTACTGCCCAAACTGAGAGAATACAGAAGTGATAACGGTAAAGATGCTTGGAGCATCAGGTGGCAGAACGGCTTGGCCCTCTGTGACAGGTGTGGCTCGGTTGTTGATATGTGGGTGAACGATAAATGTGAGAACAAATCTATCCAGAAGACAGAAAACCATGAAGATGGCCAAGGCTAAATCAGAATACGGCGCTATGCGATACGTCCGTTGATGTTATTTTGTTTGAAATTAGATAGGAAAAAAGAGGAGAAAAAGAGAAGGAAAAGAAGAGTAAATAAAAGGAGGAAAAAATCCGAAAACCATGCAGAATTCAATGCGTTTGTTTCTTTCTCTCACTCGAAACGTGCCCAGTTTTGGGGAATACAACCTCAAGATTTAAGATGAATAAGCGAACAAGAGTGTGGGCACATGCGTGGTTTATCTTTCTGCTATTGTTACGGCTCTTCTAAGCTTCTCGGCTTCCCGTTCGGCCATCTGAAAAGAGATCTCATTTACTATCTCATCCAACCTTTTAATCAACGGATGCTCCCTGTTTATCCTGTACATCATCGCCCTGCCTATCTTCCTTGAGAACTTGACTATCTCCAACTCTTCCATGTCCTTGAAGTTCTTGTAGACCGTCTGCTTGCTCATCCCAAGCTCCTTCACAAGCTCGCTTTTGCTGAAGTCGAAGTATGGGTTGTCCATGAAGATGTCTAGTATTCTCAACTTCGGCGAGTACCCAAACATCTTTACTAGAAGAGTTTCTCCAAGGTCCTTGTACCTGACTTCCTGCATTGCTATAACCTAACTATTAGATGAAGAATAAAGTATTTAAATTTTAACCGCTAATGGTATCGTAAGTGTACTATGTCAATAGATCTTTCGGATGAAGAAATTAAGGTCATAATCTTAGGCAAACTGAAGAATAGAGTCTGTTGGGGAGCCAAATACATGCCTCTTAATACTCTTGTGCGATGGCTTAGCAAAAGGATAAAGAGAAATGGGAAAAAAGTTCAAAGAGCAATAAGGCAACTCTTTAATGATGGCTTCATACTGCTTCACAAGAAGGGTGAGACTGTTTCTCTAAATCCGGCGAGAGCTAAGGAGATAAGAAATTTCATAGAAAACAGATAGTTTACGGAACCTCTGCATCTCAAAAGAGCTTATGATTAGAAAGACCCTATATTGAAAGGGTCTATTCTTTGCCTTTGGTGGTCTAATGATTGAAGAGCCTTCAGAAGCTTATGAGAAATGGTACAGATGGGCATACGAGGAGAGATATGGGAAGGGGAGCTGGGAGAGAGACAAAGGTGAGAATGGGGGTAAGAGCACAGGTGCCCTTTCCAATTTAGTTCCTTATGAGCCGGGAATCAAAAAGTATTGGGATGGAGATAAAGGGATAGGAATTCTTGAAATAGGCGGAAAATTCGTCGGAGTATCTTGTCTGGTTGCCAAAGAGGTCACGGACAAGGAGAGTTACGTAAGAAGATTTGGATTAAGCTTTGAGAAAGATGTCCAATGGCATGCTGTTTCAGGCTTGTTGGATCATTTGTCCCGCTCTCCTATGTTCAAAGCGGTTCTGATAACAACGAGCAATATTCCGTTTAAACTTGAGCCGGACATACCAGAGGAATTGCAAGGAAGACTGAATTGGGCCAAGAGAAACTATGAGTACCATAAGGAAAAATCTGACAGCCTCAAGTTGAACATTGAACAACAGGAAGCCAGTGGAGCATTCGGGGGCCTCTTTCCAAAATTCCTGCCAAAACAGATGAAGGAAGAACAAGATCATGCCAGATATTTTCTAGATGCGGCCAAGAGCATTGAGCAAGAGATGCAAGAACGTCTGAAAAACTACTTCCTTATCAAGGAGAAACTCTTTGCGGCGGCTCTATTCTTTTACGTTTACACCGACGCCAAGGACAAAATTGAGGATGCTTTGAATGAGATCGAGAGCAGGAAGTACAGCATGAAGATGGAGATTCTGAAGACCTATTTTGTCAAGTGCAGCGATGTTAAAGATCCGGTGATGGTTTTCAACCCGGAGTTTTTTCCTTACTCCGATGAGATGAGGAGGTGCTACTGCCTTGCTTTGGCTGAAGACTGCGCAGGCTTTACTTCAGACAAGGATGTAGCCATAGCTCTGAAGCACATGTTTACTGCAGCACTTGAATTGCCAACGGAAGAACCAATAGAGGAGCAGATTCACATTCCCGCTGAAGAGGTCAGCATTCCTAAACCAAAGTCAGCTTTTCTTGGGTACGTAGTCTCATCAATAATAAAGAATGAAGGAACAAAGCGGAGGGTGTATTTCCCTCTTGACATTTTAACAGGACATGGAATTGTCTACGGAAAAACTAGAGTTGGAAAATCTTTCTTTTCATTAATTCTCATTCAAGAGGCTTTGGCTAATGGCGTTAAAGTAGTAGTTTTTGATCCACATGGAACTTTAGCCAACAGATTGAAGCCAAATGATTTGTTGAAAGTTGTTTTTACTCGAGGAAAAGCTGACGTAACAGAAGAGCTGGAGGAGATCTATAGTGAAGCTTCCGTTTGGAGTGAGACAAATGAGTTGAGGCTTTTGGTCGTCTTAGACGAGACTCGATTGTTAAAGGCGAAGAACCTTATCCACTGCTTGAATGAGTTGGGCAAGCGCGGCGTGGGATTTATCCTGATAACTCAATATTCGACAAGCATTCCCCCTGAAGCAAGAAACATCGGAACATATTTCATCATGGCAGCTATGAGCGAAACAGAGATTCAAAGATTCAAGGAAGTGACCTTACACCCAAGTTCCAAACTGATAACGAGATTGCCAAGGGCAACCAGTTTTATTTTCAGTCCTTATTGGTATCCTGAACCGTTTTTCATAAGGCATAGAAAGCTAGATCGAATATCCTTCCACCTAAATCCTAAGCATACTACCATCGATTACAGCCAGAAATAGAAATCCCTTAAATTCATAATGCTTTCAATATTATAATAAGTGGGAATAATGGGACAACAGCAGAAACTATTCAACAGTAAATCATCGCAGCAAGAGCTAGAACAATGGCTCTGGGATGCAGCCTGCAGCATAAGAGGACCGGTGGATGCCCCAAAATTCAAGGATTATATCATTCCACTACTGTTCTTCAAACGATTGTCTGACGTTTATCAGGATGAACTGAACCGATTGAAAGCAGAGTTTGGAGACGAAAAAATAGTTAGGGAGCTAATTGTTGAGGATAAGAAACTCATAAGATTTTACCTTCCTGACGGTTGCACTTGGAATGAGATTAGGAAGATAACAAAAAATCTTGGGGAGGAAATAACTAGAGTTCTAAGGCAGATCGCGAAGGAGAATCCTAAGCTCAAAGGTGTTATCGATGTTGTTGATTTTAATGCGACTATTAGCGGAGAAAGAATAATTGATGATGGACGTCTAAGCTCACTAATTGAAATCATAAGCAGGCATAGGATTGGTTTGGAAGATGTCGAACCGGATATACTAGGTAGAGCTTATGAATATCTGCTAAAAAAATTTGCTGAAGGTTCTGGACAGACCGCTGGAGAATTCTATACTCCAAAGGAAGTAGCTTGGCTGATGGCTAATCTGGTGAACCCTGAACCGGGTGAGGAGATATACGATCCAACATGCGGTTCCGGTGGTCTTTTAATTAAATGCCAACTTGTCTTGAAGCAGAAAGAAAAGAAAGAGGTAGAGGTTCCATTACAGCTCTACGGTCAAGAGCTTAATCCTGTAACCTATGCAATGGCCAAGATGAACATGATTATCCATGACATGGACGGTGAGATAAAGGTAGGCGACACCTTGAAGAACCCGAAATTCCTTGAGGGAGGGACGATTAAGAAGTTCAACAAGGTCACAGCCAATCCGATGTGGAATCAGAAGGAGTACAAGACTGAATTCTACGAGAGTGACCCTTACAACAGGTTTCTCTTCGGGGTCCCTCCTAACAACACGGCAGATTGGGGCTGGATTCAGCATATGTTCGCCTCGCTCAAAGAGAAGGGGAGAGTTGTCGTGGTAATAGACACTGGAACTGTTTCGAGGGGAAGCGGTAAGCAAGGGAGCGACAAGGAGAAAGAGGTCAGGAAGAAGTTTATCGACAAGGATCTAGTGGAAGCAGTCATACTATTGCCTGAAAACCTCTTCTACAACACACCTGCGCCAGGTAATATCATCGTAATAAATAAAGAGAAAAAGCACAAGGGTCAGATTATCTTAATTAATGCATCAAAAGAGTTTGTAAAAGAAAGGCCTAAGAACGTTCTTACCGACGATGGAATCGGAAAAATTTATGAAATCTATGATAATTGGAAAGAGGTCGACAAATTCAGTAAGATAATCACGACTGAGGAAGTTGTTAAAAACGATTATAATTTGAGCCCATCGAGATATGTGGCCTCTAATGATAAAGAGGAATACTTACCGGTTGACGAGGCAATTTTAGAACTTGTCCAAGTTGAAGAAGAAAGAAGAGGAATTGATGCAGAGCTGGACTCTCTTCTCAAGAATATGAGCTTTGGAGGCTATATCAATCATGCAGGTACTGGAAGCTAAAGAGAATGGATTCAAGGAAACGCCTATTGGAACGATACCTAACGAATGGGATCAAGTCAGATTAGGGGATATTTTTGATATTCAGCAAGGAAGAGCGATGTCAGCAGAGCGAAGATCTAAGAACCCTAAATATCCTTTTCTACGTACAATAAATGTCCTTTGGGGGAAAGTCGATCTTACAACATTGGATCAAATGTATTTTTCAGATGAAGAGCTTGAGAAATTACGTCTTAAAAAAGACGATTTATTGGTATGCGAAGGTGGAGAAATAGGAAGAACTGCAATCTGGAAAGGAGAAATAGATTCGTGCTATCATCAAAATCATGTTTATCGATTACGGAAAAAATTAGGGGAAATTTGGCCAGAATTCTACATGTATTGGATGCAAGTAGCTTTTTTACAGCTTGGTCTATACGCCGGTGAAGCGATAAGAACTACAATACCAAATCTTTCTAGAGGCAGATTGCAAACTTTCATTATGCCTAAACCCCCTTTTCCAGAACAGCAGAAGATCGCTATTGTTCTGTCAAAAATCCAGCGAGCAATAGAGCAACAAGACAAGATAATCGAAACGACTCGTAATCTTAAAAAATCGCTCATGAAGAAACTCTTTACTGAAGGAATAGGGCATACCGAGTTCAAGGAAACGGAGATAGGGCAGATACCGAAGAGCTGGGAAGTAGTAAAACTGGGGGGAAAAGCAGACTTTCAATATGGTCACACTGCTTCAGCGATTAGTGAAGCGGTTGGGCCTAAGTTCTTGAGAATAACAGATATCAAAGACGATGGTAAGATATCTTGGGAAGATGTTCCTTATTGTAAAATCGAAGATGAAGATTATCAGAAATACAAATTACACGAGGGCGACATACTTGTTGCTCGTATAGGAGCAACAACAGGAAAAACTTGCATAATCAAAAATTCACCAGACGCAATATTTGGCTCTTATCTGATTCGCATCACAATTAACAAAAAAGAAATATTGCCTGAATATGTTTACTTTTTTACTACAACTCCAATTTATTGGACTCAAATAAACGCAAATAAAGAAGGCAAGTTGAAAAAGGGCGTAAGTGCATCATTTCTAAAAACTCTACTAATTCCTATTACATCAACAGTTGAACAACAAGAAATTGCACATGCTTTGAGAACTATAGATAACAAAATTGAGGCTGAACAAAAAAGGAAGTCCACCTTACAACAACTTTTCAAAACGATGCTCCATAAGCTAATGACAGGTGAGATTAGGGTTAAGGATCTGGATTTGGAGGTTCAACATGTTCATTGAGTTCAAGGTTGCACGTGATCCAATTGTGAGATATTCTCAAGAAATCGGCTGGAAATACCTTGAGCCATCTGAATGCATGGAGATGAGAGGCGGCATTTCTGAACCTTTCCTTTTACCAATTTTCAGAAGGAAGCTAAAAGAACTTAACAAGGGCATAATCGATAGCGATGAGAAGGCCGATGAGGTAATAAAGGTCCTTAAGAGTCTGAGGACCAACATCAAAGGCAATCAGGAATTCTTGCAGTATCTCAGAGGAGAGAAGACGGCCTATGTCGAAAAGGAGAAAAGAGAGCTCAATATCAAACTGATTGATTTTGAGAATACGAAGAATAATGATTATCATGTAACCAAAGAATACGAATTTGTTGACTCGACTACCGATAGGCTTGACGTAGCACTGTTTATAAACGGAATTCCTTTAATAGCCATCGAGACTAAATCGCCAACAATCGAAGACCCCATAGAGAAAGCACACGCCCAAGTGAGCAGATATCATGAGGAAATATCAGAATTGATCAAGGCCATCCAGTTCTTCTCTCTGACCGAAGGCATACAGCTACTTTTCGGTCCCACATGGGATTTGAACAAGAGGAATCTTCACAAATGGAAGACAAGCGAAGAGGTAAACCTAGAAAAATTATACAAGGAATTTCTGCAGCAAGAGAGGATACTCAGGATAATCGAGGATTACATCATTTTTTTCACGAAGGACGAGGAACTCTACAAGTATATTCTAGATCAGCATCAGATGAGGGCGTCTGAGAAGATATTCGAGAGGGTTGTTGAGGACAAATTAGACTCTGGCTTAATATGGCACACCCAAGGATCAGGGAAGACTCTCACCATGATTGTGGCTGCTCATAGGTTAAGGAAGCAGAAAGAGTTGGAAAATCCCACCTTGGTTGTGGTCGTAGATAGAACAGAGTTAGAAAAGCAGATGCGAGACAACTTAATTGCCTATGGTTTCCCCAATCTAGTCGTAGCCGATAGCAAAGAGCATCTAAGGGACTTGCTTAGGTCAGACTTCAGAGGACTCATAGTTACAACGATACAGAAGTTCGAAGGAATGGACAAGAACATCAACATGAGGGCGAATATAATTGTCCTCATAGACGAGGCTCACAGGTCCCAAGAAGGTAATCTTGCCACATACATGCGCTCAGCTCTTCCCAACGCCTTCTACTTCGGTTTCACAGGCACACCTATTGACAAGGGTAACATAGGAAAGGGCACTTTCAGGCTGTTCGGAGTCCATGACCCTCAGGGCTATCTCGACAAGTATTCGATCAAGGAATCAATAGATGATGGAACAACAGTGCCTCTATACTACACCTTAGCGCCTCAAGAGCTCAAGGTTGACAAAGACCTGCTAGAGAAAGAGTTCTTCGAGATGGTTGATAAGGAAGGGGTAGCCAGCATCGAGGAGTTAGACAAGATACTAGATAAGTCGGTGAGGCTGAAGAACTTCCTCAAGGCAGAGAAAAGGGTTGATGCGATAGCAAGATTCATAGCCGATCATTACACGAAATTTGTAGAACCCCTTGGATTGAAGGCTTTCATCGTGGCTGTTGACAGAGAAGGATGCGCGCTCTATAAGAAAGCACTCGACAAGTATCTCAAGCCCGAATACTCAAAAGTAGTCTTCACGCAAGACGAAAGAGATACTCTGCTACTTAAACAGTTCCATCTATCAGAGGAAAATGAGACAAATGTTAGAAAGAGTTTCAGAGCGGCTGACAAGCTGCCAAAGATATTGATTGTTACCCAGAAGCTGCTCACCGGTTTTGACGCGCCCGTTCTTTATTGCATGTATTTGGACAAACCGCTCAAGGATCACACTCTTCTGCAAGCTATAGCCAGAGTTAACAGACCGCTGTGCGATGAGGAGGGAGAAAAGAAGAGGGCAGGTCTCATAGTTGACTTTGTAGGAATTCTCGACAATTTGAAGAGGGCTTTGAGCTTCGATTCCTCAACTGTGGAGGGAGCCTTAACTGATTTGGATGTCTTGAAGAAGAGATTCGCCGAACTCATGAAACAGGCAAATCAATATCTTGCTATTATATCAAAAGGCATAGACGACAAGACGGTAAGCGCAATATCAGAGAAATTCATTGACATTAACGAGAGGGAAAAATTCTTTAAACTTTTCAAGGAAATCCAGGACATATTTGAAATACTTCAGCCTGACGTTTTCCTCAGAGACTACATTGAATCCTATCAGCAACTAACTCAGCTCTTCAAGATAGCCCAGAACATTTTCAGGTCCAAGGATGTAGATGTCTACAAGAGCCTGAAAAGTAAAACCAAGGAGTTGGTGCGTAAGAACGTAGATCTCGACACCCTTATAGAAACTCTTCCGGTTTACAAAATAGATGATAGAGTGCTGGAGAAGATTCAGAAAGATAGAACTCCTGAGAAAGCCAAGATAGTCAACCTTTTCAGGAGCATAGTTATTCACATCCAAAAGTCTGCAAAACAAGAGCCATATCTCTATGGACTCGGAGAAAGAGCCGAAGACATCATCAGAAGGTTTCAGGAAAGGCAGTTAAAGAGCATTGATACACTAAACGACCTTACAAAAATCATTGAAGAGATAGCTAGGTCGGATGCAGAGAGAGAGAAATTGAAACTTACCAAAGATGAATATACGATTTTTTGGGTATTAAAGGAAAACAAAGTATGTAATGATACTATTGAACTATCGAAGAAAATATTAAGTCTACTCAATGACAACAAGAATTGGGCTTTGAATAAGAAGAAAGAGATGGAACTGAGAAAAGACCTCTATAAGATACTGCTTGGCAAAACGATCCAGGGCAAACTGGCAAAAACTGCGAACGCCATCCTAGAAATGCACAGGAGGATGTTGGAAAGATGATGATACAAGTCAAAAGAACCAACAGAAAATCAATCGGCTACAGCTTAGCTCCTGAAGAACTTACGATATTTGTTCCTAATGACGCGACCGAAGACGACAAGTTAGAGAAGATCCTTTCAGAAACCACCAATCATTGCCACAACGAGATGATTACTAAAGAGAGATTCAATCAAATACTGAATGATTGGATGGGAAAGATGCAAGTCAAGCCCAAGAAGGTTCAATTGAAGAAAATGAAAAGCAAATGGGCTTCGTGCTCACCGGGTAAGGCAGTTACGTTCAACTCGTTATTAACGGGTATGCCTGAAGAGTTCGTTGGATATGTTATATGCCATGAACTGCTGCATTTCAAAGTCCCTAATCATAACAAGCTCTTCAAAAGCCTCCTCTCTGCATATATGCCAGATTGGCAAGAAAGAATTTCCAATACGATAGACTTCGTATTAAATCAATGTAAATAACAATCAAATTTTTCCTGAGAATCCTATCTTTTTGAGCTCGTCCAATCTTTTCCTATAGTCAACTTTCTTATCCTTGACACCGTCTTTCCAACCTCTTTCAATTTCTTCTTTCGTTTTCCCGCAGTTTGGACATTTATCAGATAACAGCACATGCCCTTCAGGCTTCTTATGCCATTTTGTGCTTTTTGCCACTGCACTTCTGCTTGTTGACGCTGCGGTGTGACCAGGCCACCATAGCACTTCTAAAACTTCTTGTTCGCAGAACGGGCATATTTCCTTGATTTTTTGGTGAGGATCCATGAATAAATCTATATGAATAATATTTTATATCAATGAAAATTGCAAAATCAAAGCCTAATTATCGATATTTATATGAACCGAAGCAGGAACCGCCTTCGCTGCGAAAGAGGGTATTGTGATGGCGAAGAAGAAAGGGAAGTTTAGAGAGGAGGTCCTGGACATAGGTTGCGGGCTAAATCCCCACGGAACTGTTAACATAGACTGTCTGAAGCTACCCACTGTCGACAAAGTTGTTGATGTGAATAGGGGGCTCCCTTTCAAGTCAGGCAGCTTCGATGAGGTCATCATGTGTCACACACTGGAACACTTCGATGATTTTTTCTTTGTCATGGGCGAGGTCTGGAGGGTGTTGAAGAAGGGAGGTATAGCTAGGATATCTGTACCCTACTTTCGCCATGCCTGCGCCTATGAGCCTAACCACAAGGCTTTCTTCACGTCATACTCGTTCGATACCTTCGAACCAGGCCACCATTATAATTATTACAGCAAGGCGAGATTCAAGGTTCTGAAGCGTAAGTTCTTCTTCAACCATCTTGGTTGGCTCCTGAACCCGCTGATAGAGCATTTCGATTTCTTCAAGAGGTTCTACGAAGAATCGCTGTCTAGCCTAGTTCCAGCATGGCAAATATATTTCGAGCTGGGGGCTATCAAGCGATGAACATCCAGTTGCCGATTATGGAGGGCTGGCTGTTGTCAGATTTTGGGAATACCTCTTTTAATTTTTGAGATAAATTAAAAAATCTTCATTGAGCTTATTCAAGCAGAATGGGCATTTGAAAAGACCAAATATTTCTACATTCTTACCGCAGCGTGGACATTTTGAGTGCCTGATCACCAGTATCGATAAGGTTCCAACCCAAATTACAATGATTATAATCACAGATAAGTAAAAAAAATAATCTGTTAGATTTAGTAAATAAAGGGAGAAAGCGAGTGGAAAAAGAAGTAAAATAGCTTCTGAAAGAAATATTTTGGTTTTAGCCTTTAATAATGCGAAAGAGAGAATAAGATGAAACGAAAGCTGATGGATGAGTAAAAAGACATATGTAAGAATGAAAAGATAAACTAAAAAGTCAAATTCTCCTGCTATTATTAACAATACAGCTATAGTTGGTGCCATTAGGATCAAAGAGATTTTGAATGGCGTAAAGAACGCATTGATCAAGTGTTGGCGATTATTTTTAATTTGTTTTGCAGTATATGCCCAATATGGTAACAGGACTACAGTAATAAGGAAAAAGGTAACGGCAATCCAAGTAAAGCCAACAAAAAGGTACAGTTGGGTAGATCCTGCGATATCCCATAAAACAATTAAAGAAAATATGGCAGATAGCCACGAGCCTATACTAAGTGCTGCACAAATCGTTCCTCGTTCTACGACTTGTTTAAAAACGTCTTGCTTAAGGAATTTTATCCTGATAATAGGGGTTAAGATAAAAGGAGAAAGCAGTTTCGTAGTCAAATCTGATCTTGGAATCGAGTGTAGGAGTCGCAATGCAGTTATTAAATGTCTACTAGTATTTTGAATGGCAATGGTTCTAACATCCGCGTAAATTTCTCTCCATCTCTGAATGATATTGTTAAGATAGAAAATTATCAAGAACGGAATAAAATAGATGAATACGGTTAAAGTAAGCCAAAAACGGATAGAATCATAACCCGCAGCCAAAACAAAAATACTGCTTGCAGTGCTGACTAATGCGAAAGACTTCCATAAAGCTTCAGCAATTTCATGTTGTATCAAATCCTTATTCTTGAGATGAGCCAGCTCATGATCTAGGATTGTTTCTGCCACAGCCGGGAAAGTCGTGACACTCTTACAAAGCCCTCTTGAAATCAACATGTAAGGTCGGTTTCGAGTACCAAAAGCAAGGGCATTTAATTCATCATTATCAACATAACAAAGGGTAGGATTTTTTATCCCCATTTTTTGGCATTCATGATCAATGAGTTTGAACATTTCAGGGTACTTTTCATCGAATCTGTTTGCACAATATTTTCTGATTTTATGCTTAACATCCCGATAATAGAATGCCATTGTTAGAAGCGGCAAAAGGATGAAGGAAAAAAATGGAATGGTGATTAAAAAATGCCAGGATGATGGAATTTCAATTGAGGGATAAATAAAGAACTTCGTAAAAGAAAAAGCCAGGCTTAATGCAGGGGCACAAATTGCAATTATCATTAAAATAAAATAAAAGGAGACCTCTGAAGGAAAGACAAATGGATTAATCAACGTCTTTTCTTCTTCAGTGGACATGAGATTACTCTTCTCAAGGATCAGCCAGAACTTTTTTCATTGTTTCAAAACGTCTCTCGGCGAGAGATAATTTTCCAAGATATCGCTCCTTCAAGAATTCGTAATGTTTTGTAGAAACTCTGCCCTCGCCAAAGCCTTCTTCTAACATTTTTAAAATCTCTCTGATTGCACTGAGCTCATCTTTAATCTTCTTTACATCCTCCATCAACGCATTGAAATCCTCTTCCTTTCTCTCCTCTTCCCCCAAAAATATAGTGGCAAGAAGTTGAGCAAAATCATCCGATGCTATAAAGTGGAGTTCACGTTCGCTGAATGCAGATTTGTTAGCGCTAGCCATTTTCATGAAGTTTTCCTTGTAATGATCAAATTGTTTATCAAAATTCACTTCAGGAATTTCACCCTTGGCCAGCTTATCGAAAAGCTCGTTCCCTTCCTTCGCAAGCAGCTCTTTTCTGAATATTGCCCATTCGTCATTCACCTTATTTTTTAATTCTAATGGGTACTCTGTGAATTTCATAATATTCTCAGGAGGTTCCAACACAATTCTGCCGTTTTCTTGGATGAAGCACAAAAGAAATCTTTCTTTCTTAGTTTCTTCATCGCTCTTACCCCAAGTTTCTCTGAATATAGTTATTGGTATAGTCAGTTTGTGCGAACCGCCGCTGGGCTGTGTTAATCGCATCTTGATATATCGATATTCCATACTCTATTCTATCATTGGTTCCTAGATAAAACTCTTGATCAGTAACTTCATGGTAAAAGTAATTTAGCCTCTCTTACCGCAAAAAATTTTTCATCCTGCGTTTCGCAAATTAGGCCCAAAATAGCTGATTTTCATGGGATTTTCAGGGTAACATTTCGTAAAGTTACCTCCGAAGACTCGACACAACTTAGATTCCATCAAGGAAGAGGATCCTGATGGAAGTAGACAAAGAAAAACCTCGCATCAATGTTCGCAGGAAAGTCAATGAGTTGGAAGGAAACTTTGTTACTCTGACTGAAAACGCCTATGAAAGATATGCCATCTTGATAACAATGCTTGAGATGACAATTTGCAAAATCAAAGCAGGCAGAACACACCCTATACTCTTACGGCCTTGGGAAATTAAGGAAAAGGGTCACCGAGTGGGAAGCATAAGAAACGCTATCGATAAAATGAAAGCAACGTCGCCTCCTATCGTAATAGCCCATGAAAAAGAGGCCGAGGAGTACGTTGTTACGTTCACAAATGAGAGCGTTCAATATCTTTACAAAGAGCTGGCTATTTGGGATGAAATTTCCAGACTTGCCCCCATTAGCACATTAAGGAGAACTTCCCTTGAGATAATCCGTGAGCTTCTTGACGAGCTCAAGCGACTGCTCCAGGGGCCTGTACCATAGAAGACCTAATAGAAAACAACCTGAATGAATACGCTGAATGGTTCCGGCTTTTCCATAAGAAAGAATTTCTTCTCCATTATAATGCTCTCGAAAGAATTTTTCCATTAGCGCGTTGTAATCGTGACGCCAACCCCAGCTAATAATCCCCAAAGACTTGGTATCAAGGATTTCCGAGGGAGGTAGAATTCTTCCCTCAGTCGACTCAGAATGCAAATCCAATATCCAATTCGCCTTGTTCTCTCTCAAGAATTTGCCATAATCCCTTTTCCTAGGCACAAATTCCTTCACAATAACTCTTTCCAGATTCAACTTATCTAAAGCCAAGGCCACATCTATTGCGTAATCTTCTGTTGGGTGGTAACCATACAACACTAACACATTCTTTTCCCTTGTGATTGTATCACCTTTTGAAATTCTTTCAATGACTGAAAATTATTCAGTCAATTAAAAGTGTTCTAAATATGGAATTTTAGCTTTAAATACACATTTTTCGAGCCATTTTTTATTGATTCTTCAACCATTGATTCCTGGCGATACAGATGGGTGGAATCCAACCGGTCGATAAAAATGCACTCCTCAACGATAGTGGGAGTAAGAAAGTCTATGTAAGCCCTACTAGGGGTAGAGTTCTAGATAGACCTAGCGATGATAGCATAGCTGTCGATAGGTCCACATGGTGGGGAGAAAGCCCGAAAAAAGAACCGGTCTCTCCCCTTTTTTCTGTGCCTGAGGTGGCCAAGAAGATTAATGACGAAGTCAAGGAGATGGCTATCTACTTCCCTGACTTTGTACTTAGGCGAAATAAAGATGTTTTCTGGCAAGGAAAAATCGACGGACTGGGAGAGGTAAAAATAATTTATCCCTTAAACTATCCCTCACAGAAGTTCTTGGTTGAAGTCCTCGATCTTGACGAATCCTTTAACGAGAGTTTGAAAGACCTGGTATGCTGGTACGATAACCTGACTCCCGCTGGTGCTGTGATCATTTCCATGCGTTTGTTCCTGCGGGACAGAGTTGCCAAGAGGTGAGCGGGATGCAGTGGTATCTTCTTGACAAGGATCGACTCAGAGCCGAGCTGAAACTGATGGAGAGAAATGGCAGCAACTTTCGCCTCTGCAAAGACGAATATGGAAACATTCTCTGGCGTGGGCCACTATGTATCCATGGACACTATCACAACGACGTGAGATTAGTATACCCAGAAAATTTCCCCTTCGAGCAGATTAAGATTTACGTGTTTGAGCCCATGCTACCGAAGGCCAACCTTCACGTCCATGACGATGGTAGCATATGCCCGATGAAACCTGATGAATGGTCGCCTAATTGGACAGGCCTAGCAATGTACCTTAAAGCTATAGAATTCTTGGATGCTTTCTATACAGGCAGGATGAGTTACGAGTTACCTCCTTTGACAGTGCCGGTTTACCCAAGTTCGCCTAGGAATGGGTCAGGATTGATAAGCATACTCAAGGAGGCTTTTAAACCACCATGGTGAAAGTTAGGAAAGTCGTGATGTCCAAAAACCACCTTGGAACGATGGAGAAGGAGATGCAAAAATGGCTCCCCTACGAAACCAACGGCTACGGCTTCGGAAAGCTGTACGACAACGGAGTGGCGCATATCACGCATGTCTGTGATGGAGGGCCAAAAACTGAAAGGGCTTCAATAAGATGCTCTGGCGACGAAGAATATGCGACCTCAGTCAAAGAAGAGCTCAGAAAACAGGATCCAGACATAGGCCTCCTTGGCGAATTCCATGTCCATCCCTGGAACGGAGAGCCAATGCTGAGCAATGGAGATATCAAACAATTGATGGATCTCAAGAAAGCCAGACATTGGCAGTTCAGCATGCTTATGACCAAAGACGGTTTTCAAATCTGGGATGTTATAGATGGATGCGCCCACAAAATTCCCTGCCAAATCGTAAACAGCAACATCTCGAAAGAAGGAGTTCTCGATAGGATTCTCAAGGTGACGCAGAACGATGTCCTAACCGGAAAGACTGTTCTGATTGTGGGACTTGGCTCTGGTGGCTCTGCTATATCGAAATACCTAGGATGTAGCGGAATAGGGAAGTTCATCCTTGTGGACAATGAGGATCTGGAGGCTGTCAATGTCATTCGGCATGAGGGGGGCCTCGACGATATTGGTAAGCCGAAGACGGAGATCTGCAAGAGGTTGATTGAGTCGCACAACCCATTCGCAGTTGTAGAGTGCCACAGATTTGACACAACCAATGAAATCGAGAGGTTAGAGGGGCTAGCCGCTCAAGCCGACTTGATAATCGGTTCAAGTGGAAGCGCTAAGGTAAATCATATTATTAATAAAATCTCCTTGGAACGAGGCATTCCTGCAGTCTACGGAGGCGTCTATGAAAGAGCTACGGGCGGATTTGTGCTCGCGGTGCTTCCCAATGAAACAGCCTGCTTCAACTGCCTCTTCAAAATGGCATCTGAAGCCTACTCAGTTGACAAGGAAGCAGCCAACCGATACGGTCTCTCTGAAGATGAACTGCATCAGCAACAGGGCCTTTGGATTAACATTACATTTCCATCGCTGATCTTATGCAACGCCGCTTTGGATATACTGCTAAGCAAAAAGCTGAAGCACAATTTGTTCCTCTATGACAGCTCGATGGAAATCAGGAAACTGATGATTATAAAGAGCGAGGAGTGCGCAGTCTGCAACAAGGAAACTTGGATTAAAAGCGTGTCAGAAACTGGCACTTCTGAAAAATCAGTTCGGTTGAGTTCTATCCGGCAAAAGCTGAGAGTAATTTTGAAAAGGAAGGGTGAATCTCATGAGCACTGAATCAAAAAGAATTCTAGAGAGACTGAACGAGAGGCTTAGCACGATTGAAAGACGACTGAACCAGCTAGATATGTCGAAGATTGTGCTGGATGAAAAGAAGATAGTCGCAAGGAAAGGAGAGCTCGAAGGCAAGACTTACCTATCGAACGAAAACGGCGGAGTCATTAAGGAGGTAAGAGTTCCAGTCTGCGACTCATGCGGAGTGTCGTGCGATAAATTCAACTCGTGCACCATCTGTCAAAAGAAACTCTGCCCATCATGCAGCATAATCTACCAAGAAAAAATCTGCTGTTCTGATTGCCTAAACGAAACAATACCCCTCACTAAACAGGAGTACAAGGTTCTAACAGCTATAGCAAGCATCCTACAGCCTTCAGACATCGAAGGAGTTTCAGGACTGAGATCAAGCGATGTAGAGGACTGTATAGTTAGCTTAGCCAAGAAGCAGATGATAGAGAACAAGGGCTTCCTGTTTTTCAATGAGACCAAGATTCTCGAAAAAGGTCTTGAGGCTTTGAATGTTTACTCGCAGGTCTATGACAAAGAGGGCGATGTGCAAGCGTTCGAATCTGAACTATGGAGGGTCCTTGATGAGAAAGGCTGAACGGTTCGTGCTCTTTGCGTTGGTATCGGGAGTCTTCCTTTCCGGCGTGGGAAGTTTCCTGTTCATAAGAAAGCTGATGATTGCATACACTTTGGACTGGGAAATTCAGATGGTCATTGCAGGGCTCTTCATAATCGTGGTTGCAGTAGCTCTGGCCAAAATTCTATCGAAGGTGAAACTGGATGGAAACTGATAGGGAATGGATAGAAGGCATAAGGGAAGATGCAGGGAAGATTGCTGACCACATAGATCCAAGATTCGTTGATGGCCTGCTGTCGGTCTATGCATCGGATGAGGACGGAAGGGAGAGCATCAGGCAGGAGCTTACATCTCTCATAGGCACTTTCTCTAAAGATCTTCTGCTCTCAAAGAAGCCTGTGCTCAGCTTTCCAAGCAATGCCGAGTCAGAGGGCGACATAGCCGTTGGGAGAGTAGTGTGCGGAGAAAAAGTACTTTGGCCTTTCGAACTTACCAAGGAAGAGCTGAACCAACACGTCCTCATAACTGGCAGAAGCGGGTCAGGTAAAACCACGCTGATCATGCACATAATCAAAGGGCTCATGACCGAAGGAATACCATTCATTATTGTTGACCACAAGATCGACTACAGATGCCTTGCAAGGGAATATCAAAACATCGCAGTAATCAACTGGAAAGACCTGAAAGTGAATCTGCTTGAGCCACCTCCCGGGGTTTCCTTTCTAGAGTGGAAGCAACAGTTCCTCAACATCTTCGGGCACGTTCAGGGGATATGGCAGGGATCGACCCAGTACTTGCTAGAGGCAATAGATGAAGTATACGAAGAGAGGAAAACGGCACCCAGACTTGAAGATGTGTACAAGAAAATAATAGAGTCGAACGAGACCTCTAGGAAAATGCAGGAGTATGCGAGCGTCGTTGAGAATAGACTCTACGGCATCCTAAGCAAGCTGGGCAATACCGTAAACAGTGAGGGTAATCTCATTGACATAGAAAAGCTGCTTCAAGTACCGGTGGTTTTAGAACTGCACGGCTTGGGAAGGGACGAGGCTACAATCCTTGCACTGTGGCTCTTCTACTGGATTTATGCCTATCGCAGAGCCCAGGGAACCAGAGGAAAACTGCTGCATGTTCTAATTATAGACGAGGCAAAGAGGGTATTTACAGCAAGCGAACAGTACAGCCAAACTACGGCAGAGTATTCGGGCATACCGCCAGCAGATCTGATATGCGACGAGATACGTGATTTCGGAGAAGCAATTATAGCAAGTGACCAGGAGCCCACAAAGCTGTCCAACTCGTTAAAAGCGAACACGTACACGAAGGTAACAGGCTTCCTTGGCAATGGCAAGGATATAGATGACATGGCTGAAGCCATGGACCTAAACGAGGAGGAGAGAGAGGCCGTAACGAAGCTTGAGCGGGGAGAATGGCTGGTAAAGCTTGCTGGCAGATATACTGAACCTTTTCTGATGAAGTCTGAGGACTATCCAGTTGACAAGAACGTCGGTGACGCAGAGATTGCGATGAAGACGCGTCCTTTAATTCAGAAACTACAGAGGGCGCAAGAGGACGGTGGGCGTGAGAGAAGGGACAGAGAACAGCAAACACTATCCCATCTGAGCCTATCTGAGGATGCATGGAGGCTTCTGCTGAACGTCAACGCGCATCCATTCAAAGGAATTGCATCAAGAGCTAAGGAGCTAGCAATATCAGCTAGCAGGCTTGAGCGCGCCAAGAAAGAGCTTATTTCAAAAAAATTCGTTACACAGCTCGACATACCGCTGACAGGAAGGAGACCCACATCGTTCCTTGTCCTCGGTAATCTCGCACTGGACTACCTTGAATCGCACGGCAAAGAGACAAGCCTTTGGAAACACGTTGGCCACGTCGGGTTTGAGCATGTACTTTATCAGGTTCTAATAAGGTGGCAGATGCAGAAGCTCGGCTACGAGGGGCACATCGAGTACAAGATTGGCAGTAGAAGAATTGATGTTGTTGCTGAAGATGGAAAAACGAGAATTGGGTTTGAGGTAGAGCTTAATCCGAGTCCTGAAATTAGGCACAAGCTCGACGGAATAGAGAGCCTGGATGAGCTATACATAGTTACTAGAAAAGAACTGCTTGACAGCATTGCAGAGTGTGCAGGCCCGCTCCCTAAGAAAGTAGGCTTGTGCTCCATCGAAAGCTTGCTGGTAGGGCTTCGCAATCTAGTGTCTGAATATTCTGGAAAATCTCCAGAACAAGAGAATGAATTGGAATCTACTGTTTTTTCTCGGAATCATGAAAGCCCAGGACTTGATGCAGGAAAGGGGATTGATTCGGGTTTAGGAGGAAAGAGTGTTGGTAAGTGATAGAGAAGAGCTGAAGAGGTTGATTGGTCTTCTGAGGAGTTCGATGTCTAATAGAGGAGGATATCGGAGCTCTAGGGGATATAGAGGCTCAGGCGGTTACAGAGGTTCGAGATACCGAGGACGGGGTGGCTATGGTTACAGGCCAAGCAGGTACTCGCGGCAGCATGATTTCAGATATGGCCCTGAGCCTAAGTTTGCACCCAAACAGGAGAGGCAGAGCCAGTACACGGGGAGGCCTTGGAGTGAACCAACGCAGTATAGAGAGAAGGAGAGGTTAGTATACGACCCTGATGTCAAACGGCTGTTGGAGAAGATAGAATCGCATCTTAGAAATGAAACTGGCACTGAGAATAGAAACTTAGACGAAATGGACGCAGACGATTTACTGTTGAAGCTTGAGGAAAAATACGATCACGAAGTTCATGAAAAGCTCCTTGAGAAACTGCTTGAGGAGATCAATGAGGCAGAGCCAGAGCTCATGTCTGAGGATACTGATGCCCAGGATAAAGAGACAGACCGCACTGTCGGAGGCACAGAGGCCAGTGAAGATAATGTAGAGCGAAAGGAAGACGAAATAGAAGACGAAAACCATAGGATAGAGTCAGATCTGTCGAATGAGTCAAAGGTTAAAGTAGACGACGCAGAGGATGATTTTCTGAAAGATATGTCCTTGGAGAATGAGACTGAAGTTCTTAGAGATATGGAAGCTGAAGAAGAGTTAAACAAAGCAAATCCAATGGAAAGCAGGCCAACGGAATTACCTGAAACAATAGAAACAGTAGGGGTCGAATCCGTACAAACCGAGCCGATAGATGTTGTAGTGCAGATAGAGGCAGAAGATCTTTCTCCTTTGGAAGCTGAACTGTACCCTGATCTTATTGAACCAATGGAGGCTGAAGAGGCTGAAAATGTTGAAGGAAATAACCCAATCTAGAGCGTTGCAAGGCGTTTTAGAAAAGGAGTTGGAACAGTTAAAGCGCAGGTTTTGTATGAGCTACGAACTTAAGGTTGTTTGGATTCCTGACGGGAATGAGAAGCTATCTGGCGAGGTTAGAGGAGACACTGTTTATATTTATGAAGATAATGAGAAAAAAGCCCTAGAAACTCTTCGGCATGAATTTTTGGATTATGCGATAAGCGAAGTTATAGAACCTTACAAGAATATGACTAATAAGCTGATTTTGCTTATTAACGAGGAAGCATATAAGCGGAAGGAAATGCTGGTAAATGCATTGTGCGTCGAAATTGTTGAAAAATAACATTTACTATTGCCTAAACAATGGCTCATAGCATAAGGAAATGTAATCTTTATGTTAAAAAAGGTTGCCCTTGCCTGCTTATCTTGCCTTAATGGGTATTGGGGGTCTTTCAGCCAAGCATGCCTTTTGATGATCAGGTCCCCGCCAGAGAAAGGAGGCTTAATGATAAAAACATTCATGAAGCCTTCAGGGCGTAATTTTCTTAGGAGTCCATGTTTCAGTAGTGATATCAAGGGTAAGCTTTTCTTCTGGACTTTCCCAGTATTCCTGAAAATCCTTTTGTTTGGCTTTAATCTCTGCTTCGAAAGTAGTTATCTTAATCTGCTCCCCTTTCTTAAGGCCACTGGCGCCTTTCTTTAGATCAGGCATGCTTGGAATTACGTAACTATCATCCACGATCAAGTAACGACCATGCAATGCTTCCATCTTTTGAACCCCTTCTGGTCTTTCTTCAGTAAGCTTCAGTTTTTTAACATAAATCCTCAGACCTTTCTTCACCAAATTTTCCCATTCTTTTTTCGCTTTGTTTTGTTCGTTGATGTTTGACGTAATGATTTTCACTTGAACTCGATTAGGAACCAAGCTAATGTACTCCGAAAATGTTGTATCATCAATATAAGGAGATATCGTACGAATTTGATTCTTCGAATTTCTTAAGAGTTCCATAATTCGCTGAGTGTATTTCTCATACTCGGTCGGAAGCGAGAAATATTCCTCTCCAGAAGCCTTTATCTCCTCAAACTTAGACTCGATTTGTTTTGTTACATATCCATCCTTATCAAATTTGTCGAGTATGATTTGAAAAATTTCATCTTTTGCATCTGTGTAGTATACATTATTCCCCATGATAAAACAAAAAGAAATTTTCGGATTTTCTTTGAATAACGCTTTGAGTGTGGGTAATTTCTGGTCGACAACAAAAACTGCAGTCGAATTCGCTTTTTTAGATAATTCATTTATCATCGGAACATCTGAAAATATACACCACGACAAAACTACTAACAACAATGATGTACCAATACCATCTATTCTCCACGCTTTGGGATGATCTGAGATTATTTTTACATCAAAGAGTATTTTGTCCTGAAAAACGTTTAATGTTTTTTCAATTAATTTTTCAATTCCTGCAGTTCTATCTTTTTTCACACTTCTTAACGCATCGGCTATTTTGTTTCTAACTAAGGGTGACATGAAAACTAGGTTTTCAGATTTACCAACTATCCCAGGTCTGAATTGAATGTTTGAATATGAACCCGGAATTAGTGATTCCAATTGATCCTTCACATAGGATTCAGATTTGAGAAATGTAACTCTGCCCAAAAGATCTTTTTCTAGCAGTAGATCGAAGAATATTAGCTGAGGAATTAGTTTTTTCTCCGAGATGAGTTGCATATATGCCTCTATTTTGTCTGTAATTTCAGGAAATTTGATTGTGATATAATTCTCGATATTATCAAGAAAATCCTTAGCCCATGAAGATATTATCCGTTGCTCATAGCTTTCGGGTCTTCTAGATACAACCCAATTAACTCGCAAAATAATCCCGAGTTTGCACAAAAAATTAAGAACAGATACCTTGGTTTCTTCGCCAAAGCTTGTTGAATATAGTCCCTTAAGCGATATTTCAAATTGGCCAGGTTTGTCAATGCTTGCATAGAAATCACTGCTTTGAGAAGAATAATACTTACCGAAAATGAACAGAATCCTTCGTTCCTCTTCTGACGTTATCTCATTTAATATCCTACTTATCATAATGTCCTTTAAGATTGGGATTGTTTGGTCACGAATATTGAATAGATCAGATAGAAGATGCAAATCAAGTTTTATTAAATCTTCTTTAAATCTGTAGACAGCTTTTTCTATATCATTATTAGCATATCTAAAGTTCAAATTATAATGAAAATCGCTCATTATACGCTCCAAAACAAGGTCATGAAAACGATATCTCGCAGTACTACCAGATTGGTTATGAAGCCAAATGTTGAAGCAATCAAGCATGATCCAGTCTTTTTCTTTAGCATATTTCCTAAGCAAACCTAGTAATTCAGTTGTGGAGCTGTTCATGAGTAGAATATACTTATCTGAATATTAAAATTCTATCCCAAACCCACTTATTTCCCTCCACCTCTGAATATGAATGATGCTAACATGCCGGTCAAAAATCACGCTCCGCCTGCAACTCAGCCTTATCCATTTTTATCATCTCCTGTACGATGGTGAGAAAAGCCTCAACCCGTTATGCCTCTGATGCAAAGGTGCGATGCCTTGAAGAATTTCGTAGAGCTTTGTCTGGTTCTCTTCCAGTAGCTGAATCTCTTTCTGCTTCGCCCTTATTGCGATGCCCGTTATCTCTTCAAGAACCTTTGCCCTGTAGGTTTTCGGTTGTTCTCCGCGCATTTCCACAAAGCCCTTCTGTGTTAAGTTCTCTAAGACATCGTAAGCCCTGCTCTGCGGAACTGATGCTTTCCTCGTTATTTCCATGACTTTGGCTTCACCGATAGTGAGCAAGGTGAAATACATTCTTGCTTCGTATTTAGACAAGCCAAAATCCTTTAGTGCCGAGACAATTTCCGTTTCTTTGCCGTTTACTATTTGCATGCAATCACCCCCCAAATTCTGCGAGAGTAATTACTGGAAGCCTGCCATGTGCTCTTAGCGTAAGCGACCTCGAAGAGGGAAGAGGAGAATGAGCGGGCTGACTGGGAAGGAAGGGATGGAAAAGGGAAACGTAGTGTCCTTCAAACAGATCGTTAGCTTAGATTAAGTTGCTGTACCGTCTTTTTGATGGCAAAACCGAGACGAACTGCCATCCGTCCGCTAAATACCTCTCAAGCTCCTTTTCAGTTACTACAATCTGCGGGTTTGGATTTTCCCTCAGCTTCTTGTCGTTCTCGAACTATCACTCAGCTTTAACCCAAGCGCTTATTTACTTGGCAGATCTCCACCATGTGCTCGCGAAATCGCTTAACAAAGCTCGCTCTCTCTGCTCCGCCCTCAGTTTGCTCCCAGTAGATTCAACCCTATAGTATGTCGCTCCCGATACACTGATTACTCGTTAGAAAATCTAAAAGCGATCTACGATAAAGCTATCCTCAAGGTACTTTCTTAGATTCCCTTTCCAATTCTTTTTCTAGTTCTTCGATGCCTTTCCTGAAGTAAATGAACTCAACGGTTTTCTAACGCTTTGAGAGTAGATTTGTGTCTTCTTGGCTCTCAAAACCTCCATAAAGTTAAAGCTTCTATCAAAAAGTACTAGCCCTAAAGGGGTCATTTCTTCCAGCATGTAGGTAAGATGCTGCTTTAACATCATTACCTCTGGTGCGACCAAATAAGAATAATCCATGCCGTAGCATAGATATTCGAGTGCCTGCCCAATGCCTTGAATAATATATGTAGTTTGTATCGAACGTTCGCTATTCTTTTTTCCTACATGAGCCATTTTTACCTCGTATCCAGTAAGTTCTTCCTTTTCATTCATCTCCACAACATCTATCAAGTATGGCCCTTGCATCCCCCCAAAATATACTTTGCTTTTTGATCGTTGACTCTTTATCCAACTAGCTAAAAGAGGGTAAATTGCCTTCTCAGATCTAACTTTCTTGCCACTTTTTTCTGCAAATAGTGCTTTCCATTTTTTAATATCTTCCGTGGACCAATTCATCCGAAATTCCTTCAAATAATTTATAATTTATTAAGCCATTCCATCAATCCCATCATTGAAAGAGAATTTCTTAGCCACAAGATTCTGAAGTATACGGTAAAGCTCAATTTGGATGTTCCTTTCAAGCATAGAGGTCAATCAAATCCCTCACTTATTTTCTCTGTGATATTGTAATAAATAATTATCCAACCAACTTTTTTATTGGACTCGCATAATTTTCTATTCGAATACCTTCAGGCCCGCCATATTTTTATACAGAACCGTTTTTGTTAGACATAGAAGTATGGCTGAGAAACTGGCTTAGTGTCTTATGCCTTGGTACAAGATAACTATTTAAGAGTAAGAAAGTAAGAATAT
>Ga0315282_10001501_pt1 | contig 43696 bp, 31 predicted proteins | sample YL17G07_20_MG_FD_203693 | JGI IMG/M metagenome (GOLD analysis project Ga0315282, IMG submission 203693) | Sediment microbial communities from Yellowstone Lake, YNP, Wyoming, USA - YL17G07_20 | ecosystem: Environmental > Aquatic > Freshwater > Lake > Sediment | place: USA: Wyoming | collected... | reverse complement strand
CGGCCAGCCATGCCTGACGTCGTAACGCGGTTGTTCCCTTCGCCACACGCGCCATCGCTTGCACCCCCTTTCGATTCCCACTGATTTGCCGAGCGCGGCACCCGCCCCTGCCTCTTCCCACGCGGAAGCAGAGCGACCGGCTATGTCTCTCCAGCCGGCTCGGGATGATTGAGCCGCGGCTTCATCCTGGGGCCGCGCTCGTGTCATTCCGAACCCTTCGCTCCGGTCACAGCCTGCCCTGACCTGTCCTGACCTGTCCTGACCTGTCCCGTTTACCCTGCCTGTCCCGAGCGTAGTCGAGGGAAGCGACACCCCGCGGAGTCGAAGGGAGCCAAGTCGAGGAGTCGAATGCGAGCGAAGTCGAGCGAAAGTGGGAGGGTACGCCCGCTGTGCACGCCAGTTCCAGCCAACAACGGTCACACCTTCGGCGGTATGGAAGCGCGACTCGACTCCGGTGTGGGCGTGGGCGTCACAACCGCGAAGCCATTCCGCTGCGCCATCTCGCCCATCTCTCGCACCGATTCCAGACCGATCCGCTTGCCAAGCGTGAATGACTCAAGTCGGCCCTCAAGCGCCAGTATTATCGTCTCGGCCATGCAGGCGAAAACGTGCCCTGGCGGGAGGCGGAAGTTGAACTTCCAGGCAGGCGCGCCAGGCACAGAGATGACCCCGCCAGGTACGACGGTCACATCAGGCCTTCGACGCGAGAAGCCTGGCCCAAGGTCGGGCGGCATGGCCACGTCGCATACAATCGCGCCTCGACACAGGTCAGTCGCCGCGATGACGGGCCGGGGGTCGTTGGTTGCGGAGACTACTAATCGCGTCTCGCGGAGAGCCGCTGTCGCATCGGCAATCTTCACGCGGCATTCGCCCATGCTCCTGACTTCGTCCGCCACGACCTCCAGGCGCGCCTTGTCTTTGCCAACGAGAAGCAACTCGCGCGCTTGGCCTGCGAAAGCGAGAGCGCACGCGCGACCGATAGCGCCGGTTGCGCCCACCACCCCGATGGCGCCGTCGTCGGTGCCTATGCCGGCTTGGGCGGCCGCGAGGCGCAATCCCTCGACCGCCGCCCACACGGTGTAGGAGTGGCCCGTCGTGGTCGGGATCGGGGAATGCTCAGCCACGGTCTTCCCCGCATCGCCAACGACCGAGCAGAACCCTCCGAGGCCGATGATTCCCGCTCCCAGGCTGCGCGCGAACTGAGCGCATTCGATCAGGACTTCATAGGTTGCTTCCGGCGGTTCGCGCAGCATTTGGCGCGGGGTCATCGGGATCCCGACGAGGTAGCCCCGCGTCTCTTTCCCGTCGGGCGACCGTATCCCCGTCATGTCACAAAGAAAGATGGGCTTGCGATGCGCCTTCATCACGGCCTCAAGCACCGCCGTTGGCAGCAACCGCGCCCACGGGTATTGGCGGGCCATGTCAGATCGTGCATCCACAGGATGAACCACGAACGCGAACTCAGCCATGATGCCCCGGCCCCTCCCGATAGCCGCTTGCGCCGAGTTCCGCTTCCACTTCACCAAGTCCTTCAAACCGCGCCCAACGCGACTTCGATCCCCCCGCGCACCGTTCTTCTCGGTCCCCCCAACCACCCCGCACCGCTGGCCTGGGACCCCTCTTCGGACCTGCGTTCGATTCCCAGTCCCTCCACCATGCTGTCGGTATCGAACTGTCTCTCTCCGGTTTTCCGCTCCCGCGCGGACAGGACGGAAAACGCCGCTTCTGCGCTACGCTGCGCCTGTTCTGGCGTGTTTGTCCTCGCCAAAAACTGTGGACGAGGTCGCGTCTCCCGGGGGCGTTTTGACCCCCGAAATGGGGGGTTCGCCGTCTCTTTCTCTGAAAACTGTGGACTTTTGCAAATCAGTCCACAGTCTCTGTCCACAGTTTTCAGAATCCTGAGTTTCCTCGCTCGGCGAGACTCGGCTGGCCAGGTTTTCGACTCTCACCCGGAGCAGCACCCGACGCTTTCGGACTCCTTACTCTGTCGAAAGGGCGAAGACGACAGCAGCAGCATTGGGCGAGTTGCGCCGACTGGTTGGCCGCGACGCCTGGCCTCCTTCTCGCGAGTGCGTTACTCCGGCAGGCGTGTGTTCCCCGGCCTTGGACACACTGGTGTGCTGTCAGTCAATAAGCGGCGCAAGCTATCCGCTTGAGAGGGCGAGACGAGGGCGACCGCAATGTCGCCTGGTGCGAGAACGGTTTCGCCCCGCGGGATCATGGTCCGTACGCCCCGGCGAACAGTGATGAGGAGGGAGTCCGCTGGCAGCGCAAGACCTCTGACGGGCACGCCGGCTACCTGAGATCCCTCCGGGATTTGCACTCGAAGGGTAACCAATCCTGGCACTGAAAGCCGGAAGCGCTGCGAGGCATCGCGCAATGCGGTGTGCTCATGAAGCAATCGGGCATAGGCACCCACTATGTCTTCTCTACGAAGCACGCCGACCAACCTTCTCGGGTCGAGCCGGTCAACCACCGGTATGCGGCCGACATCACGCCCTCTGAGCTGCTCAAGAGCCTCTCGCAGGGTCTGGTCCGGAAAGCAGGTTACCACGGAGGGGGTTGCGATGTCGGCCACGGTACGGTCGGAGTCACCGCTGACAGCGGAGCGCTCGATATCAGACAGGGTCACAATGCCCATCAGTTTCCCCTCTCCGTCCACCACCGGCAGCCCGAGCTGTCCGCTCGCCAGCAAGAGGTCTGTCAACTCCCCAACGGGCAGCTCCGCCTTCACCGTAGCGAAGTCGGTCGTCATCACCTCTGCTACCGTCACCGTATCGAGCAGATCAACCGCCGGCCGCCTCTCCAAATCTATGCCCCGGCGCCGGATCTTCAAAGTGTAGATCGTTTCTCTGCTCAGCCGTTGTGATGCCAGTGAGCTGGTCACGACAGCAGTCATGAGGGGGAGGATAATGCGATAGTCGCCGGTCATTTCAAACAGGATCAAGACTGAGGTGATGGGTGCTCGGGCGGCGCCTGCGAAGAGCGCGCCCATGCCTACCAGAGCGTAAGCCCCGGCCCCGGCCGTGACCGCTGGCCAAAGGCGGTGAACGATGCCGCCAAATGTGCATCCCAACATCGCTCCGATGAACAGCGAGGGAGCGAAGACCCCTCCCGACCCTCCGGAACCGATGGTCAGTGAAGTCGCCACGATCTTGAGGAATACCAGACCGGCCGCAAGCTCGAGGTTGAGCCCCCCCACCAACACCAGGTCAAGAGGCCCCGGTCCAGGGCCCAGCGGGCCGGGACCATAGCCTACCCCGAATACCTGGGGGAAAACTACGCCCACCACACCGACAAGAAGCCCGCCTACCACAGGCTTGAGGTACTCGCGCAAACGCCAGCGGTCGAAGATGTCTTCCACCCCATAAAGAGTCTTCACAAACAACAGGCTCACGCCTGCCGCCAGCAGCCCCAGCGCCGCATAGAGAGGCAACTCCCAGGGGCTCACCAGACGGTAGGCCGGCACGGTAAAGGAGGGATGGTCCCCGAGCGTGGCACGAGAGATCGCAGCTGCTACAACCGAAGAGAAAACCACAAAGCCGAAAGAGCCAGCCGTGAACTCCCGCAGGATCACCTCAAGCGCGAAGATGACGCCGGCGATAGGCGCATTGAAAGTAGCTGAGATGCCTCCTGCGGCTCCGCATGCCACCAAAAGCCGGATACGGCTTTCCGGCAGGCGGAGGACCTGCCCCAGCGTCGAGCCCAGCGCCGATCCGATCTGGACAATGGGGCCTTCGCGACCTGCCGACCCCCCGCTACCAATGCAGATGGCAGAGGCCAGAGATTTCACCGCCGCTACTCGAGACCGAATGCGCCCTCCCATGGTGGTGACCGCCAACATCACCTCGGGCACGCCGTGACCTTTGGCCTCCCGCGCCAGGTAGTAGGTGAGCAAGCCGACGAGAAGCCCACCTGCTGCCGGCACGGGGAGCACTCGGTACAGGCCGAGAAACCCCAAGAAGCGTTCTGACCCCCCAAAGAAGAGTGACTGGGCGCTAGCGATGAGCCAGCGAAAGGCCACTGCCCCCAGAGCCGCTCCAATCCCCACCAGAGTCGCGAGGAGAATCAGGCCGGAGGTTTCCGAAGCATGTATCCGGCGAACCAGATGGAGAAGCAGGTTGCGTGGAGAAGAGGCGATCACAACGAGAACCTTTTTCAACGCGGCGGGACTCCTATCCTGCATGGTCGGTTCTGTGGCCGCATTTCGCTTTCGTCTCCAGCCGGTTTCGATTCCGCCCCGGAGTACCGCCCGACACTTCCGACCCTCCTCCGGTATGTATCCAGTGAGGCATGGGCATTCGCGCCCACGGCCAGCAATACCGGAGAGTTGAGGGACATGGTGTCCAACCCGCTTGACCCCGACCTGATGACTGCATCGGAACGCCTTGCGGAGGTGACCAGCCTGCTGGCGAGGGGTATCCTGCGTTACCGTTTCAAGGCGGCGGACGCGAGAAAGCCTGCCCTGAGCGGAGCCGAAGGGAAACCTCTTGATGTTCTTCGCGCTTCGAGCCATTCATGTATCGAAACCACGTCGGAGGTAGAGACACATGAGTAGCAGCGTGCTGAAGCAGATCGCCGCCCTCGGCGGGCTGTCTGCTGCCGAGTTGAAGGAGCGGTGGCGAGACCTGAATGGAACCGAACCCCCTCGCTACAACCGGGACTTCCTTCTCAAGCGCCTCGCCCACCGCGTCCAGGAACTCGCCCATGGCGGGCTCTCGGAGTCTGCCCGCTCCAGGATGAACCAAGCCCTTGAGGAGGCCGGCTTCGATGACTTGGGAGGCGAGCCGGAAAGACGGAAGGAGTCGCGCCACAAGCCCGACATCCCCGTTGCCGGCACGCGGCTGGTCAGAGAATGGCGTGGCAGGCGATATGAGGCCACTATAGTTCCTGGAGGCTTTGAGTTCGAGGGCCGGCGCTACCGGTCGCTGACCGCCATCACCAAGGCCATCACCGGAACGCACTGGAATGGCCGCGCCTTCTTTGGGCTGCGCAACGACAACGGCGGAGCCGGGGAGGCCCAGCGATGAGACGACAGGGTAGTGAGGAGAGGCAGACCCGGCGCGTTCGCTGTGCCATCTACACGCGCAAGAGCACCGACGAGAACCTGGACAACGGGTTCAACAGCCTGGACGCTCAGAGAGAGGCGGCGGAGGCATACGTCGCCAGCCAGCGCCACGAGGGCTGGGTGGCCCTGCCTGCCCGCTACGATGACGGCGGCTTCTCGGGCGGAAGCATGGAGCGCCCCGCTCTGCTGCGGCTGCTGGAAGATGTGGAGGCGGGCCGGACCGACTGCGTCGTGGTCTACAAGGTGGACCGGCTGTCCAGATCGCTGCTGGACTTCGCCAGAATCGTTGAGGCTTTCGACCGGCGGGAGGTCTCATTCGTCTCGGTCACTCAGCAGTTCAACACCACCACCTCGATGGGCCGGTTGACCCTCAACATCCTGCTTTCCTTCGCCCAGTTCGAGCGCGAGATCATTGCGGAGCGCATCCGAGACAAGGTGGCCTCGGCCCGGCGCAAGGGCAAGTACATGGGAGGGATGCCTGCCCTCGGTTACGACGTGGACAGGGCCAATCGCAGGCTGGTGGTCAACCCGACCGAGGCCGAACTCGTGCAGCGAGTGTTCCGCCGGTTCGTCCAGATCGGCTCAACCACCGAATTGGCAAAGGAGTTGAACGCTCAGGGCTTCACAACGAAGACCTGGACGACGCAGAAAGGCCGAGTCCGCCCGGGCAGCTCCTGGAACAAGGACCACATCTACCACTTGCTCAACAACTCTCTTTACATCGGCGAGGTCGAGTACAAGGGGCAACGCTACCCGGGTGAGCAGGAGGGCATCATCAGCCGGGAACTGTGGGATCGGGCGCACGCGATCCTGGCGAGCAACCACCGCGTCCGAGCCAACCGCAGCAGGGCCACCACGCCGGCCTTGCTGCGCGGCATTATCCGGTGCGCGCACTGTGGGAGCGCGATGGGGCCGACCTTCACCAAGCGCCGCGGCAAGTTCTACCGCTACTACCTTTGCGTCCATGCTTCCAAGAACGGCTACGGCTCCTGTCCCGTCCGCACAGTCCCGGCGGCCGACATCGAACAGGCGGTGATGGGGCAGCTGCGCGCTGTCTTCCGCTCTCCTGAGATGGTGGCGGCCACCGTGCGCTCTGCCCGACAGCAGGCTGAAGAGCGGATCAGGCAGCTGGCCCAGGAGCGCGACAGCGCCGAGGTGAAACTGGGCCAACTCAAGCAGGAGGCGCTTCGCCTGGTAGCCGCGCGGGAGAGCGATGATGCGCCCACCTTCATCTCCAGTCAACTGCGGACGCTGAATGCTCAGATCGAGGAACGGGAACAGGCGCTCGAACGTATCACCTGTGACCGAGAGGCTTTGGGCGGCAGCCGCATCACCGAGCAGGAGGTCATTGAAGGCCTGACCTCCCTCGACTCGGTGTGGGAGGAGCTTTACCCCGGTGAGCAGGAGCGGATCGTGCAGTTACTCGTGAGTCGGGTGGACGTCGGCACTGATGGTCTGGAACTGCAACTGAGGGCCGATGGCATGGAGAGCCTCGTGCTTGAGCTGCGTGACCGCGATGAGGAGGAGGTGGTGGTGTGAACGACCCTGATCGTCCGATCCTCGCGACAGATGGTGGGTGCCTGCGCGTGCGCGTGCCGATGACCTTCAAGCGGCGAGGCGGCCGCAAGGAGATCGTCGTGTCGGAAGGCCTTGATGCTGCGCGTTCGCCGGCGCCCAGGTCGGGCGATCCGCTCGTCCTCGCCATCGCTCGCGCACAGCGCTGGAAGGAGTTGCTGGAGATCGGTCGCTACGCCGACATAACGGAGCTGGCGCAGGCGATGGGAGTGAACGCCTCGTACGTCGGCCGCCTGCTCAACCTGACGCTCCTCGCCCCCGATATCATCGAGGCCATTGTGCTGGGACGAGATCCCGGCGGCTTGTCCCTGGAGAGGCTGTATCGGCTGCCCTTCGCCTGGGAGGAGCAGAGACAGGCGCTGGGGTTCCCGGGCACGTAGCGCACCCACGCCCGGCCACACGCGCGTCGTTCCGGTCAAGGGCAGGATGATACCTACCCCGACCTTTGCGGGGCACACAGGGGCTTCAGGGGCGGATTCCGGGGCGACGTCGGGCTATCATGGACGCTTGCAGGACTCTCCGCGGATGCGCCCGCTGCGGCGCACACCGAGTTGGCGCCCGGATGCCGGTATCCGCAGGAAGCCGTCGCGTTGGCGGCGAATCCATACCAGCGACCCATCGAGGGGAATCTGACTTCTCGAGCCAGCACGGAGACAGCATGGCCTTGCGGGTACCTAACAGGCTGAGCCGAGCGATACAGAATGACCCTGCGACCTGCATACTGCTTGTGGGCGCTGGGCTTTCTGCGGTTGGCGTGCGGAGTGGGGGCGGTGGGTTGCCGGACTGGGACGCGCTTATCGAAAGGATGATCGACGACCTCAATGACGCGCGCTGCTGTACTCCAGAGGAAATCCGTGCGTTGCGGCAATCCCTGGAGGAGGGCAAGCACTTGAGCGTGGCCGAGGTCTACAGGGGTAAGACTCGGCCCGATCAGTTTGCCGAGTTCCTTAGATCGCAGCTTGACCCACCAGATATCTCGGCATCACCGCTTCACGAGCAAGTCCTGCGCATAGGTTTCAGGGGAATCCTCTGTATGAACTTCGACACGGTCTTCGAGCACAGCAGTGACCGCGTCGAACCCCTTATCTACCCGCACTGCCTCGAGGATATCGACGCGTTTCGCCGACAGGGTTTCTTCGCAAAGATTCACGGATGTATAAGGGCCTCCGGTGACCCTGCCAGAAGCCTGGTACTGACAGACGAGAGCTACGCCCGTCTCAGGGCCAACCGACGATACCAGACGATACTGCAGTCTCTGCTGGTAATGCATCCGGTCATGACGGTAGGCTTCTCCCTTCGCGATCCCGACTTTCTGGGTTGGATCGAGGATCTGCGGGAAGTGTTCAGGGATAGTCTGCCCACCACCTACTCACTAATGCTGGACCCGGGGGCCGGTGTGCGCGATGAATGGCGTGGCCGAGGGGTCGAGATCATTCCCTATTCCGCTCATGACGAACTCACGGGCTTCTTCTCCGAGATTGAGGCGATGTCGGTTAGCCGCAGCCAAGGACAGCCACCGGCCATAGCGCTGCGTACAGGGACCGATATAGGGACGCTGCTGCAGGCGTGGGAGCGGGCACAGAAGATAGAGGAAATGCATCGCCTGATCAAGGAGGAACTAGATGCTCTTCCCTCCGACAGGCAGCGAGAAGACCTGTTGTTTCGCCTAGCCGCCATGATGAGACCGTCAACGGTGGCAGGAATCGTTCCACACTTGCTGGCTGTGGGGACGGACCCTTGCATAGCCTTGGTGGACAGACTTCTTGGCGGCTATCCGCAAAGGTCTTCGTATTCCCAGTCGCCGTGGGATACTCTCAAGCCGCATCCGCTCCATGTATCTACGCATCGTTGGGTTCTCACAACATGGCTCGAATCTGTGCAGGGGCATTCCTCAGAGTGCTATTCCTGGCTGCTCAATCGAGACTGGACGATCTGTGGAGTGGACCTGGACACCGTATTCACGGAACTCCTCAATAAGACGTTGGTGAAGGACGACGTTGCCGGATTGACCGCTCTCTACGATGCGTGTTCGGACGTCGAAGGCCTTGAGGGCCCGCGTGACCGCATTGAGAAGATAGTTCTCGCGCCTGGCTTCGTGCGGACCGGGACGTCCACTGGGAAGAAGCGACCGCCGGATCCCCGTAGAGGACTACTTGCGAAGGTTCTCGGAGAGCGCTTGGCTCGTGAGTTTGACTGGCGTAGAGGAGATCGTGAACGTTACTCTCTTGACTATCGTCCGCTCCTAAGGGAGGCTATTGAGATTGACGGAGGCATACCCGAGCCTGGGTTTGCCGCTCCCAATCTAGAGCGCGTGCTCCAAGTCATGTTTGATGAGTACGTTCAGCGGGTGCATATGACACTTCACAGCTCGAGTGGCCTGTACGATCCGGCTAGAGCGAAGCAGATTGTAGAGGTTCTCGCTGAGATACGTGAGACGGGCCTTCAGAGAGAGGTGCTCTGGGGCATTCGTAGATGGTGGAGAGCACGAGAGGGTCTCGGCTCGCGGGGGGAGGACTACGAGCGTCTTGTTCAAGACCTCTTCGTTCCTCTGTGGTGGCGCTACAGCCCCGAGGTCCGCTTGTTGCTCCTGGAGTCCGCTGACCATCACCGAATGATGGAAGGGTGTGAACCGACCGGGCATGATCTGCTCCTCCAGATGATGGGTCTGGATTACGATCCTGACGCCGACTTTCGGCATGCGTTCAACGCGAGCCTTGAGGATCACTTGACGCCCGACGAGGATTTCAAGAAGTTTGGTTACAGATATGAGCCGCGCGCACTTCAAGATGCTTGGCGAAGGAAGCGGTTGACGTACGTTCATGCAAAGGGGCCGTCACCCGAGCTGATACGGCGGTGGGTGACGCTCCGCCGCGACGAGGGGAGGTTCGCCGAAGACAACGAGGATTGGTGGCAGAGTGCCCGAGCAGAGTGCGAGAGCTTGCAGGCAGAAGGCAAGTGGCGCGAACTCATGTCTCGGGAATCGAGGGGCTACGTTGTTGATGAGCTTCTCGGCAGTTACAGCTCTGAGGAGAGTCGAGTGACGCTCTACGTCGACGTCATCCAGTCAGCTTCAGAGGATCTGGACGTCGACGAGCAAGCGCTTTCATCCGTAGTCGACATTCATGAGACCGTCCATGCCTTCTCCCATCTCGGCCGAGATCTGAGCGGTCACATGTGGGATGATTTCTCTTTGCCTACTGCACGACGGCCAGACTTCAGACCAGTTATCCTACACGAGTCCATTGCTCAGTTCTACACCTTCAGGCTTATTGAGCATCTTGATGATCCAAGGATGCTTGCCGCATTCCATGCCTTAGAGGAGAATGCTATTCCAGAGTACCGAGTCTGGCGGCAAACGCAGGACTACTCTCTTGAGCAGATGCGGCGCGTTCTGGTTGCATGCCGAAACAGACCATCTGAGTGGCCGCCTCTGACCTCCTGAGATTCGCCACCTTCGTCGCAATGCACTCAGGCCGTAGAGGCAGCCTACCCGCTAGTTGCCGTGACCTGCCTGTTACTACCTCCGGATGAGGGTTACGCTGTCTTGACGACCGGACGTTCCCTTGATACCTTCCAGATTCCCCGAAGCCACTCTTGACGGCCTTACAGCCATTAGGTATACTCAAGCCTCTTTGCCCTTCCGGCGAGGGGGCTTTCTTTTCCTTGGAGGTCTACCATGGCGCTACCGCGACGGCAGCAAGAGACTCTGGACTGGATCAGGGCCTATGTGAAGGCGCACGGCAAGCCGCCGACCATGCGCGAGATCGGCGAGCGTTTTGGGACGGCAGCGTCCTCGGTCTTCGACCTGATCACGGCGCTCGAGCGGAAGGGGTTCCTGACACGGGCTGACCGCTTCTCGCGCTGTATCACGCTGACGCAGAAGGCGGGCGCTGGAAAGAGGGACGCCGTCAATGTCCCCATCGTCGGTCACATCGCGGCGGGACAGCCGATTCTGGCTACTGAGAACCTGGAGGGCACGGTGCCAGTGGATCGCCGACTGGCGGCCGGGCGGCAGCTATTCGCTCTCCGGGTGCACGGGGACAGCATGATCGGGGCCGGCATTCTGGACGGCGACCTGGTCATCGCCGCGCAGCAGGACCAAGCCGAAGACGAGGACATCGTGGTCGCCCTGGTTGACGACGAGGCGACGCTCAAGCGGTTCCACCGTAGGCCGGACGGGGCCGTGGGAGGAATTCCGGGACACACACCCCAATTGGCAGGGCGCCAGGCGCAAGTCATCCATTTCGCCCTCTCAACCCAGCGACACGAGCCCATCCGCGGCCAACCGTCTCTGCGCTCTCGCTGTTTTCCGTGGTGAGTTCCGCTTGCGTGCAAGATCGGCCGCTAACTGGCGGTTCCCTTTTCTCCGCGCCCTCAGTTTACCCTGAGCGAAGTCGAATGGGCGCCTCTGCGGTTGAAGTTGTCTCATCCGTGTTCATCTGTGTCAACTTGTCCCCCATAGCTTCAGCGAAGCTTGCACGCCTCAGGCGTGGAGGACCTGTCCTTCGAAGCTTCAGCGAAGGAGGATCCGTGGCCAATCGTCTCTGTCACCCTCTCGGTGTTCTCAGTGTGCTTCGTGTCCAAGTGGTTCAAGATTCGGTGTGCCCCACCCAGTCCGCATCCACGATAGGGGATTCTTCGCTTTGCGCCTCACGTCCGCTCAGCGCCGTCACTCAGAATGACACCGGTCGGGCCCTACCCCGCCTCCGTCACGCTCCTCAGCTTGCGCGCCTCGCGGAACAGCTCCTCCGGCGCCATCGCGCGCAGGAAACAAAACCCCCGGCTCGCGCGCAGCCGCGGGATCGGATTGGCATAGAAGAAATCGCGCCCCAGACACGTCTTCAGAATCGCGTATTGCTCCACCATGATCTTCTGCGCCAGGTCGCAAAACGGCCCGTCGTACTCCGGGCTCGGAAATGACGCGCTCCGCTGTGACCCGAAGCACGTGTGGAACGCCTGGTGCAGGATGGCCATCGAGTTCATCGACACCGGCACGTAGATGTTGGCATCCGCCGGATGGAACCGATCCCACACGTTCCGGTACCCCCACACCTGAATCTTCCTCTCCGGGTGATCCGTGACATACGCTTCGAGCGCCGCCGACAGCGCCTGGAGCGCCTTGTAATGCGTGTCCGGCCCCGCGCCCTCCGGGTCGAGCGCGACACTGACCACGTCCGGTTTCACCTGTTCGAGCAAGCGAACGATGGGCGTGACATCGCGCTCCTGCTCGGGCTGTGAGGCCATCAACTCGCCGCTGTAGAACCCGAGGCGCAGATGAAAGACGTGGTCGCAGCTAAACCCCAGGTGCGCCCACAGCAACTCCTCCTCCCATTCGCGGATCATCCCTTTCAGTGACTGCACCTGCGGCGTCTGCTTCTGCCCCGGGTAGCTGCCGCCCAGATAGCGCTCGATCTCGCCGATCTGCCGCGTCACCTCCTCCATGCTTGCACGTTCGGCAAGCGCGACCAGGTTGCGCAGCGCGCGCCGCGCCTCGGCCTCCCGCTGCATCTCCGGGCTGCGCGCCGCGACGCCGTCGAGGTACTGATAGACATCGCGATTGCGGCCCGTCACGTTGTCGGGGAAATGGTAGCCCTCGGCCACTAGGTTCTCGAGGATGCCTGCCGTCAGATGCCGCTTCAGGTTTTCGAGGTGCCCCAGCAGGTAGGCGTCGGTGACCGATGTGAAGCCGCTCGTGAGGGTCGCGTAGTAATGCGTGTTCCTCGCGCTGCGCACCAGGTGCACGATGTAAGGCAGATACCCGAGCATGATGTCGTCGTGATGCGGGCCGGTGTGGAGGAACGTCAAGCCCTCCAGTGCCTCAATGCCGCGCTCGATGCGTTGCTCGACGGTTGACGAAATGTGCGCGGTCACCGTCTTGAGCCGATCGTCCGTGGGCAGGAAATCCGCGAACTGGTTCACCGCGAGGTCCGCGCCGTCGAGATCAACGAGCCGCTTCTTGCGTTCCGTCGCGACATCAACGAGGATGCGCGCCTGCTCCGATTCCGGCAGCGCCGGCATCGCCTGCAAGCGCTTGCGCCGCCGCTGCGTCAGCGCGCCCGCCGCCCCCGAGGTCACGTAGAAGCGCGCCCCGGTGCACCGATGCAGCGCCGTCGCGGGATAGCGAATTGAAGGCGAACCCTCCACCGCGTCGCGAACCACCCCCGCCCGGGTCTCCCCCGCCGCGATGATCAGCGTGGTGACATCAGGATTCTGGGTGATGGTCCTGAGGCCGATGGTGAGGACGCCCTTGTGCCGCGTGACCTCAATGCCTCCGAGGTCCGGCGCCGCCGCCGCCGCCGCCTCGAAGTTGATGGGTAGCAGGCGCGTCGTGCTGAAGTGATCGGAGCCGCGGATGTTGAACCCGATGTGACCGTCGGGCCCGATGCCCGAGAGGAAGAACCCGATACCGCCCAGCGCCTCGACCCGCGCTTCGTAATCCATCGCGAGCTGGTCGGCCGCCGCGATCGCATCCGCCTGCTGCCTCTCGAGCTCGCCGCGCGGCGCGCGCACGCGCAGCGAAAGATCCACTTTGCCGTCTGGATAGGCCGCGCCCAGGTCCCTGCCCGGCGGCGCGCCGATGCGCCACGCATCCATCAGCAGCGCGCGGCCGCGCTCCAGCCCCAGCTCGCCGAGATAGAAGCGCTCGATGTAGTGCGCGTAGCTGCTCTCATGGCTCGGATCCATCGGGTAGAACTCGTCAATCTGGACGAATGGAAACGAGCGCATATCCGGTTTTCGAGACGGATCGAGGCCCCATTCGCCTAGTTCCGCTTGCACCTCGGCATCATCCCACCGGCGCAGGAAGCGGCTGGTCTGCGTCACGAACTGCTCGGCGGCCTTTCCTGTCGGCAGCGAGACCACGCCTCCGGGGTTCAGTTGCAGCCATTCGAGGAAACGGAGCGCGGTCAGCTTGCCCAGGGTCGGAAAATCCGGAACCGCGAGGACGCCGATCTTCTCCACCGACGGGTAGAGCAGCGGCTCGCCGGATCGCTGCAGCGCAATCTCTTCAACGCGAGATGTTGTGGTGTAGTTGGTCATACGTTTGCCCCGATGCCTCGTCACCTTCCGGACGCTGTCGGCGCCCGCCCAATCCTACTGGGCGCGCGGACTTGAGTCCGCGCGATTGCGACTATCGGCCGGGAATACTTGGGGCCTCGTGGCTCCAGTGACGGAAACCTATGCTCGCCTTCGCCGGATAGCCCCCAATGGCCCGCCCCCTCCCGCCCTTGACTTCTCCCCCGAAACCCGTCATCCTGTCCCCGTCCGACGCGCCACGCTCCGCTACCGGATCCGGGGACCGACGCGCAGTCGAACGCCACCACCTCGCGGAGGGTTCAATCCGATGCAACATGCTCTGAGATCGCGGATGGCTCGCCCCACCGCCATCTGGATCACCGTGCTCACACTCGCGGCTCTGGCTTTCGCCGTGCCGGCTGGAACCCTGCGTGCGGCGCCGGTGTCGGACACCAGACCGACCCTCTGGTCTTGCCCCAACCTCCCGCTCGAGAAGACCGACGTCGTTTTGACCTTCCATATCCCAGCGCCCACGGAAGCTTCAGCTACCGGCGCGGTGCGCTTCCAGGTTTTCGACGACAAGGGCAAGCCGATCCTCGCCCAGACGGTACCTCTGGCCGGCCACAACGACACCGCCGGGGCAACCTTGTCATGGCGCCCGCCGCACAACGGCCTCTACCACGTCACGGCATCGCATGGAACCGACCCGCCGGTCCGCCTCGACCTCCCCGTGCTCTCCGCCGCACGCGCGCTGGATTTCGTGTGGTATCAGAATCGGCCCTACCTGCGATGGGCCACCGTTATCACTTCGGCCAGCAAGCCTGCATTATTCATACTGCCGCGCGCGTCGGCGGGAGGATGCAGCACCCGCGCCGCATGATGGGACGCGGATTATTCATGGAGCTCATCGTGCATCCTGCACGTGATCTGGGATGATCATGAATAATCCGGGCAAGGCGGATTTGCCGCTATTGCAGCGGCGTGGCGTCAGAGCGCTGGTGTGGATGTACGGATCCAATCATCCCGCTGCCGCAGACAAGTCCGTCCCGGTGGAGTCCCTCGGCGCCGAGGCCGAGAAGTACTATCGTGTGCCCGAGGACTTCGACTTTGACGGCTATGGCATGGACGAGTTCGGAGCCTATCCGCAAAGCGAGGGAGAGCGGCGCGGCCTCGCCTGGCTGCGCGGGCTCATTCAAGCGCGCCGGCAATTCCCGAAGGGGTTTGTCGCCGCGGCGTGGCACGGGGGCGGCGTGCGCGACGAATGGGTTGGACTCTACAAGCAAGCGGCGGACCTCTTGTTGCTCGAAGCCTATGACATGTTCTACGTGCCGCACGAACTGGGAACCGAGAACATCTTCGAGGATCTGCGCGGCCGCTTGATCGCACCCCGCGGCGCCGACCTCCTAACCCGTGCCTACGGCTCCAAGTGCAAGGTGCTGCTCTCGCTCGACCTCTGCGGAGAGAACGGCACCTATGGTGACCCAGGTGAGCTGGAGCAGGTGATGCGCTTCATCCGCCGTGAGTTCCCGGAGATGCGCGGCATCGCGTTCTTCAACGTCGGCACCGAGACCGTCGAGCGCGCCGCCGACCGCCTTTGCTTCGACTACTTCATCCGCCCCGTGGTCACGTTCCAGCACAACAGCCTGTGGTTCGACCGGTTCGCGGAACGCCCGCAGATCGTGGCCGCGGTCAGCAACATCGGCGCCATGGACAGCGGGCCGGTCACCGTGCGGCTGAAGGTGAACGGAAAAGCGGTCGGAACCCAACGCGTGGGACGGGTACCCGCCGGCAGTGGCCGGCTCGCCGACCGCGTGCTTGCGCGATGGGATTGGCGGCCGCGCCAACCGGGCGTCTATGACCTCGAGGCTGAGGTGCTCGCGGCGCCCGGCAGCACCATCCTCGACGGAGTCGTCCGCGACAGCCGGTGGCTCGCAGCAGAGTGAATGGGTCGCAGGATGCACAGGGTTGAGCTTGGCAGGCGAGACTTGTCTGCCTGAGGCATGACGCCCGCTCCACCAAGAGTAGTAACACCTCACAGCGAGCGCGCGCGCGAAGGGGTTCATGGATTGAAGGCGTTCGCCGACGGACGCGACTGGTTCTTCTCCCGGCGGTTCGGTCTGTTCGTCCACTGGGGATTGTACGCCATCCCCGCCTGGCACGAGCAGCACCACTACCGGCTGCGCCTGCCGCGCTCCGAGTATACGAAGCTCATGCACCAGTTCAACCCGCCGCGCTTCGATCCCGACGCATGGCTCGACCTCGCGGAACAAGCCGGCATGCGCTACCTCTGCTTCACCACCAAGCACTGCGACGGGTTCTGCATGTGGGACACCGCGCATACCGACTTCAGTGTCATGCATACGCCGTATGGCCGCGACGTGCTTGCCCTGCTCGCCGAGGCGTGCCACCGGCGGCATTTCCCGCTGTGCGTCTACTACTCGATCGCCGACATGCATCAGCCCAAGTACCCCAACGCCGGGCGCAGCTACGAACTCGAGCGGCCCGACCCGGGCGACGAGCCCGACCTCGGCAAGTACATGGATTTCGTCAAAGCGCAGGTGCGAGAGCTGTGCACCAACTACGGCGAGATTCACGGCTTCTGGTGGGATGCCAACGTCATCGAGCACCGCGATCCCTCAATCAACGCGATGATCCGCAGGCTCCAGCCGAATGCCATCATCAACAACCGCGGCTTTGACGACGGCGACTTCAGCACCCCCGAGCGCGATTGGCACCGCCCCGGCAGCGACGTGCTCGTCTTCGACCGGCCCACCGAGGCCTGTCAATCGGTGGGAACGCAGAGCTGGGGCTACCGGGCGGACGAGGATTACTACACCGACGCGCACCTCATCCGCAGCATCGACAGCATCTTGGCGCGCGGAGGCAACTATCTTCTTAACCTCGGGCCGCAGGCGGACGGAACGTTCCCGCCCGAGGGCGAACGCATCCTGCGCGCCATCGGGTTCTGGTACAATTCGGTGAAAGAGGCGTTCGAGCGGACGATTCCGGCATCCGAACTGACAACGAACCGCGAGGTGCTCCTCACCCGCAGGGAGAACACACTCTACGTTCACCTGTGCGCTGTTCCGACCTCGACTGCGGTCATCCTGTATCCGATCGCGGCGCGCCCGCGGCGGGCGACGCTGCTCAACACGGGCGAGGACGTCGAGACGCGCGTCGACCTGCTGCCGAGCTATCACGAACAGCGCGCCGAGTGCCTGCGCCTACGCAACCTGCCGGTGAACGAACTCTGCGCTACCGCGCTGGTGGTGAAGCTGGAGTTCGACGCCGGCGCGCTGCCCGAGCAGGTACTCTGATGAAACTGCCGCTGAACTGACGCTACCGCAGTGCGTCGACGCACGCCGCGGAGACGGCGAGATAGGAGATACTCCATGCTCAACTCACGGATGCGAATGACGGTCTTGGCCCTGGCGGCGGTGTTGGCGCTGTCCGTCCTCGGCTCGTGCGCCGCGGCCCCGCCGAAGGCTCTGGCGCCCGACCAGATGTTGCTCACCTACGTCAAGGCGCCGGACACCAGCTTCAAATGGGAGAAGGGGCCGGTCGCACAGGTGCAGGACACGACCACCTATGATATCGTCCTCACCTCTCAGACTTGGCGCGGCATCACCTGGCAGCACCTGCTGCGCATCTATCGACCCCCCGATGTGAAATACCCGGGGTGGATGACGCTCTTCATCGTCGGCGGCTCGGGCAAGCCGAAGCCCGGTGAATCCGGCGGCGACGACATGCTCGGCGTCGTGTTCGCCAAGGCGATGCGGGCGCCGGTCGCCATGCTCACCCTTGTGCCCAATCAGCCGCTGTTTGGCAACATGGTCGAGGACCAGATCATCTCGTACACGTTCCAGCAATTCATCAAGGATGGCGACCCGACCTGGCCGCTGCTGTTCCCGATGACCAAGAGCGCGGTGCGGGCGATGGACGCGCTGCAGGCATACGCCAAACAGGAGTGGCATCAGGACATCGGCAAGTTCGTGGTGATGGGCGCGTCGAAACGCGGCTGGACGACGTGGCTCTCCGCGGTCGCCGACCCCAAGCGCGTCAAGGCGATCGCGCCGATGGTGATCGATACGCTGAACTTCCGCGCCCAGTTTGCATACGAGAAGAAGCTGTGGGGCGGTTACAGCGAGGAGATCACCGACTACACGAGCAAGGGCTTGACGGAGGTGTTCAACAATCCGCGCGGGAGAGCGGTGTGGGATTCGGTGGACCCCTACACGTTCCGCAAACGCCTCACCCTGCCGAAACTCATGGTGCTCGGGGCCAATGACCCGTACTGGCCGACGGGCGCGCTGAACGTGTACTGGCATGGGCTGGTCGGCCCAAAGGACGTTCTCTATGCGCCGAACAGCGGCCACGGGCTGGACGATCGCCAGCGGGTCATCAACACCATCGGCGCTTTCTTCCGCAGCGCGGCCGCAGGCCGTCCCATGCCCAAGATGTCGTGGAGCACCAAGGAGAAAGGCGCCGCGCTGACGTTGACCATCACTGCTCCTAACGCCAAGGCGGCACGGGCATGGGTGGTCGAGTCCGACAACGTCGACTTCCGGCCGCACACATGGAAGTCAACGCCGATGACGGGCGGCGCCGGCGTTTTCAGTCTCACCGTTCGGCGGCCCGCGGACAAGAACATCGCGGCCTACGGCGAGGCCGATTTCGAAGCCGACGGCTCGCCCTACACCCTCTGCACCCAAATGGTGATTGCGAGGAAATAGGGCGGTCATCCGAGGGGCTGCCGCACAGTCCGCCGCGCGGTTGCGTGCGGAATGTGCGGAGAAGCCCGATGCTGTGTTTGTCTCCGGGATGTCATTCTGAACGGAGCGTGGTGGCGCGTTCGCGCCACTCCGGTATGCGACGCCTGGCGTCGCATCAAGTGAAGAATCCCCTACCAGGGAGAAACAAGGCTCTCGATCGCATCCGCCGCCAACCCCGATAGGGGATCCTTCGCTCGATCGCGCTCCGCGCGATTCCGGAACGCCCCGATATATCGGGGCGCAGAGCTCAGGATGACAGCGTCGGCCCCCATCGGTGCAGCCCCGGAGACCACTCATGCCGGAAACCAGAAAGACCGCCGCACACCGCACCCGCCGCATCATCATGAACAACGACGGCAATGACGCCTGGCGCCACCAGCCCGGTGAGCCCAAGACCGTCGAGCATTTCCTCAGCAAGCGCACCGCGCCTTTGGTCGGCTCGCACGTCGACGCGATCTTCTATTGCACCGGCGTCTTCGACATCTACACCCACCGCAGCGACGAATCGGAGCTGCGCGTTCATGGGGACCGCGGCGCCGATGATTGGGCGCCCGCGCTGATAGCCCTTGGCCGCGACACTTTGCAGATCACCACCGACTTCGGCCATCAGCACGGCATGGAAGTCTTCTGGTCGATGCGCATGAATGACACGCATGACTCAGGCAATCCCAGGCTCTTCGCGCAGTGGAAGGCCGAGCATCCGCAGTTCCTGATGGGGCGCAGAGAGGACAAGTTCCCGTACGGCGCGGGCCGGTGGTCGGCTGTCAACTACGCGATCCCCGAGGTCCGCGACAAGATCTTCCGCATCCTGCGCGATGTCTGCGCGCGCTACGACGTGGACGGAGTCGAGCTCGACTTCTTCCGACATCCGCTCTACTTCAAGCCCCAGATGACGGGCGAGCCGGTGACCCAGGAGCATTGCGACATGATGACTGGACTCCTGGGCCGGCTGCGGCAGCTGACCGACGGGGTCGGCGCCAGCCGCGGCCGCCCCATGCTCATCGCCGCCCGCGTGCCGGATTCCGTCGGCTATGCAAAGGCCATCGGCCTCGACCTCATCCGCTGGCTGGAGCACGACCTGCTCGACATCATCGTGGGCAGCGGTTACTTCCACCTCGAGCCGTGGGAGAACCTCGTCGCGTTGGGCAAACGCTGCGACGTCCCCGTCTACGCATGCCTGTCCGCGTCGCGCATCGAGGATCCCAGCAACCCGGAACGCGAGGGCGACATCGAGGTTTGGCGCGGCGAAGCCATGCGCGCCTGGGACGCAGGGGTCAGCGGCATCTACACCTTCAACCGGTTCAACCCACATGACCTGATATTCCGCGAGCTCGGCGATCCAGATCTCCTGCGCGGCCTGAAACGGAAGTATGAATTCATCGCCGGCCGGTCCATGGATGCGTGGCTCAAGGACGGCAGCCGTTTCCTGAAGCCGGAGGCGTAGCCCCTGCCTGCGCCGGCCCGCAGGCCGACGTGAGAGGTTGCGGTCGCAAGGAGGCGAACCCAGAACTCGAGCCGTACCCGAATGCATCGCGGGCGTCATAGACTCACCCAGCAGGTGAACGTCTCAACCGGGCGCGGCCTCGCCTGAGGCCGCGGTCCGCGGCGTCAGCCACCCCGCCCCCAATGCTAGCGGGAGACCTCCGTGCTCGACTTGGGTCTCAACAATGCGCCGGTCGGCGTGTCAGCAGTGGGTCAGTTTGAAGCTTAGAATGTCTGAAGACGTGAGCGGAGGTAGGCTGATGAATACTTCCCTAACCGGCGCCGCGGGGGTCTACTTCCTCGCATCGCGCCTCAACGCAGAGGGCTTTCAGTGCGCTCCGACACTTGGGAATGCTCCGAACGTAGACCTCCTGGTGAGCCGCATCGACGGCTCTGCATTGGTCTCGTTGCAGGTGAAGACAACGATGGACGGCTTGCGGTGGAGGGGGCGGGGCGACGGGAAGAAGCCGCACCACTACGAATGGGACATCGGCTGGAGAGACGCTCGCCTGTATATTCCGACGTTGCTCTTTGCGTTGGTCGACCTGAAGAAGTTTGCCGAGCTGCCGGACGTTTTTATCGTACCATCGAAGGTCATTGCGGATTACTTCGACCCGGCCTGTGCCGCATCGAGTGGGTGGTGGAGCACAAGATCGCGCCCGGACCCGTGGCACCGGGCCCGGTATCACGAACTAGTCGAGGAGCTAGCCCAGTACAAGAACAACTGGGACACCATAGGCAGGGTGACCGAACTTGGCTAAGGCGTGGCCTGACTTGAGACTGACCCACTACCGGCGTGTCGGCCACTTATGACCGGAGGTATACTCATGCGAATCATACGCATTCTCTCACTCACGTGCGCGATCGCGGCCCTGGCGATCCAGCTTACCGCCGCTGCTCCCGCCACGCTTGACGACGCCCGTGCCGCCGTAGGGAGTGCGAACGGCGCACTGGGCGACCCGACGATCGAAGTCACCGGCTGGAAGTTCATGCTGGAGGCGCCCGCCGACGCTTCCCGGCCGGATTTCGATGACTCGGGCTGGACCGACGTGAAACCCCGCGACTGGTTCCGCAAGGAGAACACCTTCGGCTGGTATCGAACCAGGTGGACCGTCCCTGAGAAGATCCGCGGCGCCGCGACGCGCGGCCGGCCCGTGATTCTGTTCATCGGCGCCGACGACGGCGGCGAGATCTACGTCAATGGCGAGCTGCGCCAGAAGTTCGAGTGGGAGAACGGCCGCGTCGTGCTGACCGAATCGGCCGCGCCGGGCACGACCTACGTCATTGCGGTCAAAGTGATCAACGAGGGCGGCGAAGGCGGCCTGCGCAAGACCAGACTCCTCCTCGGCGGGCCGCAAGACATCGAGTCCCGCCGCGAAGCATTCCTGAACAGCCTGGCGCGCGCGCTCCAGTTCTGTGCATTCGATCCGGCCCCGGATGCCGCGTGGCTCGACGCCATCGTCACCGCGGCGCAAACCGCGGGCGCCGCCGGCCAGGATTTGCCCTCCCTGCCCGCAGCGCTGGATACCGCCGAAGCCCAGCTTCGCCCCGTTCTCGAGGCGATGCGCTCGAGGCCGGTCTTCCTCGCCCCGCCGTACCTCCAGAATGTCACCCCCACCAGCATCACCATCATGTGGGAGACCCCGGGGGAGTTCGCCGGCCACGTCGAGTACGCGGAGACCATCTACGGAGAGCACAAGCAGGTGACGTTCGGCCCCGCATCGCTCCACGAGATCCACATCACCGGCCTCGAGCCCGGCGCCACCTACATGTACCGCGTCGCGCTCGGCGGCATCGAGACTCCCTGGTCGAGCTTCAACACCGCGCCCGCCCTGTCGCGCACGGTGCGCTTCGCGGTGTGGGGCGACAGCCGCAGCGATCCCCCCATGCACGAGCGCGTAGCCAACCGCATGGCGAGCTTCAAACCCGATCTCGCGATCAATGTCGGCGACGTCGTAGGGCGCGGCGCTGACCTCGACCTATGGGTCACCGAACACCTGCACCCGATGCGCAATCTTGGCGCGATCGTCCCCACCTATGTCGCCATCGGCAATCACGAGTACGGCGGGTTCAGCGCCGGCAACTGCCCGCCGTTCGAGCGCTATTTCGACCATCCGACCCAGCGCTCGGGCAGCGAATACTGGTATTCCTTCGATTACGGCCCCGCGCGCTTCATCATCCTCGACTCCAATGACGGCGTCCCGCCCGGCAGCGCGCAGTACCAGTGGTTCGTCCGCGAGCTCGCCGACGCCGCCAAGCGCGCCCGCTGGATCTTGCTCTTCTTCCACGAGCCGCCGTACTCCGACTGCTGGGCCGGCGGCTACTACGACGGCGAGGCGGAGCTACGCCGCGACCTCGTGCCCATCATCGAGAAGTACAAGGTGGACATCGTCTTCTGCGGCCACACCCACGACTACGAGCGCGGCCTGCCCCATCCGCCGTACAACCCGGTTACCGGCAGCGGCAATGAAGCGACCTATATTATCACCGGCGGCGGCGGCGCCTCGCTCGACAACCACAAGTATCGCGCATGGCCTCAGATCGACATCCCGGATCACCCCGCCAATCCCACCAGCGACGCTCCAGACGAGGGACGCTATTACAAGTATCATTTCTGCATGATCGAGATCGACGGGGCGAAGCTGCATTTCACCGCGCAGATGGTCAACCCGGATGGATCATACGGAGGCGTCCTCGACCAATTCGACCTCGTCGCCAAGAACCGCGCGGGGATGTGAGAGGGTGTAAGAACCGCCGAGGCACAAACGCACAAAGCGAACACGGAAACCTGTAGGGCGGGGCCGCTGGCCCCGCCTTTACGGGCTCGGGCGAATCCGCCCTGCAGTTCTGGTGTCTCGCGCCTTCGCGGTTCATCATTGAACACCTGTTGCCAAGTTGTTGCGCGGACTCAGGCGAATTCCAATTCACCAGCGCGTGCCGCCCTCACCGGCGGGACGAGCCCGCGGGTTCAGCACCTTTCCGCACCGCACCACGACCAATGACACGCCCACCACTCGGCCCCCGAGCACTGCCCCCATGACCGCCAGAGAACGCTTCCAACGCACCATGCGCTTCCAGACCGTCGACCGCGCTCCGATGATCGAGGTCGGTTTCTGGGGCGCCACCCTGGAGCGCTGGCTGACGGAGGGCATGCCCGAGCAGGCGCGGCTCAAGGACACGCTCACCTTCAGCGGCTGCGATTTCTTCGGCCTCGACCCGCAGCGCTGCCTCGGCCTCAACCTCGGCATGATCCCCGGCTTTGAAACGCAGGTCGTGTGCGAGGACGAACGCACCATCACCCACCGCAACTCCGAAGGCCTCGTCATGCGCAGCATGAAGGACGGCTCCTCCATGCCCCAGTTCATCTCCTGGCCCGTCCGCACGCGCGATGACTTCCGAAGCATCAAGCCCCATTACGATCCCTCGCGGCCCGAACGCTATCCGCAGGACTGGGACGATCTGGTCGCCTGGGCGCGAACGCGCGACTGCCCGCTGTGGGGACCGGCGATCGGCTCGGTCGGTTTCTACTCGATGCTCCGCCGCTGGATGGGCACCGAGAACGCGTGCACCATCTTCTACGACGATCCGTCGCTTGCCGATGAGATGCTCGATCTCGTCGCCGATTTCACCATCGCAGCGATGGAGCGCGCGCTGGCGCAGGTGCAGATGGATTACTTCATGTGGTGGGAGGACTTCGCGTTCAAGAACGGGCCGCTGGTGTCGCCGAGCCTCTTCGAGCGCTTCCTCCTGCCGCGCTACCGGCGGGTGAATGATGCCCTGCGCGCCCACGGTACCGACATCATCTTCGTCGACAGCGACGGCGACCCGAGCGTCCTGCTTCCGCTGCTGCTCGAAGCCGGCGTCAACGGCACCTATCCCATCGAGGCCGCGGCGGGCATGGATCCGGTCCGGCTGCGCCGCGAATACGGGCGCGACCTCTTGCTGTGGGGCGGCGTGGATAAGCGCGCCCTGGCCCGAGACGAGCGGGCGATCGAGAAGGAACTCCGCGGCAAGCTGCCACCCTTGCTTGCGGAAGGCGGCTACATTCCGCAACTCGACCACATGGCCCCGCCTGACATTCCGTATGACAACTGGATGTTCTACCTGGACTTGAAGCGGAAGATGCTGGAAGGGCGGTAGGGGCGCGGCCGGACCGGGCGCGACTTCCTGTGCGGCGCAAGCGCCGCTCCGGAATGCGGCAAGGCCGCATCACAGAAGTCGCGATTCCCCGGTGCGACAGGCCTTGCCGAGCCCGGAAGTCTAGAACGAGAGGTAGTGTCCATGTACGTCCATGACATCAAATGGAATCCGGACCCCCGTGAACGCTCTCCCGTCCGCGTCAATCCCGTGCTTCGGCACGCCGACGAACGCGCGTTGACCCTTGACGGCCGCTGGCTCTTCCGGCTCGATCCCGACGACCGCGGAAGGACCCAGGCCTGGTTCAAGAACCGACGCGCATTCAGGGAGAGCATCCGCGTCCCGGGCTGCTGGCAGGGGCAGGGCTTCGGCCACGATGGCGCCGACACCCCGTGGGATTTCCGCCTGCCCGCCCGCGTCTTCCGCGCGACGTACGAGGGCACGGCATGGTACGGCAAGACCTTCAGCGTGCCGCGAGAATGGAAGGGCTCGCGCATCTGGCTCAACTTCGGCGGCGTCCATCCCGCCGCGGAGCTATGGCTCAACGGCAAGCGGCTCGGCGCCCACTGCGGCCCGTTCGTGCCCTTCGCGTTTGATGCAACGCGCCACGTGCGCTTCGGCGCCGAGAACTTCCTCGCGCTCCGCGTTCACGAGGAGAACCGCTGGCTCGGCCTCGCCTACAACTGGGCCGGTCATTGGTCGGGTCTCTACCGCGGCGTCGAGGTGACCGCTACCGGACGTTCATTCATCGAGCGCCTGTGGATCCACCCGGACGTTGACCGCCAACGCCTCGCCTGCCGGATCAAGATCGGCGGATCGGTGCCCAGCCCGTTGCTGCTGACACTGGCGGCGACGGACATCGACGGAACAGCTACCGCCGAAACCTCGCGCCGCCTCCCCGGCGCTGGCACCCATCGCATCACGCTGCCCATCCCCTCGCCGCGTCTCTGGAGCCCCGACGCGCCCAACCTGTACCGCGTTGACGCGGTGCTGCGGCGCGGCGACGAAGTCCAGGATGCGCTGAGCGAGCGCGTCGGGTTCGTCAAGCTCTCGACGCGCGACAAGCATTTCCTCATCAACGACGAGCCCTACTATATGCGCGGCACCGGCGACTTCCTCGCCCACCCCGAGACCGGCAGCCCGGACACCGATCGCGATCGCTGGCGCCGCAAGCTCGCGACGCTGCGCGAGTACGGCTACAACTACGTGCGCTGCCAGTCATACGTCCCGGCGCCGGAATACTTCGACGCCGCCGACGAGGTCGGCCTGCTGGTGCAAAGCGAGATGGGCATGCTCGGCGCCTGGGCGGGCATGGATCCCTGGCACGGCTACGCGTGGCCGACACCGAAGCCGCCGTTTCGCGAGCCCCACAGATGGCAATGGGACCGCACCGTCATGCGCGACGTGAATCATCCATCCGCGGCCATCTATTGCATGAGCAACGAACTCGGCCAGGGCACGACGTTTCCGGAGACGGCCTGGCAGTGCGCCCGCGACACCAAGACGATCAAGCCCTCGGCTTTCATCATCTGGACCGATGGCGGCCTCAATCCGTCGCTGCCGGCCGATTTTGTCAACGCCGAGGCGAACCAGGACGACAAGACGCCGCTGCCCGTGATCCAGCACGAGTTCCGCTGGTGGAGCAGCTACCCCGACGTCAGGATCAAGCGCAAGTTTCGCGGCGCAGTCCGGCCGTACGCGATCGAAACCGCTGAGGACGCGGCGCGCCGCCACGACCTGCATCACCTGCTGGGCGAGATGGCCGACGTCAGCCAGCGCCTGCAATACGTCGAGGCGCGCGGGAAGATGGAGGCGTGCCGCCGCGATCACCCGCGTCTTGCCGGCATCTGCCACTTCAACGCGATGGATATCGGCTACTCGCCGCAGGGAATCCTCGATGAACTCTACGAGCGCAAGCTTGTCGCGGCCGAGACCTGGCTGCGCACCAACGGCGATACCGTCATCATGATCGATCGCGACTTCGACGACCGCGTGCTGACGGCGGGAGAAACGTTCCGCTGCGGCCTCTCGGTGTCCGACTTCTCACACCCGCCGCTGATGAAGCCGAGGCTGGAATGGCGACTCCTCGCCGGGAAGGAGCGTGTCGCGTCCGGCGTGATCACATACCGCCATCGGCCCTTCTCCACCTGCGCCGCGGGCAAGATTCGCGTCGAGTTGCCGCCGGTCGCCGAGCCCGTCATGTTGACGCTGGAGGCGATGCTCCGCGAGGAGCGGCGCACATTCCGCAACCAATGGAGCTTCTGGCTCTTCCCGAGCGATCAGCCCACGCGCCGGCCCAACTCTGCTGCCGTGTATGGCTCGACCCGGCGCGCATGGATGCGGAGCATCCGCGCAATCCCGCGAATCACCACCCGCGCGCAGAAGGAGCGGCTAGCCAAGGTCGTGCTGTCCGAGAAGCTCGACGACCGCCTCGTCGAACACTGCCGCCGCGGCGGGCGCGTCATCCTTGCGCCGCCGGAGTCCGTGCTACGGCCGTTCCCTGGGAAGCTGGGCCAGAATGGCGCGTACTTCTTCCTGCCCCCTGCTAACTATCCGCCGCTCGAAGACGGCCACAGCGGAACGATCATCCGCGACCACCCGATGCTCGGCGCCCTGCCCCACGACGGCTTCGCCGATCTGCAGTTCTACCGGCTCATCAGCTCCGCTCCGCCGATAGACCTCGAGGCGCTCGGGCTGGGGAAGCTGGAGCCGGTCATCCGCGTCCTCAGCACCTACTTCGTCGCGCGCCCGCTTGCATACCTCATGGAAGTGTCGCTCGGTCGCGGCGGCATCATCTTGTGCGCCCTCAACCTTGACCAGAAGCTGCCCGAGGCGCGGTGGCTGCTTTCGGCGATGGTGCGATATGCGGCGAGCGATGAATTCAGGCCGCGCACGCGGTTGCCGGAGGAAGGGCTGGCGCGGCTGATGGGCCTGGCGTAACTCAGCGGGATTCGCGCTCAGCAGAGACGCGAGCTCCTGATCTAGTTGGGACAGAGGAGAAACTGAAGCATGAGCCTCATCCTGGCTTGCCGCGAGGACAACGACCTCCATCGAGTCCTCGCCGACACCGGCATCACCTGCGCGCGCTTTGACACCGCCCAGCAGGCCCTTGAGAATGCGCCGCCGGGCGCAGGCCTCATGGCGCTCGCCGACGGCTATCCGGACGCTCTCACCCCGATCGACCCGGCGTTCTACGATACCGCCGCGCTCAAGAACCTGCGCGTGTACGTCGAGTTCCCGGCGGCGATCCCCGGGCAATCTGTTGACGAACCGCGCGGCATCACTTGGGAGCGCGGCGTCGTCGCATCCAACGCCTTCGAGCCCGACCTCGCGAACCTGCGCATCCTCGCGATCCACGGCTGCCGCTTCGTCCCCGTCGAGGCCGCGAGCCCGCACATCGTCGTCGCGCGCGTCGCCGGTTTCGACAGCGCGATCTACGGCCTGCCGCCCGAAACGTTCCCGATCTTGTACGAGCATCCGCGCGGAAATCTGCTCGTCTCCACCACCAAGCTGAGCCAGTTCGTCACTGCCCGCTATGCGCCGACCGCTGCATGGCGCGCGATATGGCAATGGATCCTCGGCTGGGTCATGCAAGGCGAGGCGCCGCAACTATCGTGGACGCCGACGGTGCGGCCGTCATATGCCTCTAACGAGACCCTTCCGGTGGATATCGAAGCGCAGGCGTTCCGCCGCGGCGTTGCGTGGTTTACGAACGCGCATCTTCTCGTGCACCCATCCTGGGAGACGCAGCCGGAGCGCAGGCTTGAAGGGCTCCGTCACGCGCCGGCGTCGACCGGCGAGATTGGCCTGCCGAAGGGCGACGGGTCGCGCGGGATGATCGAGGGCGCATCGGGCGCTATCGGCACCGACGGATGTCAGGGCTGGAGCACTTCGCTGCGCAATGATTGCATGGGCGAGGCCTCCGCGACCATGGCCTTGGGCGAGGCGCTGGGCGTCGAGCCTCGCGGCACGACGATCGCGCGCAATCTGAACGACTACATCTACTTCAATTCTATCATCGCCCAAGGCCCGCGCGCCGATCCCGCCAGCCCAAGCTATGGTCTGCTGTCCTGGGGCACCTTCAGCCCGGGCGTCTACTACGGAGACGATAACGCGCGCTCCATGCTCGGCACCATCGCCGCGGCCGCATTGCTGCATACCGACCGCTGGGATCAGGGCCTCCTGCGCTGCATGCTCGCCAACCTGCGCACCACCGGCCCACAGGGTTTCCGCGACGGCCGCATCGACGAAGAGCCGCTTCAAGAGAATGGCTGGCGGCACTATTGGACCACCCCGCGCACCCACTATGCCCCGCATTACGAGGCCTGGCTCTGGGCCGCTCTGCTCTGGGCATACGACCGCACCGGCTTCGCCCCATTCCTCGAACGCCCCAAGACCGCGCTCGGCCTCACCATGAAAGCCTACCCCGACGAGTGGCGCTGGACCAACGGCATCCAGCAGGAGCGCGCGCGCATGATCCTGCCGCTAGCATGGCTGGTGCGCGTCGACGACACCGATGAGCACCGGCAGTGGCTGCGCTTCATGACAGAGGAGCTGCTCAAGCATCAGGATCAGTGCGGCGCTATTCGTGAAGAACTGGGCCCGCCGGACAAAGGATCGTACGGGCCGCCGCAATCCAACGACGACTACGGCACCACCGAGGCAACGCTGATTCAGGCCAACGGCGACCCGGTCTGCGATCTCCTCTACACCACGAACTTCGCATTCGTCGGGCTCCACGAGGCCGCGGCGACGACGGGCGAGCCCCGGTATGCGCAGGCCGAAGACAGGCTCGCAGAATTCCTCTGCCGAATTCAGGTGCGGTCGGAGCGGCACCCCGAACTTGACGGCGGGTGGTTCCGCGCGTTCGAGTTCCGCCAATGGGACTATTGGGCAAGCAGCGCCGACCTCGGCTGGGGCGTCTGGAGCATCGAGTCGGGCTGGACCCAGGCGTGGATCGCATCGGTCATCGCCATGCGCCAACTCCGGACCTCGCTGTGGGAGCTGACGGCGAATAGTGCCATCCGCCGCCACCTCAACGAACTGGTGGCAATCATGCTCCCGGAGCGCGTGAACCCCGCGTAGGCATCGCCGTACCGGCCATCCGGCACCGAACCGACGCCAAGGCAATGTGACCGGAAGGCGCCTTATGGAGTGCGGCGATTCACTTGTCCTGAGCAGGGTCGAACGGATCGCCGCTTTGAAAGCGGGAGTTGAACTCCCGCACTCCAAAATGACCTGCTGCCGGGCAGGCCGTCCTACATGATCTGGGCCTGTCTGATACCGAGGGCCGGGCTCCCGAAGTGGGCGGCCACAGGGAGGCTGTTGCATAATTCACTCCGCGGGCCTATGGCGCTGTCGGATTCGTCATTCAGAGCCCGTTCGCTTCGCTCAGAGCCTGCCCTGAGTGAAACGAAGGGGTAAACTCCGCGCGGAGGGCGAAGCGTGGACCTGTCCTGCCTGCCCTGAGCCGAGTCGAAGGGATCGCAGTCGAACGGAATCTCGGCGTCGCCGACATATGTTCTGCGCGTCGCATGGAATTGTGCAACAGCATCCTAAGGGGCGCGGAACACGGGAATTGTAGGGCGGGCCTGCTAGTGCTCAGTTAAGTTATTCATGCAATAGTATGGGGTACAGCCTTTTGAGCCTGATGCGCGCGTCGGCGGTGGTGAATTGCCAATCCACCTTGGTCTGCGCTTGGTTGCGCTCGCGCTCCCACACCGCAGCCTCGCGCGCGACGGTTTGCTGACGGTCCATGCGCCGGCAGAGACATTGCCGCGATAAGGCGGAGAGCTCGATTTCCGCCATGTTGAGCCAACTGCCGTGCTCCGGCGTGTAATGCCATTCCAGCTTTTGGGCGATGCGCCGGGCTTCCGCCGGCGCGTAGCGCTCGTACAATGCGTGCGGCGAGTGGGTATTCAGATTGTCCGTCACCAACACGATCTTCTTCGCCTCAGGGTATGCGACATCAACCAGCTCGCGCAGTTGCTCGGCGAAATCCAGCGTGGTGCGCCGGTCGGTCACCTGCACCTGGCGGCGGCCCGCCAGCGGCTCGACCCACAGAAAGATGTTGCACACACCGTTGCGTTCATATTCGTAGTCCTCGCGCCGGCAGACGCCGGGCCGGGTTGGCAACCCTCCCCGCGGCGTCGAGCGCAGGGCTTTGCTGCGTTCGTCAATGCACACCACCGGATGGTCGGGATCATAGGGGCGATGATAGACCTCGAGCACGTCCTCCATTTTGGCGACGAAGCGCGCGGAAGGGGTGCCGATGCACCACGATTTCACGCGCCAGGGCTGCAGCGCGTTTTTTTTAGCCTATTCGAGATCGCGACATGCGAAATACGGTCCAGATAGCCCAACTCCACGGTCTTGTCGGCCAGCAGGCGCAAGGTCCATCTGGTATGTCCGGGCGGCGGGTCGCTGCAGGCCAAGACCGTGATCTGGGCCTCGATCTCCCCGGTGATCTTGGGCGGCCGGCCGGAGCGCGCCTTGTCGTGGAGGGCGGCGTCAACGCCTTCCTGCGTGCACCGTTGACGGACCCGCACGATAGTGGACATCGACACCCCCAAAGCGGAACCGATCTCCTCATCGGTGCGGTGAGCGCCCTGGCTGTAGTCGGTCATCAACAGGATGCGCGCCTTCGTCAGGGTACGCGCCTGAGCAGTTCCGGAGCGTATGAGCTTGTCAAGCTGTTTGCGTTGCTGCGATGTGAGGTGCAACTGTAGATTCGTGCTCATGCACACCACTATACAGCAACGCGACCCATATAACAAGATTAGGTTAACTGAGCACTAGGCCCGCCGCCGGCGGGGCCAGCGGCCCCGCCCTACAGACTGTCGCCGCGGCGCCGTACGTTCACGCAGCCACGTAACGAGAGGCATATCCCTTGAGCGCCTTCAGCGACTACGCGCAGTTGTACCTCACCACCCTCTTGGACGACGTTCTCCCCTTCTGGCAGCGTCATTCCCTCGACCGCGACTGCGGCGGCTACTTCACGTGCCTCAACCGCACCGGCGAGGTCTACGACACCGACAAGTTCGTCTGGCTTCAGGCGCGCCAGGTCTGGACCTTCGCCATGCTCTACAACCGCTTCGAGCAGCGCGATGAATGGCTCGACGTCGCCCGCCGCGGCGCCGACTTCCTGCGCGAGCACGGCATGGACGCCGAAGGCAACTGGTACTTCGCGCTCGACCGGCGCGGCAATCCTCTCGTCCAACCTTACAGCATCTTTTCGGACGCCTTCGCCGCCATCGCGTTCAGCCAGTACGCGCTAGCGACCAGCGACGCGGCCGCGAAGCAGATCGCCCTCGACGCCTACCACAACGTCTGGCGCCGCAAGGACAATCCGAAGGGCAGATACTCGAAAGCGGTTCCGGGGACGCGGCCGCTCAAGTCATTCGCCATCCCGATGATCCTGTCCAACGTTACCCTCGAGTTGGAGTGGCTGCTCGGCGTCGATGAAACGCAGCGCTTGGTGGCTTCCTGTGTGGACGAGATCATGACCCTGTTCGTTGACCGCGAGCGCGGCCTCATCTTCGAGAACGTCCTGCCCGACGGGTCGCACTGCGACTGCTTCGATGGCCGCCTCATCAACCCCGGGCACGGCATCGAAGGCATGTGGTTCATCATGGAGATCGCCGCGCGCAAGGGCGATCGGGCGTTGATTGACAGGTGCGTGGATCTCGCCCTGAGCATCACCGAGTTCGGGTGGGATCGCGAGTACGACGGGATCTTCTATTTCCTCGACGCCGACGGCAAGCCGCCGCAGCAGCTCGAGTGGGATCAGAAGCTGTGGTGGGTGCACCTGGAGGCGCTGGTCGCGATGGCGATGGGCCATGCGCTCACGCGTCGCAAGGAATGTTGGGAGTGGTATGAGCGCGTGCACGACTACGCGTGGAAGCATTTCCCCGATCCGCAGTACGGCGAGTGGTTCGGCTACCTCGACCGCCGCGGTGAGGTCCTGCTCGACCTCAAAGGCGGCAAATGGAAAGGCTGCTATCACCTCCCCCGCGCGCTGTACCGCTGCCACGAGTTGTTCAAGGGGATGTGAAACGAGGCAGTCCGCCCGATCCCGATACTGTAGGGCGGGGCTACCCAGCCCCGCCAACACCGCCGCTCGCAGCGTGGGATCGGTCCCGCCTGCCCTGAGCTTGCCGAATAGGTCGAAGGGCCTGCCCTGCCTGCCATGACCTGTCCCGACATGTAGGGGCACGGCACGCCGTGCCCTGTGCTGAAGCATACACGCTCGGTGGCGCACGGCCTGCCCTGCCTGTCCCGAGCGTGTCGAGGGGAGCCCGCCGAAGGGTTTCCAATCTGCGTGCGGAAACCCCCGCCTATGCACAACCAGCTTACCCCGGATCATTCATGCTGAGTTGAGTGGCGCGGCTGCGCCGCGCTCCGGAAATGCGCCTGCGGCGCATTCAGCGCGCACACTGCCGCGATCGCGCTGCGCGCGATTCCGGAGCACGGCGCAGCCGTGCCCAGAATAATCCGCGCGGGAATCGTAGGGCAGAAGCTCGTCTTCTGCCCGACCTTCCATCCTCTTGGGCAGGAGGCAAGCTCCTGCCCCTTCGGCTTTGCTCAGGGCAGGCTCTACGGGTCCGGCCATCCCGACGACGCGTCATGGAGTATGAATAATCCAGGGTAGGGGACCTTCGGTGCCTCGGGCGGTGCGTCAAATCAGATAGGATAGGCCACTCCGTTTCGGGCTCGCTTCTGCCTCGCAGCTCAGGAGCCACGCCTCAGCGCTCCGGCGAGTGCACGTCAGTGGCCGACCTGGTAGATCAGTGGGCGATAGCGCGGCGCTGGAATCGGCTTGCCCGCTTCGCGCGCGGCCTCCAGCCACGCTCCCTTGGCGCGCTCCACCTCCGCGAGCGCCTGCTCCGCGGTCTCGCCGAACGCGGAGCAGTGCTCGAGGTCGGGAATGTCGGCGATGTATCCGCCATCTTCCTCGCTGTAAAAGATGTTGATGTGGTAGTCGCTCATTCCCCTTCCTCCAGAGCCAGGTTATGGCGCTCCACGAGCCTAAGGAACTGCCGGATCTGGTAGGGCTTGGCCTTGCCCTTGACCTCTTGCAGGTTCACTATCTCCTCGATTTCGGGGTGTGTGAGAATGTGATGGCTTCCCCTCACGCGGGCTACGCGGAACCCAAGACCTTCGGCTAGGCTTATCATGTCGTTGAAGGCGACGTTGGCCGGAGCCCCCCCGGCGAGCCGTTTGAGCAGCCTCTTGCGGTTCACTCTCGCGCCTCCCGGTGCATCATACCATGTGCGCTTTCACCAGGCAAGGCTGCCGCGCTCGGTGGCGCAGATTTCTAATCTGCGTGCGACGACCCCCGCGTATGAGCAACCGCCTACACGTAGTTGAACCCCGGCTGTATCGTTGGCAGCGGGAAGATGGCCGACAGCACCCGCCCCAGCTCCCCCGTTACCTCGGGCGCCTCGGGGCCCCCGCAGACCAACCGCGCCGCCGCGGACAGGTCGCACGAATACGCCTCCTCCCCCAGCGCGAAGGTGCACGTCTCCCCCTCCTGCGCGAACGAGAGCCGCGACAGGTCGCGCTCAGGTACCCGCGCGGCCACGTACTCCCTGAGATCAGACATCAGGCCCGGCAGATCAATGATGCGCATGGTGCCCGAGATGGTGCGCGACGTCACCTCCAGTCCCAGGCGCGCGAAGCGATAGCGAAGGTCGGCGTCCTGCGCCGGCGCGCCAAGCACGATGACCGGCGCGTCCGTCGCCTCGAAGAGCAGGGGCAGGGCGTCGAGCAGCGCGGCGCGCGAGCCGGCGTGCTCCGTGACCCAGCCGAGGTGTTCATCCTCGTGGCGGTGGACTGCCAGCGCGGCGTAGGCGACGGGACGGGCGTCGGATTCGATCAGGTAGATGCCGGCCTTGTGGCAGTTCCACCAGAAGCACAGATTCTGTTCGAGGTCGGCGGGCCGGACGAAATGCGCGGGCTCGGCCTGGTATAGCGGCGCGAGGGTCGGCCAGTCGTCGATCGTGACCCGGCGCACCGACAGGCCGGGCGGCGCCGCGGGTACCGCGTCACGGGTGAACTTCGCGTGGTACGCGAACCCTGCCGGGACGCAGTGATTGCGCCGGTAGAGGCCGCGGCCTCCCGAGACGATCATCAGCCTTACGCGCGCGGCGGCGAGCCGTTCGATGTGGTGCTTGAGGATCGCGTCGGCGAAGCCCTGGTTTCGCCGGTCCTCGCGCGTGCAGACGCAGCCGATGCTGGACACGCGGGTGGTGCAGCCGTACATGTGGTACGCGGTGTCGTGGGCGTAGATGTAGGAGACCGGCGTGCCCTGCTCGACGATGATGCGCGCGGTCTCCATCACGGACCGGCGCATGGCTTCGATCATATGCTCGCGGCCGTAGTGACCGAACCGAAAGATGGTGCTGACGAGATCGGTGACTTCCTCGATCTCCTCCGGGCGCGCCTGCCGCGGTCCTTCCACAAGCATCCTCCTGGGCCCCCGGAATTCATACTTCTGGTGGCGCGGGTTTCCAACCTGCGAGGAATCAGCACAGGATGCAATCCTGCGACTCTGGGGAATTGTGGTTCGCTGCGCGCGCCCCATTCTGCCGGCGGTTTGACGGCACCAGAACTCAATCGAGTCCCGGCACAATGCCGTCGGACGTGCGGACAGAGGGCAAGGGGAAACCTCCTGCGCGGCGAACCTATCACAATGGTTGTTGGGGGCACCAATCATGAACGACTCTGATAGAGGGGCCGCTCCTTCTGGAACATCGTCTCGACTCTGCGTCGCCGTCGCGCCTCCTGACAGCTTCTCATGGCGCGACTGCGGACTGATTACGTACAGTGCGGCGCTTCGCTGCACGTGGATGTTTCAGGGTGAGGACGGCCTGGAGGCCTTTGGTCTTCTCCGCGGAGAGAAGCTGTCGGTCCTTGGCCTCACAGCTCTCCAGACCTTCTTCGATGCCTTCATGTGGTCCGAGAAAGTCGCTTTTCCTGTGACCCATCCGGATGTACCAGCTTGGCTCAAGTTGGCGTCGGAACATGTAGTACCGCTGCGAATGCAGGTCGATGCCGCAGCCCAGGAGCTTGAGCGGTTGGCGCCGCAGTTCGCATATGTCGGACAGAAGGGCATCAGGGAAAGAGCGCGTACGCTGTATCCGGAACACTCCGCGAGCCATCCTTGTGTCTCCTTCAGCTTCGACTCATTGATGTGGAGATATTTCGAAGCTGTGCTGAACGCGGTTCCGACGAGAGGGCCGGTAGCCCGATATCGCAATCCCGAGATCGCCGCGGCCTGTGATTTCGCTGATCTGGCAATATCGCGCCGCATCTGTGTTGAGACTGGCCTCACGTTGTGGGCTGTGCTCGAGTCCGTCCCTGCTCACCTTTGCTTTACCGAGCCGCTCGGCACCACAGCTCTTCACCAACTGGAGAGCGAGATTGCCCAACTGCGACAGACTCTGCTCAGTGGTAATCCGCCAGGATTCCAGAGCTCGGGCTCAGACCTTCAGTGCAACGTGCGGCTGCACCCGGTACTGCTCGCTCTGGCGCGCGAGTCCAAGGAGCGCTCGGACCTGGTGCGGATTGCAATGCAGTTCCGGTCGGAAGCAGCGCCCGTTCGAAAGCACCTGGCGCAACTGAATCGGGATCTCGGCAACGATCTCTTGGGCCTGGTCGACTGGCGCTATGAACTCCAAAGCATCTGCGACGCGGTGGGCAGAGCCTTGGGGCTTCGGGAATCCGCTAGCCCGGGGAGCTTGGGCACCGTGGTCATGCAGTGCTCGCGTGGGAATCCAATCGAGCTTGTCAACGCCTTAGCCGAGCGTAGCCCGGCGGGGATGCACCGGCACTTGTTCCACCCGTTCTACCTGACTCGTAAGCATGCATTCATACGCGACCTAGTCTACAGCGCGGTGCTCGCTCGAGACGCGGAGAGGACACTCGCGTCCCTGTTCGTGTGAGGCGCAGTCATGACCTCCGCTGGGATTGCGCCAGGAGAGCCTGTGACGACGATATGGGGTTGCCACAATGGTAACGACGAACGTGATCTACAGGGTATTCCATATCTCGGTGAGCGGTTCGAAAGGCACCTGCTTTACCATCGACGTCGATCGACGACAATACCTCGTTACTTCGAGACATCTGGTTGAGCGATTCGAGGGCAGCGGAAGGATCCGGATCTATCACGAGAAGCAATGGAAGGATCTCGACGTTGACTTGGTTGGCCATTGCACTGGCGAGGTTGACGTCTCAGTTCTGGCAGCGAAGTTACAGTTGTCTCCTCCATTCGAGCTTGAGCCTACATCTGCGGGCCTGGCCTACGGCCAGGAGGTCTATTTCCTCGGATTTCCGTACGGTATGGCCGAGCATGTTGGCGACCTGAACAGGGACTTCCCGATGCCCTTTATCAAGAAGGCAATTGTGTCCTGCATACTCTTCAAAGACAACGACGTTCAAGTCGTACTCTTGGATGGGCACAACAACCCCGGCTTCTCCGGCGCGCCGGTCGTGTTCGCTGAACCCAATCGACGGAACTACAAAGTAGCGTCGGTCATATGTGGATTCAGAGCCACGGAAGAGCCCATCTTTGAGGACGGTCGAGCGACGCCCTTCGTCTATAAGTCCAACACTGGCATCGTGGTTTCGTACGGAATCAAGCATGCGGTGGACCTGATCAAGGGTAATCCGATTGGCTACGAGATGCGGAGGTGATGACCGCATCCGGCCGACGCGACCATGCCGCGTCGCCAGACAGAACAATCGTGCAGAGTCTACCATGTCGGTCTGGCGAGATGACAGCGCGGGCGACTGGCCGACGTTCGGGCAAAGTTGCGCTTGGCGCGGGAGGTCTTCGCGAACGGCGGCATGAGCCGTGTCGCACTACGGAAAGGGGATACGCCATGGCTGATGGGAACTGCGCACTGTGCGGCCAAGCTGCGAAGCTGCTGAACCCGGGTACCTATGGCAGAAAGCTGGTAAACCGCGTAGCGTGCGAGACGTGCGGGGAGTACTTCATCACGGTAGAGGCAGAAGCCGAGGTCCGTAATCCGGATTGGGATGCGAGCAAGAGAGCCATGCTTTCGGGCGTCACGCGCGAGCGCTCCGAACAGGACAGCCCGATTGTCATCTGTTCCAGTGCCTACGAGCCGACCGGAGACCCGGTGGGGATTCGGATTGACGAAATCCTTGCCGCTCTGGTCCCTCACACCATCCCCGAGAGAATAGACCGGGCTCTGCAGAATCTGGCCCGCAGGAGCCGCCATCCGGGCGACGAAGTCGAAGTGGATCGAAGCCGGGACTGGCCTCTCTTCTTTGCGGAAAATGATGACGCACTGGATTTCACACTGCAGCACATGATCGAGGCTGGCCTAATCAACAAGCCTCTCACCGATCTCAAGGGCGGCGGCGCTTTCGCGCTGACAGTAAAAGGTTGGGATAGGATAGAGGGGCTGCGGCACGTCCGGCCAGAGACTCGCCAGGCGTTCATCGCCATGTGGTTCGATCCGCAACTCGACGATGCGTACGAGAAGGGGCTAGGGCCAGCTATCAAAGATGCCGGGTACAAACCGATGCGTGTCGACATGACTCAGTTCAACGAGAGAATCGATGATCGCATCATTGCTGAGATCAGGCGAAGCCGTTTCCTCGTTGCGGACGTCACTGAGCACCGCCAGCCGGTCTACTTCGAGGCGGGCTTCGCCATGGGCCTGGGTCTGCCAGTGATCTTCACGTGCCGAAGCGATCACATCGGCGCCTGCAACTTTGACACGCGCCAGTACAACCATATAGTCTGGGAGTCACCGGAGGACTTGAAGGAGAAACTGAAGAACCGCATCGACGCGACTATCGTCTGACCCGTTGCGGGCAATCCCGCGGACACGCACCTTGATTCTCTCTCAAACGCTCTCCCTCGCCCGCTCTCGGCCCAGGTTCGGCACGCCCGAGCCGTCGCGCCAGCGCCGCCCCATCCATCGAGCTCCTTGCATTGCGGGAATACCCTGGACGCTTCGTTGGGCGCCGAAAGAACCGCAGGTCATGCCCTGCGCGCGATCACCACAGCAGCCGTGTCAGAAAGCCGACCAGTGCGCCGCCGATGACAAGCCAGAAAGAGTTCACGCGAAAGCGCAGCAGAAGAACGGCACTCACGACGGCCAACGCCAGGGTCGTCACATTGACGATGGCCGCTCGGCTGAGCTGAAAAGTCACCACCGCCATGAGGGCGAGGGAGGCGACATTGACGCCATCGAGGAACGCCCCCGCCGTTTTCGAGCGGCGCAGGCGCGGCACCAGCGGGCCGCTCGCGGCGACAAACACGAACGCGGGCAGGAAAATGCCAGCCGTCGCGACCGCCGCGCCGGGCAGTCCCCCGAGGACGTACCCGATGAAGGTAGCCGTGGTGAACACCGGCCCGGGCGTCACCTGGCCGACCGCCACCGCGTCGAGCAGTTGCCCCTCCGTCATCCAGTGCAAGCGGTGAACGAGGTCTGCCCGTAGGAAAGCGAGCAGCACATAGCCGCTGCCGAATAGCACGCTCCCAATCTTCAGGAAGGTCAGGAACAGGAGGCTGAGGCTGAAGGACACCGCCGTTCCCGCGGCCGCCCCTGCGACCGTCATGCCCGGCGCTGCGAGCACCGCCAGGGGCGGGATCCGGCGGCCCCGGCGCGCCCAATCCATCGCGGCGACCAGCGCTCCGGCGATGAACAGGAGCGCGATCTCGTTCACACCAAGGAAGCTCGCCACAGCGGCAGCGACGCCCACCACCGCGAGCAAATGCGTCTTCACGGCGCTGCGTGTTAGGCCCCACAGCGCCTGGAGCACTACGGCGACGATCACCGGCTTGACGCCATAGAGGAGCGCGTCCGTTCCCGGCAGCGACTTGAAGCGCATGTAGCCCCAGGCGAAGGCGAGAACGATAAGCGCTGCCGGCAGAATGAAACACGCGCCGGCGACGAGAAGCCCCGACCAGCCGCCGCGACGGTGGCCGATGTGAATGGCCATCTCGGTGGAGTTAGGCCCCGGGATGAGGTTGGTCGCGCCGAGGAGGTCGAGGAACTCCTCGCGCGTGAGCCACTGTCGGCGGCGGACGACCTCGTCCTCCATCATCGCGATATGCGCGGCCGGGCCGCCGAAGGCGATGGTTCCCAGCTTCAGGAAAAGCCAGACCAGTTCCCGCAGGCGCTGGGGCCGGGGCGTCGTCTGCTCGCCGGGCGCGCCCTGCCCGTCATCCGCCGCATCACCTCTGCCCAAGTCAGGTGCATCGCCACTATCGGGGCGCTCCGCGGACACACACCTCCATTCTCGCTGATCAAGGGCTTTCCCTCGGCCATCGTGGCCCAGGTTTCGACCGGCCGGGCCGCCCAGTCACAGCCGAGCCTCCGTCGCGCGCGCCTGAGGCGCATAAACTTCGCGCTATGGAGCCCTCGGGGCGGCTCCCTTCACTGCGCTCAGAGCCTGCCCTGAGCGTTGCGAAGGGACAAGTTGTGCCACATCTCGGAAGCCGGGTTCGCGCCTGGGTGGCGAACCGCAGCCTATCATTGCCGACGTCTACAGGTTCGGCGGCCAGGATGGGCCCGGAACTGACGCCAAAAGCAACGTGAGCGCCAGGCGCCCTATGGAGTGCGGCGGTTCACCGCCGCTTTGAAAGCGGGGCTCAACAGGCTGTTGCACAACTGGCATAAAGCCGGCTTGAGGCGCGTCCGCGAGGGCGAGATTCCACGCTTCGCGCTCCGCGTGGAGTTTACCCCTTCGTTTCACTCAGGGCAGGCTCTGAGCGAAGCGAACGGGCTCTGAATGACAGATTCGAGAGGGCTCCACGCCCCCGATGGGTTGTGCAACAGCCTCTCAAGCCCCGCACTCCAAAATCGCCCGCTGCCAGGCAACTGCCTTCGCGTGTGACCCCGCCTATCGGACACCGAAGCCATCCTCAACCGGAGTTGGCCGCTACACGCTAATCGACCCCCGGAAAGGTGCCCCTGCCCCCAAGTCGAATCAAGGGCGGAGTCGCCGGCGCAAGGTCGCGCTTGGAACGGAACGCGCCGTTTTTCGCCGATAGGCAACGATGGAACGCCCCGGTGCGCTTAGGGCATCCGGCTCCAATCTGTGCCTGCCCGCCATAGCTCCCGGCGGACGCCGGATGAGCGACGGCGGGTCCATCCGTGTCAATCTGTGTTCATCTGTGGCTACACGTCACAGTAATGCTGCCATCAATTCAAGGAGACTAACATGCCAAAAGATGCAGTCCGCGTCCTCGCCTGGTCCGAGATGTCGGAGCCGGCCAACGTCTATCCCAAAGGAATCAACGGCGCCCTCGCGGATCACCTGAACACGTGCAAGGGCATCACGGTGAAGACCGCGCAGCTCGGCGACCCGGACCAGGGCGTCTCGGAAGCCGCCCTCGCCGAGACCGATGTCGTGATGTGGTTCGGCCACGTCAAGCACGGCGATGTGACCGACGAGACCGTCGCCCGCGTGGTCAAGGCCGTCAAGGAGCGCGGCGTGGGTTACCTCGCGCTGCATTCGAGCCACTTCGCCAAGCCGCTCAAGGCCCTCCTCGGCACCGCCTGCTCGTTCCGCGCGTACGTCCACGACGGCAAGCCCGGCCGCATCCTCGTCGCCGCCCCCGATCATCCCATCGCGAAGGGCGTCGAGGACTTCGTGATCCCGAACGAGGAGTGGTACGGCGAGCCGTTCGAAGTGCCGACCCCCGAGGCGATCGTCATCGCCGGCGTCTACAACGATGACACCGAGCTCACGCGCGACGGCATACTGTGGACGGTGGGCAAGGGGCGCGTGTTCTACTTCCGGCCCGGGCACGAAACCTACCCGATCTACAACATGCCGCCGGTGCGCCGCATCATCGAAAACGCCGTGCGCTTCCTGGCGCCAAAGGGGTAGGGTGCACATTAGGCGGGCGTTCCCTTCGGCTTGGCTCAGGGCAGGCTCTGCGCGCCGTCGGCGGGGCTGGGTAGCCCCGCCCTACAATTACGTGGTGTTCGAGGCGTTGATCCACTCTTTGTGTCTTAGTGCCTTTGTGGTTCGTCTGCCATAGTGCCCCCCTACCTCACATAAAACCCATACACCCTCGTCTCCTCGGCGCCCCATGTCCGGTCGAGGACGAAGCGGATTCCCTCAACCTCCGCCCCAACCGCCACGCGCACCAACCGCTGGTGATTCTCCTCCACCGCCGCGAGCGCGCGCCACTCGCCCTCCCGCAATCCCTCGATGCGAAATGACTTCGGCATCACCGGCGGCACCGAGGTGAGCTGGTTGTCCCGCTGGTGATGGCTCATCGCGATCAGCGCATCCAGCGCGCTGTCGAGAATCAGCATCACCTCTTCCACCCGAACCGATCGGTCGAACAGATACGCGGCGTGCGAGCCCGGTTTCGCCACCCACGCATGCGCGTCATCGCCGACCTGTCGCCAGACTCCATCCCGCAGCGGTTCCGGATCACCCTCCGACGCAACCAGCCGCGCGCCCTTTGTCAGCGCCGGCATCTCCTGCGCCACCCCGGGCAGGTAGCAATCGTCGGCGAGCAGCGCCTGCTGCAATCGCGTGGCATTCCGGCCCACCTCGCGCGGCGAGAGCCCCTCCTTCGCCGCCGTCGCCGCCGCGACGCCCACCGCCTGCCCCATGCTGCACGCCGTCCCCATGACGCGCGTCGAACTCATCGCCGCGTGCGTGCAGCTCGCGCACCGCCCCGCGAACATCAAGTTGTCAACGTTTCGCGAATAGAGGGACCCGTACGGAATGCCGTACGGCGACGGCGCGGGATGAAAGATGGTCGCCGGATACCCCAGCTTCGCGGCCCAGAAACCCGCCGGATGGTGATCGTCCATCGACCACCCGCCGTACGCGACCACGTCGTCGAATCGCCCGCCCGCCTCGATGTCAAGCTGCGTCAGCACGTGGTCCCCGACATAGCGCCGGCTCTCGCGTTTCGCGGGCAGAAACTGAATCCACTCCAGCGCCCAGTTGTCGGCGCCGTGGTCGCCCCGATTCTTCACATGATCCCACATTCCGTACGTGATCTTCAGCAGCTCGTCCCGCAGCCGTTCGGTATCATGGATGCTGTCATACTCGCCGCCCAACTCGAGCCACCAGTACCCCATCTCCCACCAGCGGTGCCCGCCCGCGCCATACGGCAGTTCGCTCTCATCGTTGAACACATACGCCCAGCTCGGCGGCGAGAACGGCTGCGGCGTGTCATACTCGCGCGCCGCAAACAGGCACGTCATCCCCATCGTGCGCGCGTCGGCCTCTTCGGGCGCGATGGATTCGCCGTACTCGGCCCGCGCCTCCCTGCCCATGCGCCACTCGGCGCCGGTCAACGGCGCCAGGATGGCGTCGCCGGAACAATCCGCATAGACCTTGGCCTGCACCCGATGATAGGTCTCCGTGGTAAGCTGCCAACCCACGATGCTCGGTATCCGACCGCCCGCCATCTCCGCATCCAGGCACGAGCAGTTGAGCAGCAGCGTGAGGTTCGGCTCAAACTGCGCCTTCTCGTACAGGATCGTGTCCCAGATCGAGAAGTTCTTGTTGGGATTACGGTAGAGGTTCTCGAGGCGCAGCTCTTCGAGTATCCCGGTCTCGCGCAGGTTGGGGATCGAGCCATGCCGGTCGGCCCCGCAGATGTGTATGCGCATCTCGCTCGACGCATTGCCGCCGAGCACCGGCCGGTCATGCATCAGAACCACCCGCGCGCCGTGTCGCGCGGCGGCAATCGCGGCGCACAATCCCGCCATGCCGCCGCCCACGACGCACACATCAACCTCGTGCACCACCTCAGGCAATCGTTGGTCTCGGGTCATCGTCATCTGCCTCCTTGACTATGGAGTGCGGCGGTTTGGAGGCTGTTGCACAATCTGCCCGGATGAGAGCCAGTTGCCCCGCGAGGCCGAGATTCCCTCGACTCCGCTCCCCTCGACGTTGCTCGGGACAGGCGGGACGGGTCCACGCTTCGCGCTCCGCGCGGAGTTCACCCCTTCGTTTCACTCAGGGCAAGCTCTGAGCGGGGCCAAGATCCTTCGCTGGCGCTCAGGATGACATAGAGCCGAAGGGCTCTGAATGACAGATCCGTGAGCGCACGCACCCCAAGACAGGAATTGTGCAACGGCCTCTTCACCGCCGCTTTCCGAGCGGGAGCTCTCGCGCGCCCACGGCGCGCTGCAAAAGCGCAATCGAAACCGCAATCCAGTTCCCGCACCTCACACCAAATCCCTCACCCACCTTGTCTGGTGACGCCCAGGGGTCTGCACCCTAGCGACTCCTGCCCTTCCAGGCCCGCCCTGTCTACCCCGAGCGAAGCCGAGGGGAGCCTGTCGAAGGGGGGAGGCTTGCCCGCCCCAGGCGAGATTAAGGTGAGGGTAGATGGTTGCGCCGCGCAATCCGCCACCGACTTGCCCTCTCCCGGCCTCTCCCTGAAAGCTTACCATTACCCACATCTCGATTGCGGAAGGGGCTAAGGAAGGGATTGTGGTCGCTACCGGAGCATAGTTCAATCGCCAAACGGTTGTTTCCTTGCAAGGCATGCAGCACACATCACAGCACCAGACGAGGCAAAGACGATGCAAGCGTGGGTCAACATCGAGCTGGCCGGCGCCGACCTGGGGGACGCGCGCCGGGAGAAACGGTTGCGCAGGTTGGTGGAAGAATTGAGCCG
>Ga0315282_10001500_pt1:25000-43753 | contig 43753 bp, 44 predicted proteins | sample YL17G07_20_MG_FD_203693 | JGI IMG/M metagenome (GOLD analysis project Ga0315282, IMG submission 203693) | Sediment microbial communities from Yellowstone Lake, YNP, Wyoming, USA - YL17G07_20 | ecosystem: Environmental > Aquatic > Freshwater > Lake > Sediment | place: USA: Wyoming... | reverse complement strand
GGATAAGATTATTCAAAGCCACCCTGGTTATCTCCCGTCTTATCGGGTCAAAACTAGAAATGGTCACTGCTTCCGGAGTATCATCAATGATGAGATCCACACCAGTAGCCTGCTCTAAAGCTCGGATATTGCGACCTTCACGGCCAATAAGCCGCCCTTTCATCTCATCACTGGGCAAAGGCACAACAGATACTGTCGTCTCCGAAACTACGTCGGTGGCACAGCGCTGGATGGTGGTGGCTAAAATTTCGCGAGCTTTATCATCAATTTCGCCCTTTATTCGGGACTCCCACTCCCGAACACGACGTGATGCTTCATCGCGAATCTCTTCCTCTATAGACCGAAGTAATTCCTGCTTGGCTTCATCGCTTGAAATGCCTGAAATTAGTTCGAGTTGCTGCAGCTGCTTAGCCCGTATCTCTTCAATCTGAGCTTTGCCCGCCTCAATTTCCCTCTCCCTGTTACCCAGGCCGCGTTCGCGGCGCTCCAAAGCCTCCAGCTTGTGTTCTAGCTTCTCTTCCTTCTGAGCAAAACGCCTTTCCAGTCTCTGCAACTCAAAACGTCGCTCGCGACTATCAGCCTCGGCAGCAGCTCTGACCTTGTTCGCCTCCTCTCTGGCTCTTCGAAGCATATCTTCATTCGCAGCTGATGTCTCTTCCAGTAATCGCTTGGCTTCATTTTGAGTTCTGCGGAGCTGCTGGTTAGCTAATATCTGCCTGGCAAAATAGCCGAGGAGTAGACCTAAAAGAAGAACAAGCCCAACTATAGCAATGTATAATGTTACAGAAAACATTTAACTGCCTCACTTTCCTAAAACACCACATACTGTAGAAATCCTCTAAATTATCCCTTTAATAATAGTAATCTTTCGCCGAGCTGGTGTCAAACAAATGTCCTATTCAGGGACATTACACAGAGTCAGGTTGTCGCTCTTGCCACAAACGCGCCACAGCAGAACTAATATTCTCATAATCAAAGCCGCGCCGCCGAAGATGGTCGGATAGATAACGATGGAATTCATGATAATCCATACCAGATAGAGCACGTGCCTTCTTCAATCCTGCCTCGTAAGCGGCGGTTTCATCATCTAAGTCCTCCACTACATTATCAGCCGTTTCAGTAGCTACGCCTTTTTGCCTCAACTCAAGCTTTATTAGCCTTCGGCTTCGAGGCCTGAATGACAGGCGATTGTCCCTCCAATACTGGGCAAAAGCTACATCATCAATCAGCCTACGCTCCTTTAACCCAATAATAACTTTATCCACCATCTCATCATTGAAACCTCGACGATGTAGCCTCTGTCTCACCTCAGCCTCACTTCTAGGACGATAGCCGAGATAGTGCAAAGCGGCCCCAAAACAGCTGTGGAAAAGGTCAGCTTTCTTCAGTTCTTCAATCTGCTCTGCCGACAGGTGCTGACCAACTTCAAGACCAGGTGTGACTGCCACTTCCTCACCGATGGAAAACGAAAAGGAGCCGTCGATAAAGATACTGACTTGTTTTTTCCTGTCGTTCACCCGCAGAGCCGTAATCATCCCCCTTTGAACCTCCTCTATATCCAAGCTTTTCATCTTCGCTCTGGGTGATAAGTACGCAGAAGAGTTCAGCTCACTCGGAGACTTCCTTCGTTTCAGCGCCCATACTCGGCAAAGACATTGCCGCAGTCCTTATTTCACGCTCTATCTTCGAAGCTAGCTCAGCATGCTGCCTCAGGTAATCTTTGGCATTTTCTCGTCCCTGTCCTAACTTTATGTCGCCGTAAGTAAAAAAGGTGCCTGCCTTTTTTACTATCCCCGAAGCAACACCTAGATCGATAACGTCACCTTCCTTGCTTATGCCATATTTAAACATTATGTCAAATTCAGCCGACCGAAAAGGAGGCGCCATTTTATTCTTAACTACCCTAGCCCGGACCCTGGTGCCCACCACCTCGGAACCGTGTTTAATAGAATCAATCCGTCTTAGATCAATCCGCACCGAGCTATAGAATTTTAAGGCCCTACCCCCGGGGGTAACCTCGGGACTACCGAAAATGATACCCACCTTTTCCCGTAGCTGGTTAACAAAAACTACCGCAGTGTGTGATTTGCCAATCGCCGCTACTAATTTCCTCAATGCCTGAGACATCAATCGTGCCTGCAAACCAATATGAGCATCACCCATCTCACCCTCTATCTCAGCCCGGGGCACTAAGGCGGCCACGCTATCAATGACTATCACATCCACAGCTCCGCTCCTTACCAGCTCTTCTGTAATCCCCAAAGCCTCCTCCCCATTGTCAGGCTGGGATATACGCAAGTCGTCAACTTTCACCCCGCAATTACCCGCGTAGGTGGTGTCAAGGGCATGCTCTGCATCTACATACACAGCAATGCCACCGAGTTTTTGGGCTTCAGCAATTACGTGCTGAGCAAGAGTGGTCTTACCTGAAGCTTCAGCACCGAAAATCTCAGTAACACGTCCTCGAGGAATGCCACCTATCCCTAAAGCTAAATCTAAACTCAGCGAGCCGGTCGGAATAGCTTCCGCTAGCATTCTCGCCGAGAGCTCACCGAGCTTCATAATCGAACCTTCACCAAACTGCTTTTCAATACGGTTTATTGCCAGTTCCAGTGCCTTCTCTTTCTCTGAAGCCATCTCTTACCTCCTCTAATAGCCAAGCGCATCATAGCATAGGCATTATGCCAGCACAACCTGCACTCAAGGTAATAATTTTATAGCGGCGGAATAGGCGGAAGGCAGCGTTTATGTGTGCTCTTGCCTATCATAAAATCAATCTTTTCTTTAATTCTCTTCTCAGCTTCACCTGTAATCAGGTAACGGTCAAGCTCGCTATAGGTCAGCCCCAACTCCACCTCATCCTTCTGCCCCTCCCAAAAGCCTGCCGAAGGCGGCTTATCAGTAATTTCTCTAGTGATACCTAAATACCTGGCCAAATCTCGCACCTGGCTCTTGACCAGGCTGCCCAAAGGCATAAGGTCCGAGCCGCCATCTCCATACTTGGTAAAATAGCCAACCGACAATTCACTCCTATTACTGGCGCCAACTACTAGGTAATTGAGGCGGTTGGCGAAATAATAGAGGGTGACCATCCGCAGCCTGGGTTTGATATTATTTTCCGCCAGCTTCCTTGTCGCCGCATCATAACCGTCACCCGGCAAAGCCTTAATCAAAATATCAAACACTTCATCAAGAATAACAACCTTAACAGGTATATGAAACCTGGCAGCGATAAGCTCCGCATGCTCTCTATCAATATTACTGCTGTGGCAAGGCATGATGACTCCCAGTATAGCCTTGGGAAAAGCACGCTTACATAACACTGCAGCCACAGAGGAATCAACTCCACCGCTCATCCCTACGACTACCCCTTTACCCCCAGCTTGCGAGACCGTCTCCTTAATCCACGAAGTAAGTTTCTGAGCTAGTGTTTCAACTGACAACTCAACCCTCTTTACCTATTGACAAGCCTGATTTCATATATTATACTCACATCTGAAACAACGTTCAAAGAGGTGGAGATTTCTTTATTCTTGGTTTGAGCACCACATATACGAGGGGACTTAAATAAGGGAGGCTAAGCTATGAGAAAAGTCAAACTACTGGCCAAAATCTTTGGAGTTGCAGTTTATTTGTGATTGTTGCATTGCCCGTGGGTGGCTTGCTGAGCCAAGTAAACGCGAGTGATAGTTTTGAATACCAGACCCTTTCAGAACACAAAGGCACATATTCAAAGGGAGAGTGGGCAACCATCTTGAATGCTAGCGACAAGAGTGCTAAATCAGATGGTCCTCAATGGAGCATTTTACACACACCTGGCTCGGTTGCTGACAAAAAAGAGGTCTTATCACCTTCTGAGGTTAACAAAATTGCCGTGGCTGCCGATGGCATAACCATCTGGGCAGTGGATACGCCGGCTAAGGCGATACGGAAGTCGTCTTTCAACGGATGGTCGTGGAGTGACACACCCAATTCTGCCCTTCATAGCGCCATGACCGCAGCAGGTATACCACAGGACAACCAGTTTATCTGGGAAGTAGTTGTAGCCCCTGATAACCCGAAATTGGTAGCCGTGGTCACTGGGTCTGCTGGTTCTCCAAATCCAACTGAGGTCTGGGTTTCACAAACTGGCGGCACTCATTGGGAGTGCACTGCCTTTTCAGCTATCTCAGGAGGCGCTATTATCGGTGCCATTGATATCTCCATAGACTACGGTGGCAAGCGTGATATCGCCGTGGGGGTACGAGATGGTGTTCCTGGAGCCTTTAGGCTATGGGTGCTCCAGACATCTGGCTTTAACCCGTGGAAGCTCCAAACAATGGTCCCTGCAGCTAACGCAGATATAGTGGCGTTAAAGTTCTCCCCTAAATACTCCTTTGATGCCGCCCTGGCAGTTGTTTATTGCACCGATGATGCCACCTATTACAACATTGCTCTCAGGGACCTTGACCCCGCTTCCAACGACATTGTTGTCTGGGCCTATGTAAACTCAGTTGAGGTCAAGAATCCGGCATCACCTCCTGGCGCTTCACCTGAAGCTACGACAATTGTCACCGCCGACCTTGAATTGCCCTCTGATTTCATGTGTCAAGACGCAAACCTTCGCCGTGCCTATATCAGCACCGATGACGCTGGCACTGGTTCAAACGTCGGCATTTTTCGTATAGATGATGCTGCCGTCTATCACCTCTTTCCCCAGATTGACTTTTATCCTACTCGTGGTTGGAGAATTTCCAGCATTGCCTACTATGGTACCTGTGCTTCAGGAAAACTGCTGGCCGGAGAAGTCCTCGGTTACCCATGCACAGCAACCGTTCCCACCTGGTTTACCGATGCGCCCACAGAATGCCCTATCCCCTGCTGGTACCCAGCGCTTAAACCACCTACTGGAGCTGCTAACCAGGGTACCTGTGCTTCGAACGCTAAGGATGGCTATGGTAATGCGCAGGTTGCTTGGTCCCTAAATGGCAAAGTAGCTTATTGTGGTACCAGTTCAGCCGATTTTAGGAATGGCGGCGTCAATACCGCTTCGGGCTCCGGCTGCTGGCCAGCGGCTCTGAGAAACAGTATTGGCCTAGATGAGTCAGCCTTTAGCCTGACACGCAACAATGGTGAAACTTGGAACCAGCTCGGCTTGATTGACACCAAGATTGACAAGCTAACCGACGTGGCACCGTCAGCCGATTCGTCCACCTTATATCTGGCATCGACTAATCTAGCTGATGCCTCTGCCAATTGCGCAGGTTTTGACAGCGTGTGGCGGACCAGCACCATCCCTTCTATAGTGAATCCACTTCCCATACAATCTATCGGCACTGTTTGGGAAAGAGTACTGTGTCAGCCAACCTCAGTAAACTGCACTAAAACTCAAACCAACCATGCCATTCTGAGGCTAGCACCTGACAAGGAAGATGGCGAAATTGTGTTCTGGGCAGCTCAAGATTCCAATATGCTTCTCGATCGTGGTGTAGCTATGTGGTCACCGGATTACGGCGATTACTGGGCTAATATCAATCCCCGTAACGCCATCCAGGACTTTGTCCTGGAATCCAGCACGGTTCTATACAACCTGAGTCCCACCGGCCTCGTCCAAAAGATGTGGTTTACTGGAACTGCCTGGGCGACTACCTTGCCCAATGTAGATACTCGGTTGGGCTCAGTTTATTCCATTACCGCCTTAGCTGGGGGCCACGTGCTCGTTGGTGGCGGAATATCTTCAATGTTCCCTGTAGCTTACTCAAACAATGGTGCCCAGTCCTTCACACCAATTATCCAGCCGCTGGCCGTAAGCAACATTATCGTCGCCTTCGATGCCCACTTCAAATCCAATAGAACTATCTACGCGGCAACTCACAAAACATCCGGTGGGTCAATCTACTGTAATACCGTGCCCAAGTACACCAAATGGACTGATCTTAAGCCGAGAGGCCTAGGCTACTACGGTATTGCTATAGATGACCAAGGAGTGCTCTATGTGGCTAATCCGTCATTCGTCGAATATATGCGTGGTCCTATCCAGTCCAAGTCAAAGAAAACTAATTGGGATGCACTTACCACTGGACTTCCTGGCTCAATCAACTTGACACTGAGTCCTAACTCACTCAAACTCTCAAATGAACCAAAAAATAGGACGCATTTGTATACTATTGATAAAAATAGCTATAACCCAGTAGCCAGTAGTGGCATGCTATGGACCTACACTGACACAGTGCCAAGGACTTTGCATAATCCATAGAACTACAACCTTCCTCGCCGACCCCAACGTGTTGGGGCATCCCGACAAGGGGTAGCTCTTCCTTGGCAATACGAGAGTCCGCTATGGCTCTAAGCCTGTAGCAGTCACTGACTTCCGAGGCTAGAAAGTTAAAGGACTTTGCTTGAGGCATCATTGCCAAGGATAGATACCTACTTCCTTGCCGAGGAAAACCTTACATCACCAATAGCAGCATGCGTTCTACGCTTGTCTAACTTCGTGGGCATGCCCAATGCCGCTCTGCCACACATGGGAAGAACACGTTTTGATAGATTGGATAACAAAGCGCTTATGCCATCAGCTGGCCGCAGTTTTCTTCTCTTCGGCTGGAGGAGCAGCGAACTGCCTCAGCCTTGCTGCCATTTCCTATTCTATTTATACTGCACCATTTGACTAAAAACAGAGCACCTTACTGCGGACACTTTAAGCACAGGTCTTGGTTTTGTCAAATTAGGAATTTGACTCAGCCTCAATTGCCAGGTAAACTATTATCCGGAGGGCAGAATGCCCATTTATGAATATCTGTGCCCTGAGTGTAATTGCAAGTTTGAACTGTTACGCTCTATAAGCAAAGCCAACGAAGATGCTTCATGCCCTCGATGCCAGCACACTGCTAAACGAGTCCTCTCTCGATTCGCCTCATTTTCCAAAGGCAGCGGTGGCGAATCTACCCCTATAGCTGGCACTGCCGGCTCATGTGCTGGCTGTACCGCTTCCAGTTGCAGCAGTTGCAACATATAATCTGCCCCAGTTCTTCCCAAATACCGTTTTACTAGTTAGTTCGTTTCCTTTTTTCTGCCTTTAATTTCAAGATACCTAAGGCAATACCACCAAGGAGCAAAGCTTCCAATATAACAGCCCCAAAACCGAGCAGAGCTGCATCGTAGAAAAATCCTTCTGGAAACAACTTGATGAGATAATCCTTTGCCGGGTCAAGCATCCAGTACTCATTAGGAAAGCTGACCAAGTGGAAAAGAATAAAAAGCTTCTCGAAGCCAAAGAACGCCCAAAGAGCCAGGACAACCATCAGACCCACAGTAATCAAGCTTCCCCAGGATAAACCTTTGACCAGCATCCGCCACCCAACCCTGAAACCGAAAAGCAACACGAGGGCACAGGTGATTAGTAGGAGCAAAGCTCCTCTTTGCACCAAATAGTCCAACTGAATCAAGCTTCTTACATCCTGGAGATGAACTAACTCCCGCTCATTAAACAGGTTGAACTCTTCACCTCTCTTACCAACCACAATCTGGGCTGTATTTACCTTTAGATTGAAGTAATCGACTAAATGTCGAGCTACTCTCTTTAGCTCCAGCTTATCTATACCAGTGGCCTGGCTTATTTCATATTTGCCGAAGCCATATTCATAAAGCCTGAGCTCGTTGACCTCCCAACAAATAGCGCTTGTTAGAAGCAGCACAGGCAAGCAACACACAAACAACCAATAAACTACACTTCGAACAGCCCTCACTTCGCTCCTTCAGGAGTACCTCTTAGCCATTCTGTCTATCATTCCGAGCCATTCTTTCTCTGTCATTCTGAGCGCAGCGAAGAATCTACATAGTGAAGGGCCTAGACCCTTCACTTCGTTCAGGGTGACATAAGCAGGTCGTTCAAGGTGACAGGTAAGTATTCCTCAAAAACTGAGACTGATAATAGTCGGTATACATCCAGGTTGTCAAACCAAAAAATTTTTTATAACTTCAAAAATTACAAGGACAACTGTATAAAACCCTGTGTTATAATTAGAAATAGACCTCCTAAGAAAAAGCTTTATGTTTACACATCTTCACGTCCACAGTGAGTATAGCTTGCTTGACGGTTTATGCCGCATTCCCCAGGTTATTGCCAAAGCCAAAGAACTAGGCATGACCAGCCTAGCCATCACCGACCATGGAAGCATGCATGGCGTCATCGATTTTTACACAGCAGCCAGAGAGGCCGGCGTAAAACCTATAATTGGCTGCGAAACTTATGTAGCCGAAACCAACCGCCAGAGCCGAAATGCCAACAATAAGAATCTCTACCATCTAATCTTACTTGCCAGAAACCATCAGGGTTATCAAAACCTCATTCAGCTGATTACTAAGGCTCACCTCGAAGGCTTCTATTATAAGCCGAGGGTAGACAAAGAGCTTCTAGCCAAGCACCATGAAGGCCTTATCGTCTTATCCGCCTGCGCTCATGGAGAGCTGCCCCGCCTCATCTTGGAAGGACGCCTCGAAGAAGCAGCTACCCAGGCCCGTTGGTATAAGGAGACCTTCAGCGATTATTACTTAGAAATTCAAAGACACCCTATCCCTGAGCTAGAACAGATCAACAAAGGACTGCTCGCTCTATCCTCCCAGCTGAATATCCCCGTAGTGGCTACCAATGACGTACATTACGTCAATAAAGAAGACGCTCCCATTCAAGAGTTGCTGCTCTGTATCCAAACTAATACCTCTATCTACGACGAAAAAAGGCTGAAGATGGCTGGTGATTTCTTCTATCTAAAAAGTCCTGAAGAAATGACCGAGCTATTTGCTGACTTGCCCCAGGCTCTGGAGAACACAGAGAAAATCGCCGATATGTGCCAATTAGAGCTGGAGTTTGGTCGGCTACATCTTCCTCGGGTAGATTTACCCAAAGGCAAAGCCGCCGATGATTACCTAGCAGAACTCTGCTGGCAAGGACTAAAGCAACGCTATCCATCGCCCACCCCAGAAATTGAACAGCGGTTGGCTTACGAACTGGAAGTCATCAAGCAAACACAATTTGCTGACTATTTCCTCGTTGTCTGGGACCTCATTTCCTTCGCCAAAAAACAAAACATCCTTTTCGGCGTCCGAGGCAGTGCTGCCGCAAGCCTCGCCCTCTACTGTCTCGGCATCACCAACATCGACCCACTGCCTAACAAGTTGGTCTTCGAACGCTTCTTAAATATAGAGCGCCGCGAGCCACCTGACATCGACTTAGATTTCCAAGACGACCGCCGTGATGAGATGATAGCCTATGTCACCCAAAAATATGGCCCTGACCATGTAGCCCAAATTATCACCTTTGGCACTTTAGGTGCTAGAGCTGCCCTAAGAGATGTAGGCAGAGCGCTGGGCATGCCTTACAGCCAGGTTGACAGAGTAGCCCGACTTGTTACGCCCAGGCCGAATATAACCCTGGACCAAGCTTTAGCTGAGAATAAAGAGCTGTACGATATTTACCACGAAGATAGCGCAGTGCAAAATCTGGTTGATACTGCCAAGAAGCTAGAAGGGATAGCTCGCCATGCTAGCACTCATGCCGCCGGAGTAGTCATATCCAGAGAACCATTGACGCAATATATGCCATTGCAACGTGCCACCAAAGATAGTGAGCAGGCTGCAACTATGACCCAGTTCTCCATGGAAAGCGTTGCTCGCCTTGGGCTGCTCAAACTGGATTTCCTTGGACTGGCTAATCTAACCATCTTGGCCAAGGCCAGAGAAATCATCGCCGAAAATCATGACGTCTCCATAGACTTGCAGCATATCCCGTTAAATGACGCAGCAACTTTCGAATTGCTCGCCTCCGGAGAAACCGGCGGTATCTTCCAACTGGAAAGTGCTGGTATGCGCCGCTACATAAAGGAACTTAAGCCCACCACCTTCAATGATATCGCAGCAATGGTAGCTCTTTACCGTCCCGGACCTATGGAGCATATACCAACCTTCATCAAGGCAAAGCATGGAATTGAGTCCATTCGTTATCCGCATCCCGACGTCAAGAAGATTCTAGAGGAAACTTACGGAGTTATTGTTTACCAAGACCAGGTGCTCCATATAGTTCAGGCTTTAGCCGGCTATAGCTTGGGCCAAGCCGATATTTTCCGCAAAGCCATGGGTAAGAAAATCTCCGAAGTAATGAAAAAAGAGCGGCAAAATTTCATAAACGGCGCCCAAAAAAATGGGGTGCCTGCTGAAATAGCTGCTGAGATTTTTGCCTTGATCGAGCCTTTCGCTGGCTATGCCTTCAATAAAGCTCATAGCGTGAGCTACGCCCTAATCGCTTACGAAACAGCCTATCTTAAAGCCAACTACCCTGTTGAGTACATGACTGCTTTTTTAAACACCTATGCTGCTCATTCAGACAGACTTACCTCAGCCGTTGCTGAATGCCGCCGCCTGGGTATCCCCGTATTGCCTCCGGACGTTAATAAAAGCCAAGCCAGCTTTGCTATCGAGGAGGAAAATGGTAAGGCATCTATCCGCTTCAGCCTGACCGCTATTAAAAATATCGGCTATGCAGCCATCGAACCCATCATATTAGCTCGAGAAAAAGGCGACCCTTTCAAATCCATCGAGGATTTCTGCCGTCGCGTTGATTTACACAGCATCAATAAAAAGGTTGTAGAAAGCTTAATCAAAGCCGGAGTCTTCGATTGCCTGACTCCTCGTGGAACACTCCTCCAGGATATCGACCGAATCATATCCCTAGCCCAGTGGGAACAACGACTGAGAGAATCAGGCCAGGCCAGCATGTTCGACCTCTGGGGCGACACTGTGCCGGCACCACTCCCCAACTTGAATCTGAACCACCTTGACGTACCTCTTAAAGACAAACTGGACTGGGAACGAGAACTGCTAGGAGTATATTTCTCCGAACACCCTCTCACTTCGATAGCTCCAAAATTGGTTAATGCTACCACTGCGCTCTGTGGTGGAATCGACGCCGAAATGGTCGGAGAAAAAGTGATTATCGCTGGAATGGTAACCTCTATGCGCCAACTTTATACCAGGGATAGACGCCCTTTCGTCATCGCCACTCTAGAAGACCTCGACGGCAACATCGAGGTTACCGCCTGGTCTGAGGTCTACAACCAGACAAAAGAGGTATGGAAAGAAGGCAAAATCCTTCTGGTAGAAGGTACTGTAAAGTTGAGAGACGACAGGGTGAACGTCAATTGCTATCGGGTACGTCAATACCAACCAGATAGTGAAGAGGGACAGGAGACCAAGCCAGCTACACAACCTTCGTTGCCACGCAAAATAACAATTAATATCACCCAAAGTGACGAAACTGAAGAAGACGTAACACGCCTCAATCAGGTCATGGACATCCTCGCTCGCTATCCAGGGCAAGACACTGTCCTGCTCACCATAGTCACCACAGAAGAGACAGTCAACATGAGATTGCCAAACACAATCAACTATTGTCCGGAATTAGCACAAGAAATCAATAGCATGCTTGGGGATAACAGCTTAAGGGTAGAAGAAGGCTAGACTACCAGGTGAATGGCCTATTAGTCCACCATGGATAGAAGTCTGGCATATCAGTACTGGGTTTCATCGGGAAATTCGGCAGCCTTTTCTCCAAAAACGACATGATGCCCTCACGTGCATCTGGCTGTTCAAAAATCCACCAGATAGCTTTCGAATCAATTTTGTGAGCTTCCATAGGATGGTCAGCCCCCAACATTTTCCAGAGAAGCTGACGACAAAGAGCCACAGAAACCGCAGAAGTATTCTGGGCAATTTCCATGGCGATTTCGCCCGCCCGAGGAATTAACGCATCCGTTGGTAACACCTCATTCACCAGTCCATGAGTCAGTGCTTCTTGAGCTCCGAACACCCTACCGGTATAAATCCATTCGGCAGCTTTGCCCACGCCAACAATACGAGGTAGAAACCAGGTACTGGCTCCTTCGGCAACGAGGCCTCGCCTGGCAAAAACAAATCCAATCCTGGCATTTTCAGAAGCCAGTCGGATGTCCATAGCCAACGTCATAGTAATCCCCACCCCAACAGCCGGTCCGTTAATAGCGGCAATCACAGGTTTTTTCAGGTCATAGATGGACAATGTGACACGTCCAGCCAGATCCCTACGGATTTCCAAGTCATCCTCAGGTACTTGCCGACGCCTTTCTAGAATCGCAGTGTCAGGACTCAAATCAGCCCCGGCACAAAAAGCACGCCCGGCACCAGTCACAATTACAACCCGTACATTGTCATCTGCATCAGCTCTACCAAAAGCGTCGACCAGTTCCTCGCACATTACAGGAGTAAAAGCATTTAGCTTCTCCGGCCTGTTGAGCGTTATGGTCAAAATCCTATCAGCTACCTCATATACTATCTGGCTATACTCCATTGCTTCTCCTTTTACATTTTTCTACTTGTCACCTTAAAGCTCAGTTCAATTTAGATAAGTTATCTTTTCTACCTTTGGGCAGGCGCCTTGATAGAAGAAGCTTGTTCTAAGCGGAGCAAGAACTCCTTAATTTCCACACCACCACTAAAACCACCTAAACTACCATTGCTGCTAATTACCCGATGGCACGGGATTACAATCGGCAGTGGGTTTCTAGCCAAGGCTTGCCCCACACCCCTGGCTGCTTTGGGCGAATCTAACTTATTGGCTACCCAGCCATAACTCCTGGTCTCACCATACGGGATAGTGCGCACTACCTGCCACACATTCTGCTGAAAACAAGTTGCCTTAACCAAATCCAGCTTTTCGGGGAAATCCACAGGTTCACCCTCTAAATATCGCCTCAATCTGTGCGGAAAATCGCCAAACAAAGCAGGAGCCTGATCTTCAGCAGCGCAGCCATAATTCCTAACTTGGCAAAGCACTGCTTCCGTAGATTCCTGAGGGAGAATAACCATTCTGAGTCCGTGAGGTGAACTCACTATCCCCATCCAGCCCAAACATGTATCAAACAACACGAAAGCCAACACGCTGCCCTCTTTTAACGATTGGCCAAACGTCTTAATAAACCAATCACATTTAGCCTGTGATCTCAGCCAGTTTTGCGCTATAGGCCTGATAAGTCTTAGAATCATAGAGGACGAAGAATACTTGCTCTAACGAATTCGGCCCATCGCACAAGAAAGCGATCACCGCATCTAAGGCTACCTTAGCTGCCTCAGCTACCGGATAACCATAGGCTCCAGTGCTTATGGATGGGAACGAGATACTTTTCAGTTTGCGATCAGTAGCCAGCTTCAAACTCTCCCGGTAAGCGCTAGCCAAAAGTTCAGCCTCACCCCGATTACCACTCCGCCACACTGGCCCTACAGTGTGAATCACATATTTTGCCCGAAGATTACCTCCAGTAGTTATCACCGCCTTACCGGTATCCAAACGCCCTATTCGCGAGATAATTTGGCGACATTCGTCCAATATAGCTGGCCCACCAGCCCGATGAATAGCACCATCAACACCACCCCCACCCATCAAGCCAGAATTGGCCGCATTAACAATAGCCTCCGTTGCTTGCCGGGTAATATCACCCTGAATCAACATGACTTTTTTCTTACCGACGGTTATCTCATTAACTTCCCCCATGACCACCTCCACAATGAATCTTAAGCTAACTCTGGCTCAATCAGTCCGTAATTGCCATCATTACGGCGGTATAACAAACTCAGCGCACCGTTTTCAGTATCAACAAAAAGAAAGAATGAATGCCCCAAAAGCTCCATTTGTTCAACCGCCTCAGCCACTGACATCGGCTTAACCGCAAAACGCTTAACTCTAACCACGCTCGGCAAATCTTCAGATGCCTCACTGGCAACTGTTCTTTCCGGAACAGCAGCCTGGCGAGCTAGTGAAACACCACGCCCCTTCTCATACAACTTCCCCTTGTAGCGCTCAATCTGACGTTCCAATACCTCCGCCACAGCATCAACAGCTACATTGACATTTTCCCCCCTCTCCTCACCCCTCAACAGCACACCCTTGCTGTTCAGAGTAGCTTGAGCAGTAAAGCGATGCTGATGTGATTTCGTCCTCTCTTCACTTATTTCCACCTTGGCCTCACTGATATTGGGCAAATAACGATCTAACTTGCCGATCTTTTTCTGCACGTACTGCTGAATTGCTGGCGTAAGCTCCATGTTCTTGCTAAAGATTTGTAGTTCCATATTCTAAGCTCCCTTACTAGATTTCTCTGGCTAAGGTCAAACCCCATACTGAAACAGCTCCAGCAGCTTTAAGAGCCACAGCACAGGACTCTAAAGTAGCTCCTGAGGTACACACATCATCAAGCAAGATGACACTTCTCTCACTCAGTTTCTCATCCCGGCAAGCGAAAGCGTTCGCCACATTTCTCCTCCGCTCTTCAACGGTTGTCGTCCTGGCCTGAGGCAAACTGTCCTTGAGACGACATAAACTATCATCAATCACCGGCAGAGATATCAGCTTGCCTAGTTCCCCCGCCAGAAGACTCGATTGATTGTAGCCACGCTCTCGCAATCGCCGTAGATGGAGAGGTACCGGCACCAAGACTTCGCCGTGTACCGGATTGTCTTGAAGATAATTAGCCATTAACTTAGCCAGGCAACCAGATATCGCCTTAAGATTACGATACTTCAGCTCATGGATAACCTGGCGTACCGCTCCCTCGAAACGAAAAACAGAGCGAATGCCATCAATCTCAGTCTTTTGCCCCCAGCAAGCTGGGCATAATCCACCGCTTGACTCAGGTTTACCGCATTTCTTGCAAAATGGCCGTAAAAGCCGAGGTAACTTTTGACGGCAGCCGGCACACAGCAAATCCCCTATCTTTCCACACTCAACACAGCGGCGCGGAAAGAAAAAATCAACCAGCTTCTCCTGGAGCTGCCCCGTCAACAAGGACAAAGCAATCACCCCAAAAGCCCAAAGGAAGTGACACGCCTATTTATGAGCTATAAGCGTGAACGAGGACTAGGGCCTGTTCCGCTAAAAATAGGCTCATTTAGATATACGTCGCCATTCCTGATTTTAATGTTGTAGCCGCAATCAGGATTGGTGCACACCCAAGCCTTGTAATGAATCGCCGCACCCTGGCTACCAAAATCAGACAGCGGCACTAAATCACCGACCTTACATTTTAAACATTTAGGAAAGGAATTGTTTTCCACGATTCCACCTCCTCCAAGGATGTATAGTATACACCAACTGCAAGACAATGGCAAATTTCGTTAATCCTTTACAAGGCAACTGGCCTCTGCTAAACTTTTTATTACTTGCCAGATATAAATAAAATTGATATGAGGAATTAAAATGGGTACTAGAGACTTTAGATGGAGAGAACGCAAGAAGTCCAAGAAGGGAGCCAAAAAGCCAGCTACGACCATTATCACGCCACAAGTAGAAGTGGAAGTGATTAAAAAAGGTAAGAAAGCGGCACCTCCGGAAGAATGAACTAGATGGCAGCTTATTTGGAGCTTTACCACAAAGGCAAGTTAGCTGAACGGGTAGAAGCAGCCAGAGCTTTATTGAAGAATTGCCAGGTATGTCCCCGCCATTGTGGCATTAACCGACTAGCTGACGAGACGGGCAAATGTCATACGGGTAAGCTTGCGGTAGTTTCCAGCTACGAACCACATTTCGGAGAGGAAGCACCACTGGTCGGCAAACATGGCTCAGGAACCATCTTCTTTACCAATTGCAACTTAAAATGCTTTTTTTGCCAGAACTACAGCATCAGCCAGCTTGGCGATGGGACTGAAGTCACCAAGGAGGAGATGGCCAGAATGATGTTAGCCCTCCAGACCAGAGGTTGCCACAACATAAACTTCGTCTCACCAACCCATGTGGTTCCTCAGATCCTAGAGGGGCTAGAGATAGCCATAAATCTAGGCCTAAGATTGCCGCTAGTCTACAATTCTGGCGGTTATGATTCTGCTGAAACTCTGGGCATTCTGGATGGTATTGTAGACATTTATATGCCTGACATGAAATATTCTGATGAAAAGATTGCTGAGGAGCTATCAGGCATAAAGAACTATCCTACCATCAACCAAGCCGCCCTTAAGGAAATGCATCGCCAGGTAGGTGACCTCCAGATTGACGAAGATGGGATAGCTGTCCGCGGCCTGCTAATACGTCATCTGGTCTTGCCCCACGGGCTTGCTGGCACAAAAGAGATAATGAAATTCATAGCTGAAGATATTTCTCGAAACAGCTATGTCAATGTTATGGCTCAATACCACCCCTGCTATAAGGCTTTCCAGATACCCCAATTAGCTAGGCCACTATCAAAACAGGAATTCCTCGAGGCTATTGAATTAGCTAAAAGAGCTGGATTAAACCGTCTGAACAGGTTCGATCCAGCTATCGTCAGAGCGATTTAATTATGGAAATAAAGCAGACTAAAAGAGCAAGCGTCCCTTTCAAGAAATCACAGACGGAGGTTAAATGGATGTAAGATGTCTGAATTAGCTTATCTCGCAGTTACAGTTTACGGCCATGTTAAAGGCGTCTACTATCGCGTCTTCACTTCTCGACTTGCCAAATCATTAGGCTTGCGAGGTTACGTGCGTAACTTGCCCCAAATGAACGCTGTTGAAATTAATGCCGAGGGGCCGAAGGAAAAATTAGAAGAACTAGTCAGACAGCTTGAGGTAGGACCACCTGAGTCCTTGGTAGAGCATATAGATGTAAAATGGTCTGCATTCACTGGACAATTTTCCAACTTCGAAATAAGAAACTAACCTAGGGCAAAAAACAAAGAACAATGTTGAGCTCGTTTTACCTCCCTTGAGACTTCCGTCCAAAACCATAGTGGGGTCTTCTGAACTTGCTGGTCTTATCTGGCTCTGCCATTGCTCACGCTTCAAGTTCAGCCTTGCCAGCTTCAATCAATTTAAGATAGCTGACTTCGGCTCCGCTTGCCTGCGCTGCTTCCTGGTCTACCTCATACGGCTCACCAGCAAAAATTTTTCCGTATTCCTCTATCTTCCCTTGAATCGAGTTGTCGGCACTGATGAATTTCTGGCGAGCATCAACAACACCCAAATCAAACGGCAAGGTGAAATAAAGGTCAGCGACCACCTTATCTATTCCGAATTCATACAAAGTTCCCCAACCAGCAGAAGCATCCCCTTTGTACTTGCTTATAGGCAACAAACTCAAAAGGTTTGGCACACTGAAGTAACCGCTCCCATCAAGAATCTTGAACGGAGCTACACTAATCAGATAGTCACTGGAAAGAACCACATTGGGCACCCAAAACGTGGCCACAGCAAAAGCATGAGGTAGAGGATTTTCCACCTCCACCCAGATACAATCCCGAACATCCAACATCAACACCCTTGGGAAATCGTAACCCAAAGCTTGATATATCGGATATATAGACTCTCCATTGGCAGTTCCTTCAAGTATAATAATATCAGCATCACTGACTTGTTTGATGCTTTCGATTATCAGGTTCATAGTCTCTCGACTAGTGCTAATCGGATACGGCATTGGATAGCCAGCGTTAGGCTTGATTAAAACCCGCCGAGCTCTAGAAACCAAAGACGGTGGCTTAAAGACAAACTCGGATGCTTCGAAAATCACCGTCTCTCAATCCTCATTTCAACACTCTGGTAAAAATACTAATGGCTCCATACATTTTTACATGTTCCTTAAACCTTTAGAACTAAAGCTGCACCAATCTAAAATCGTCAACCGGCAAAACGGCAACCATTCTTTGCTTAATCAATCTTGAACCTCATCCCAATCAAACATCATCACCTCAACCGTACCTCCAGGTTTAACTTCCTTGGTACTTTCCGGAATAACAGCTAATCCATTGGCCTTTGTCATAGAGGTCAAAATTCCCGAACCCTGAGGGCCTGTAAGACGAGCAAAGTATTTACCGTCCCTCCTACTAACCACAACGCGAGCAAAGATACGTCGTCCATCATTGTTTTTAACCGGGTCTTCCATCATCGCTGTTATATTAGGCCCAGCCAAATTGCTCCTACCCATCATTCTGAGAATAGCCGGACGAGCAAAAACTTCAAAGGTAATCATTGAGCTTACTGGATTGCCTGGTAACCCCAAATGAGGTATCTTTTTCCCATCATCTCTTTTGAACATACCGAAAGCTAAAGGCTTGCCTGGTTTCATACGTACCGTCCAAAAGGATACATTTCCCTCAGCTGCCAGAACCTGTTTGACTACATCATAATCACCCAAAGAAACTCCCCCCGAAGTTACCAGCATATCGCAGTCGAGACCATGACGGACGGCTATGGACAACTGCTCCACATCATCCGGCGCAATCCCCAGAAGCTTTGGGATGCCCCCATATCTAAGAACCTGAGCGGCTAAGCTGTAACTGTTGCTATTATATATTTTGCCCGGAAGGAGAGGTTGATTAATCTCTATGACTTCGTTACCCGTAGCTAATATCCCTACCACCGGGCGGCGAATTACCGAAACTATCGCCTTTCCCAACGAAGCTAGCACTCCAATTTCAGCAGGGCAAAGCAATGTCCCCTGCTTCACAGCCAATCCCCCTTTAGCGATATCCTCGCCTCCTCGACGGATATTCGAAGCTTCAGGCAAGCCAACACGAATACCAATTTCAGCCTCAGAGACTGAGCGCTGCTTACGGTCAACCTCGTCAGTATCTTCAAAAGGAACTACTACATCTGCACCTTTTGGCACAAAAGCACCAGTCATAATCCTAACAGCTGTCCCCTGTCCCATCTTCAACTCAGTGGTAAAACCCGCAGCTATTTCACCAACAACACGGAGAATCTTAGGATGCTCATAGCTTGCCCCTA
>Ga0315282_10001500_pt1:0-22500 | contig 43753 bp, 44 predicted proteins | sample YL17G07_20_MG_FD_203693 | JGI IMG/M metagenome (GOLD analysis project Ga0315282, IMG submission 203693) | Sediment microbial communities from Yellowstone Lake, YNP, Wyoming, USA - YL17G07_20 | ecosystem: Environmental > Aquatic > Freshwater > Lake > Sediment | place: USA: Wyoming... | reverse complement strand
CAAACTCTCTGAAAAAATCTTCCTTCCACTATCCAGTTATTAAGGTGCGTAATCGGAAACTACTAGTTATAATAGCATAACCTGCTTATCCTGTCAACTGTCAGTTACCCCCTTGACAACTGCGACAGGATATTATATCATATTTTTTGGTTTCTTTGGAAGATTTAGCAGTTGTTTACGAATGAATATCATTTTACTGATGCCTACTTTGAATAGAGGGGGGAGAAATGGGGGAAGTTCTACTCAAGTTTGATTGCGAATTAACATACGAGCCAGGGAAGGGGGTTGAGGTCCATTTGAAACACGGAGGGAGTCTTTCTCATGAGGTCACCCAACATATCACCCGAGCGGCAAGAGAATTGTCATTGGCGCTACAGCTTTTCGACAAGCCCGAGTTGCCAGAAAAGGTCAGGACAAAAATCGAAGTAGAGGAGGCATGAAGTGGAAAAGATTAAATTTGAGCATGGTATTGAGCTTGAGCGTGCTGGGGAAGGGGAATATGTTCTGAAACTCAAGATTCCACAGATTAAAGTCTTCCCTGAGCAAACGGGTAGTCACATCAAGCAGGCAAAGAAGGAGGCCCTTCTGGCACTGCGAAGCATCATTGACAAAGCAATAAAAGTTGAAGAGGAAAAAAGTGGAGAATAAGGAGTTGCCAGAGGATAATTTTCCTTCCAAGCTGACTTTCCGGCAAAAAGCGTTCCTGAGCAAGCTTCTTGACGTGTACCGCGAGATGCGAGAGCCCCTTCATTACAGTGTAGTTGCGGAGCGGATGGGTTTGAGCAATTCCACTGCCTACGACATGTTGAGGCTGCTTGAGCAAAAAGGCATGGTAACCTCACAGTACGCAACACCAAAGGCGACTACGGGGCCTGGTCGGTCAAACATTCTGTTCTCCCCGGCAGCAAAAGGAGTGGAGCTGCTCTCCAGTCTGGCTGGGGAGAGCCAGCAGCAGGAAGAATGGGAAGACATAAAAGACCGCATTCTCGCCGGACTTGAACAGGGAAAGGCTTCTGGATATAAGGACCTTTTGCGCGAATTGCTTGCCCGGATACCTGAGGCAAGGTCACCGTTGGTGCGCTGTTCTGAGATCATAACAGCTCTTCTGCTGAACCTACGAGAAGCTAAACATGAACTGGCTGAGCAAAACTCAGTGGGCACGCTCTTATCTGCCCCCGTAAGCAAACTACGCATGAGCATACTGGCGGGCCTTATCCTGGGATTGTCGCTTGCTGACATTAAAGCGCGGTGGCTTTTGCGTGATTTCTTGAAATACACTGAGAAATACGAAGCGTCTTTACAGGAACTGAGCAAGGAAAATCTCCTGATGCTGCATCAGTTTACCCGAGGTGTGTGGAATTCTTTGAAGAAAATACCGGTGCGGTAAATTTTTTTGAGCAATATTTTTGTTTCTTACGGCAATTCTAAAAGGAGATAATATGAGCCGAATTCTTCTTTTCACCGGCAAGGGTGGAGTGGGCAAAACGACCATAGCCGCGGCAACGGCATTATGCGCGGCCAAGCACGGCTATAAGACAGTGGTCATGAGTACTGACACGGCACATAGTTTGGGTGACAGCCTGGACTGTCAGTTGGGACCCGAGCCGTTACTGATCTCTCCTAATCTCTGGGCCCAGGAGTCAAATATTCTCTACAACATTGAAAAATACTGGGGCACCGTCAAGAAATGGTTGGCAGCGCTCATGGCCTGGCGAGGGGTGGACGACATCGTCGCTGAAGAAGTTGCCGTCCTTCCGGGGATGGAGGAACTGGCTAATCTCCTTTGGGTCTACCACTACGAGCAGAGGCAGGAGTACGATGCTATCGTGATTGATTGTGCACCCACTGGTGAATCATTGCGGCTGCTTAGCTTCCCTGAGGTGGCACAGTGGTGGTTAAACAAGCTCCTGCCCGTCGGGCGCAGGCTAGTACCAGTGACCTACCCCATAGTGCGTCGCTTCACCGATATGCCCCTACCTGATGAGCAAATCTTCACCGCCGTAGATGAACTTTTCAAAGAGCTCAATGGACTCCGTGCGTTACTAACTAATCCCCAGGTCACCACCATCCGCCTTGTCCTGAATCCGGAGAAGATGGTAATCAAAGAAGCCCAGCGTACTTACACCTATCTCAATCTTTACGGCTATCCGACTGACGCTGTTATTTGCAACCGCCTTATCCCCAAGAGTGCCGACGGCAGCTACTGGGAGGAGTGGAAAGAGGCTCAGACAGGGTATCTCCAGCTTATTGAGGAGTGCTTCTCGCCACTCCCCATCCTCAAGGTGCCGCTTCTGAAGAGTGAGGTCATCGGAATGGAGGCACTGGAGGAGATAGGTCATCTCCTTTACAACGAAGATGATCCAACACGTCTCTTCTTTGAGGGAAAGCCGATGAGTATTCAACGACAGGATGGTAGCTATGTGCTTACGTTGCAGCTTCCTTTTGTTACTAAAGGAGACGTGTCACTGATGAGAAGTGGGGATGAACTCGTTGTCACCATAGGCAACCTGAGACGCAGTATCCTTCTGCCTCAGGTTCTTCTGGGGTACGAAGTCAAAGGAGCAAAGCTGGATGGTGGCTGTCTCCGCATCAGGTTTGAGGCAAGCTAAGCCATGTTCTTGTGGTCGATAGAGTCTGGAGGGAATCTAGTGACAAAGCAGGAGCGCCCGGTTGAAGAGTTGGCTGACAAAATCGGGAAAAGGCGCTATTCCCTTATTTCCGACAACTGCTTTACCGAATCGGTCGAGTTTGCCAGGCGTTGCACTGCAATGGGGCTTGAAGCTAAGGTGGTGCCTTGTCTGGCTTTGTTCAAATTACGGGTCCCTGTTGTCGGCTTTAGGGTGACGGTTGTTGGGCCACACTCCTATACCGAGGTGCTGGGTAAGCGGCATGAGGTGTCAGGCAAGCCCAATGATGAGAAAGGCTTCCGGATTGCGGGCGACGGTGAGCCAAAGGTGCTGGCCAAATTAGGAAGGTTCAAGTTCCTCATTTAAGGAGTAGCTAGGATAATAAAGAAAGCAGAGCGAGGCAATGGTATGAAGATCGCACTGGTTTGTCCCTATGATTATGCTTACCCTGGTGGAGTCGCTGCCCACGTTTCCCAATTAGAATATCACTTCACACGGATGGGGCATTGTGTTAAGATTCTCGCTCCCTACTCGGGGAATAAAGACGTTCTCGGTGATAACGGTATTGTTGCTTCAAGCAGAGTTACTCCTATACCTGCCGGTGGCTCGATCTCCCGCATTAGCTTATCGCCCCTACTACCATCGCGGGTGAAGACGCTATTAAGAGGGGAAAATTTCGACATTGTCCACATTCATGAACCGGTGGTTCCTCTTCTCTCCGTAGCTGCCGTTTACTTCTCTAAATCGGTTAATGTTGGCACCTTTCATGCCTGTCACAACACCCCTAGGGGATACCACTTTTGTCACCCATTTCTCAAAGGAGCCTTTGAAAGGCTCGACGGGAAGATTGCCGTCTCCCAGCCAGCAAGGGATTTTGTGGCCAAGTATCTCCCCGGAGAGTACCACATAATTCCCAATGGTGTTGACTTCGAGCATTTTGCAGCCGATGTCCTTCCCATCGAAGAATTCTGTGATGGTAAGTTGAACATCCTCTTTGTTGGTCGCTTGGAAAAGCGCAAGGGATTGGACTATCTCCTTGGAGCTTATGGACGTGTCAAGAGGCAGTTTCCGAATACACGGCTGATTGTGGTGGGACCGGGAACTAAACTGCGCCGCAACTACGCGGAGAAGATCAGCAGAATGAAACTAAAGGATGTGGTTTTTGCCGGCCGTGTTTCTTATGCCGATCTTCCCCGATACTATCACGCCGCTGATATCTTCTGCACACCGGCTACTGGGGAGGAAAGCTTCGGTATCATTTTACTAGAAGCTATGGCCGCTGGTAAGCCCGTCATAGCCTCAAATATCAGCGGATATGCCAGCGTGGTAAGCGATGGCATCGAGGGACTACTGGTACCCCCTAAAGATGAAGAGGCACTTGCTCAGGCAATTATTTCCCTTTTCAGCGATGCAACACTTCGCCAACAAATGGGGGCCAGAGGCAGAGCTAAAGCTGAAGAGTATAGGTGGGAACGTGTCGCCCGGATGGTGCTGAATTATTACTCAGAACTATTGGTTAGCTCGCCCCGGAGGGCGAGCTGTGGATAACCAAGTATTTTGCGATAGGAGGTAGCAAAGATGGCAAAAAGAAAGTTCGGAATGGTGGAATATGAGAGGCAGACTGGGGAAAACTTCGACATCCTGCGCTTCAGCCTGAAGGTCCCGAAACCTAGACTGTCCGAGGAAACTAGGCATCACCTCAGAAGCGCCGAGAGCGAGATGCTGCTGGCGGCACGAACCCTCATCGACGAGCTGGTAGAACGCCTCGGGCAATATGGGACAAAGGGAACATCTGCTGAAGGCACAAGTCAAGATCTGAGGCAAGTCCAGTGACCGGCACCTATGCCGGCCCTGGTCTTCTTGTCGTAAGTGTGTTAGGGGATTAGAAAATAGCTATTACATTGAGGTTTATGGGGGTAAGATATGGACATTGTGCATTTCAAGAGAGTCGGCAGGTACCTCTTTGAAAAGATGGTCGATGCTATCATTTACTTGGCTGATTTGTTGTTGAGGTTTTTGGACTCAAGGGGATGGTCGCCTAAACTAAAAATCAAAATCTAAGACTGTTGATAGGAAGGGTATGCAGAGTAAGCTCTGGAGAAGACTATGGCACCTGGGGGGTGGCTCGTTTTTCCCCATCCTAGCCCTATTTATTCCAAAGGGGGCACTGCTGATAACACTTGGAGCAATGACTGGTATCTTCGTCGTCTGGGAGATAGCGAGGCTTAACATCCCCAGGGTAAACAAATGGATGGTGTCACACCTCGGGGTAATTCTGAAAAAGGAGGAGGGGTTTCGGCCCACGGGAACTACCTATCTTCTCCTTGCTTCGCTTGCTGTCTTTCTCTTATTTGAAAAGTATGTGGCTATAACATCGCTGCTCTTTCTGTCTATCGGCGACCTAGTGGCAACAGTAATCGGGGAGGAATATGGCAGGCCAGCTCTGTTTAGTAAGAGCCTGGAAGGAAGTCTCGCCTGTTTGGTCTCATGCTTACTAATTGGGATGTTGATGGTTGGTATAAGCCCGACTATGGGTCTCCCAGTGGCTGTTATCGGGGCGGTCACAGCAGCGATAGTCGAGCTTCTGCCTATCCCTATTGATGATAACTTTACTATTCCGCTTTTTAGCGGCACGATGATGACACTAACGGCTATTTGTCTTGGCTAGCTTGGATACAAAATTCACAGGAGGTAACAATGGACTAAAAGAATTCGCGGCAAAGCAGGTGGCAAAACAGATTCTGCCTTTGGTAGGCAGGATGTCTGACAAGGATTTAGGGCGTTTGCTGTGGCTGTCAAGGAAGCTGGCGCCTACCGAGTATACCAAGTCGTTTATCGACACTCTAGACCGGATGCGTCAGGAGCAGCACCCAACCATTGAGCTGATAAGGCGAATGATTCGTCAGACCAATCCCCATGTACGGCAAAGACTTGTGAACAGCCTGCTGATTAACGAGCTGATGCGTGGTAATGTCATCCGTGAGCAACTCAGAAATCAAGGTCTGGCATCTCCACAGGCCTATCTTATCAGCCCCACTATGCGCTGTAACCTGCGCTGTTTCGGCTGCTATGCTTCTAGCTACAGTAAGAAGGATGACCTTGAATCTGAGGTTATTGACCACGTATTGACCGAAGGTAAGAATCTAGGGATGTTTTGGGTAACCATCCTCGGTGGTGAGCCGTTTGTCCGGCAGGATATGTGGGAAATTTATAAGCGGCACAATGATGTTTTCTTCCAAGTCTATACCAATGGCACTCTCATTGATAAAGAGGCCGCCAGAAAACTGGCTAAAGTGGGCAATGTGCTGGTCATTTTCAGTGTGGAAGGCTTTGAGGAGGAGACAGATGCCCGTCGGGGCAAGGGGGTTTTCCAGAAGATAATGCAGGGGATGGATAACCTGCGGGAGGTGGGAGTCCCCTTCGGTTTTTCAGTTATGGTTACCAGGCAGAATGTTGACGCCATCATAAGCGATGAGTTTAACGATATGTTAATGGAAAAAGGCTGCCTCATCGGCTGGCACTTTCTCTATATCCCGGTGGGACTCAATCCCGACATGAGCTTGATGCCTACTGCTGAGCAACGTGAACTCATGAGACGACGGGGGGCGCAGCGCATCCGTAACGAGAAGCCAATCTTCATTGTTGACTTCTGGAATGATGCTCCCTATGTTGGTGGCTGCATTGCTGGCGGCCGCAACTATTTCCATATCAATGCTCGGGGCGACGTGGAGCCCTGCATCTTTGTTCACCTGGGAGTGGACAATATCAAGCAAAAGAGCCTGAAGGAGGTCATCAACTCACCGTACTTCAAGGCGATTAGAAGTCGCCAGCCGTACTCCGATAATCTGCTGCGCCCGTGCATGATTATCGACCATCCCCATGTACTGAGGGAACTTTGCCGTGAATGTCGGCCATATCCCACCGATGGTCCGGTATGTGAGCTTATTACCGCTCTCGCCGGAGACCTGGACAGATACTCTGACGAGGTAGCCAAAATATTAGACATGGTCTGGGAGGAAGAGTTTGCCGTGAGCAAGGTAGATGACCAGAAGTCGTTGGTAAAGCCAGCTTAGTCAGGTCTTTCTAACAAGCTAAAAGGGATAGTTACTGAATAACCTTAAAGAGGAGTAGTCATGACCGTAAAGATTGTTACCGATAGCACCTCTGACCTGACACCCGAGATAGCTGGAGAGCTGGGGATTACAGTAGTGCCCCTATATGTTCACTTTGGCACCGATGCTTATCGGGATGGTATTGACCTGACGGCCGATGACTTTTACCAAAAACTGACGCAGAATAAGACCTTACCGGTTACCGCAGCACCGGCTCCCGGAACCTTTGCCGAGGTCTTTGACAGGCTGGCAGAAGAGACGGATGAAATCCTGGCTATCGTTATTTCATCCAAGTACAGTGCTACCTATCAGGCGGCGGTTGAGGGTAAGGAGTTGCGGAAGAGCAAAGCTCGGGTGGAGATAATTGACTCCCTATGGGCGACTATGGGCCTAGGACTAATCGCCATATCTGCGGCCAAGGCAGCTCAGGCTGGAGCGAGCTTTAATGAGGTAATTGATATCGCCCAGAACAGTATGCGCCGAGTAGACCTGCGCATAGCTTTTGATACATTGGAGTATTTGAAGAGGGGAGGACGCATCGGCACCGCACAAGCGTTTCTGGGGTCTATGCTGAGGGTGAATCCTATACTTACCATAAAAGATGGCTACACCGAGGCGGTCGCCAGGACGCGTTGCAGAGCCAAGGCAATAGATTACCTGTGCGACTTTGCCATGAGCTTTCCCCATATTGAGGAGATGGCGATAGAAGACGGCACTGCACCAGATGAAGCGGAAATGCTGGCAGAGAGACTCAGCACCAAGTTTCCCAAGGAGCGTATCTACCGGACGAAGGTAACCCCGGTAGTAGGAACTCACGTCGGCCCTCATGTTCTAGCGGTAAGCGTACTACCGGTTTGGCGGAGTGAGTAGATGATAATTGCCGTAGATGCTCATGGTGGTGACTATGCTCCCCGGGAAGTAGTCAAAGCGGCTATAGAGGCGGCTGATGAGTATCCGGTGGACATCGCCCTTGTGGGCAATAAACCAGTAATCCAAATGCTGCTCAGACGCTCCACTAGAAAATCTAGCATCAACATTGTCCAGGCCAGCCAGGTTGTTATGGATGGTGAAGAACCAATACAGGCAGTTCAGAATAAACCGGATTCGTCAGTTGTAGTCGGGGTAAATCTGGTAAGAGACGGCAATGCCGATGGCTTCGTCTCTGCCGGTAGCACCGGGGCCATAGTAGTGGCATCGTTCTTAAGCCTAGGAATAGTAAAAGGCATCGAGCGCGCGGCAGTTTGTGTCGTGTTCCCCATCCAGCCTAAGCCGACGCTTCTCATCGACTGCGGGGTTAATGTCAAGTGCCGACCGATCTTCCTGGTGCAATTTGCCCAGCTCACCAACATTTTAGCTGAACGGGTTCTTGGCATAGACTCACCACGAATTGGGCTGCTAAACAACGGCGAAGAGGAAATCAAGGGTAACACCTTGGCCAGAGAGACCCACCAGCTCCTGAAAAAGACCAGTCTAAACTTTATCGGTAATGTCGAGGGTTTCGATGTCCTCAGGGGAAAAGCCGACATAATTGTTACGGATGGCTTCACTGGGAACATACTGCTTAAGACCCTAGAAGGATATTCAGAGATTATCCACAATCTGATGGAGCTGCAGCAAGTTTCCAAGCTTGACCAGCAACTTACAGGCCACGCTTTGGCTCAGTACGTGCAAATAGCCTCCGTCATCAAACAGATAGACTATAAAGAAGTAGGTGGGGCATATCTTCTTGGGGTGAACGGGAACGTCGTTATAGCTCATGGCCGCAGTCGGGCTAAGGCTATCAAAAGCGCCATTCACTTGGCTTATCTCGCCGCAAGACAGGGAGTAGTCGAAGCCATCAGGAACGGCCAGTACGCAGCGGAATAGCATCCCAGACGCCGATTCGAGCTTATCACCCATCCAGCTTTTGCTCAATGCGTCTCTTTCCATAACATTTGACAAAGAGCCCAGTTACCGAAATATCTAAGTAACTCAAATCGTGCGTGAATTCTGCTAGCTTCCTTGTAGCGCTCATCTGGCTCCCCATTCTTCATGCCTTTACTCCAACTACACTTGCAAAACTAGGATAAATGACAAATGCTTCAGTCATCTTTGGCCAAACAGCAAAATGACGCGGGTAAATTACTGATCATTTTTGAACAGGCCACCATTTTTGATAACCCAAAAATGTAGTTTACACTCCCACATAACCAAAATCAACCCATTTTCTTTGAGGGCATCTTTTTCGAAGCTGTGCTATAATTTGCATTGAGATAAACCATGTTCAGCAGGTTGGAATTAATAGAAAAGCGATATGAAGAATTAAAACAATTGATAGCCCAGCCGGAGCTATCCACCAATCAAGCACGCTTGCAAGCATTAGCTCAAGAACAGGCTAGCCTAGAAGACAACGTAACCAAGTATCGCCAATATAAAGCAGTTTCCAAAGCACTGCAGGAAACTCAAGCCATGCTTGATGACGGGCTCGAACCCGACATGATACCTATGGTGAAAGAGGAAATAGCTAATCTAAAAAAGCGGCAAGATAGTGTTCTCCGCGATTTGAAGCTATCCTTATTGCCCAAAGACTCCCACCAGGATAAAGATGTCATCATGGAAATTAGGGCTGGTACTGGTGGTGGAGAGGCATCGCTTTTCGCTGCTGACCTCTTCCGCATGTACAGTCGATACGCCCAAAGTAAAGGCTGGCAGGTGGACATCATCGATAGCAACCAGACTGAACTCGGCGGCTTCAAGGAAATAATCTTTGAAATCAAAGGTAAGGGGGCTTTCAGTCGGCTAAAATATGAGCGTGGCGTCCATCGAGTACAACGAGTACCGGTCACAGAGGCTTCAGGGCGGATTCATACCTCAACAGCTACTGTGGCAGTCCTACCTGAAGCTGAAGAAATAGAGGTAGCTATTAAACCCGATGACGTCAGGATTGATTTTTTCCGCAGTGGTGGAGCCGGCGGACAAAATGTGAATAAAGTGACCACTGCAGTTCGCATCACCCACTTACCAACAGGTATAGTGGCAACCTGCCAAGACGAGCGCTCTCAGCTAAGAAATAGAATGAAAGCTATGGCAGTGCTCCGGGCTCGCCTTCTAGACATAGAACAACGTAAAAAATTCGAAGAGCTAACCGAAGAACGCCGCTCCCAAATAGGCAGCGGTGAGCGCGCTGAAAAAATTCGCACCTACAATTTCCCTCAAGACCGTATCACCGACCATCGCATCAACATGACTCTCCACAATTTGCCACGCATCCTTGATGGCGCACTTGATGAGCTTATCGAGACTCTAGCCACTGATGAACAAGTGAAGCTATTAGAAAGAAGCCAGACATGACCTTAACACAGGCGCTTCAGCAATCTGCCCACATCTTAAGCGTAAACGGCATAGAGGATAGCTACATCGAAGCCAGAATGCTGCTAGGTCACATAACAAAGCTATCACCAGTCCAAATATACACTCAGACAGAGCAAACGTTAAGTCAAGAACAAGAGAGGAGTTTACACGAACTCATCGAGCGTCGCCTTCGCCGAGAACCCACAGCCTATATTGTAAACCACAGGGAATTCTACGGCATTGATTTTTACGTTGATTCCCGTGTCCTCATTCCCCGTCCAGAAACAGAACTCCTTGTAGACACGGCTATTGAATTCTCAAAAAGCAGCACCCATCTACCCAACCCCCTACTAATTGCTGACATTGGAACCGGCTGTGGAGCTATCGCCATTAGTCTTGCCCTAAATTTGCCCCAGAGCAAAATCTACGCCACAGATGTCTCTTATTCAGCTCTCGAAGTTGCCAGGTTGAACTGCGAGCATCATAAAGTCACAAGACAAGTCACCCTCCTTCAAGGTAACTTATTAGAACCCGTACCTGAACCCGTTGACCTGATAGTTGCCAACTTGCCTTATGTCAGAAATTCAGAACTGGAGAATTTAAGCCCGGAGATAACCAGATTCGAGCCAAGAGCAGCTATAAATGGAGGCAAAAACGGCCTGACATATATTCCCCAACTTTTAGAACAAGCCGAAGAAAAAACTAGCCCCCGGGGTTGTCTCCTGTTGGAGATAGGACAAAATCAAGAAAAGGAGGTGATTCATTTAATTCATAGACGTCTTAACAAGGTAAGTTTTGGATTCATCTCAGATTTGAACGGAATAAATAGAGTAGTCAAGATTGGCTTTTAAAAGCTCACGAGTTGACAAAAAGCGAGATTTGTCTTAAAGTATCTGTTTGGTTCAGCCTGACAGTCAAAAATTCTTTGAAGGAGGAAAAAGATGCCCCTAAACATGATAGTTTGCTGCAAGCAAGTGCTAGATCCGGAGGCACCACCAGCCAGTTTCAAGATTGACCCAACCACTAACAAGGTTATCCCGCCACCAGGAGTACCCCCTGTCGTTAGTCCCTTCGATGAACAAGCCGTGGAGGCAGCACTTCGAATTAAAGACCAACAAGGTGGCAAAATTACAGTCTTAAGCCTAGGTAACAACCTGCTCCGCGATGTGGTTAAGAAACCTCTTTCCATGGGAGCTGACGAGCTCATCCTCCTCGAAGACGAAGCTTTCGAAGGCGGTGATAGCTGGTCTATCGCCTACGCTCTGGCCACGGCGATCAAAAAGATAGGAGAATATGACCTCATCTTCTGCGGTCGTCAGGCAGCCGACTGGGATGCCGGGCAGGTTGGCTCAGGCATCGCTGAAATACTTGGAATTCCTAGCGTTACCTTGGCTAAGAAAGTAGAAGTTTCTGACGGTAAAGCCAAGGTGGAGCGAGTTATCGCCGATGGTTATCAGGTCATTGAGGCAACACTTCCTGCCCTGATTACAGTCAGCAACGAACTCGGCGAAGCCCGTTATGCCACCCTTAAAGGAATCATGGCAGCAGCCAAAAAGCAGCCGGCAGTCTGGAAACCAGCTGATATCGGGCTCGATCCCTCAAAAGTTGGTGCTGCCGGCCGACGGGCCAAACTTCTCAAACTTTTCCAGCCGGTTAAAGAAGGCAAGTGCGAAATCGTAGAGGCTGACAGCCCAGCGGAAGCCGGTGCTAAACTGGCTACGAGGCTTAGAGAAGCAAAATTAATCTAGAACTAAGAAGTAATCACAGGAGGTTATTATGGCTGAATATAAAGGTGTTATTGTATATGGTGAACTAGTGGAGGGCAAACTAAGCTCAATTACCACTGAGCTTCTAGGATGCGGCCGGCGTCTCGCCGATGAACTGAAAGAAGACTTGCTATGCATACTAGTCGGCGACAAGCTAGGCGAAGCCCCTAAAAAGGCTATAGCTTTCGGAGCCGACAAAGTATATACCGCCGAGGATCCGCTGCTAAAGGAATATCAAACTGATTCCTATGTCGCCGTAATGGAAAAAGCAGCCAAAGACATCTCGCCACGAATTCTGCTTTTTGGACAAACTTCTGTGGGACGGGATTTGGCTCCCAGGCTGGCCTTTAGACTGGGCGTCAGCTTATCCATGGACTGTATCGAACTTAGCATCGACTCGGGGACAAAGCTTCTCCAGCAGACCCGGCCTGTTTACGGCGGTAACGCTCGGGCTACCTTCACCTCAGAGGTTTTCCCCCAGATGGCAACAGTCAGGCAAAAAGCAATGTCGCCCCTGGAACCTAATGAATCGAGAAAGGGAGATATTACACCTATCAAGGTCGAGCTAGACCCAGCAAAGATTAGGACAAAGGTACTGGACACAGTGAAGGAAGAGGTCGTTGGGGTGAAACTCGAAGATGCTCAAGCCATAGTGGCCGGGGGGAGAGGAATCGGTGGCCCTGACGGCTTCAAACAATTGGAAGAGCTAGCCAAAGTATTAAAGGGTGCAGTGGGAGCTTCCAGGCCACCTTGTGATAACAAGTGGGTACCAGACACAATGCAGGTTGGGCTCACTGGCAAGATTGTCACACCAGAACTCTATATCGCCGTATGTATTTCCGGAGCCAGCCAGCATTTAGCTGGATGCTCAAGCGCCAAAAACATAATAGCCATCAACAAAGACTCTGAGGCTAATATATTCAAGGAAGCTCGCTTCGGCATAGTAGGTGATTGGAAACAGATCCTGCCTGCTTTTACCGAAAAGGTCAAGGAGCTTTTAGCCGGCTAGCTGGCCGTTAACTACTGACCTCGCTTGGCTATAACTTTCTGAGCAATAGGTGCAGGCACCTCTTCATAGTGACTGAACTGAGTGGTGAAAGTGCCGCGCCCCTGAGTTATTGACCTGAGGTCAATAGCATAGCGCAGTACTTCTGATAGTGGAGCCTGTGCTTCGATAATATTGACTCCGTTCCCTGGGTTCATACCTAACACACGTGCCCGTTTGGTATTGAGGTCACCAATTATGTCACCGGTAAAGGTCTCGGGAATGGTGATTGTCATATTTACAATCGGCTCAAGCAAGACAGGCTGCCCCTCCGCCAGCCCCTTCTTCAAAGCCTGCGCCCCAGCGATTTTAAAAGCCATGTCCGACGAATCAACAGGGTGGAAACTCCCATCATAAAGCGTCACCTTCACATCAACCACAGGATATCCGCCTAAAACTCCCTCAAGCCTGGCTTCATTGGCCCCTTTTTCCACTGCTGGGATATAATTTCTGGGCACGGCTCCACCAACCACCCTCACGGCAAACTCAAAACCAGTACCTCTTGGTGAAGGCTCCAACTCTAGAAGGACATGGCCATACTGGCCATGTCCGCCCGTTTGCTTCCTATGCTTGTACTCTGCCTTGACTGGTACAGTAATGGTCTCTTTATAAGGGACTTTAGGTCGCTGTAGATTGACTTCCACCCCGAACTTGCTCGATAGCCTCTCGGCGGCAACATCGAGATGTGTTTCACCCATTCCACCCAGGAGTATCTCCCCAATATCAGCCTCCCGATGCACCTTTAAAGTCAAGTCCTCTTCACAAATTCTAGGCAGCACCGTGCTCATTTTGTCCAAATCAGCCCTTGCTTTAGGCTGGACCGCCATATTCAATAGTGGCGCAGGGAACTCAACAGGGGCGAACTTCAATTGACGCTCACGCGAACCAAGAGTATCTCCTGTAGTAGTCGTGGCTAGTTTAGCTACAGCACCGATATCTCCAGCACTGAGTTGGGGCACCGCCTCCTGTGTTTTGCCCCGCAAGACAAAAAGTTGTCCTATCCGCTCAGCCGAGCTCTTGTTAACATTCCACACCTGTGAATTGCTGGAAATAACCCCTGAATAAACTCTAAAATAGCTGATCTTACCCACACGAGGGTCATTAGAAGTCTTGAAAACCAACGCCGACAAAGGCCCTCCTGAAACCGCTTCCACCGCCTCCTCGGCTCCAGTTGACGTATTAGTGGCTTTCAACGCCTCCCGCTCTTTTGGCGATGGTATATAGTCGTGAATCGCATCCAGCAGAGGAGTGACAGCAATGTTCTTCAGAGCAGAACCAAGCAACACCGGCACAACTTTACCAAGCTTGGTCGCCTCTTTTATACAGCGGTAAATCTGCTCCTCGCTTATCTCTTCCCCATCCAAATACTTGGCAATAAGTTCATCATCAACCTCCACCACCGCTTCAACCAATTTTTCACGGTAGGAATCGACCTCGCTTTGAAGAGACGCCGGTATTTCAATTTCCTTCAACGGGGTGCCGCTATATGCCTTCTTCGTTACTAAGTCCACTATCCCCTGGAAATCTTTCTGGGAACCTATGGGCAATTGAACAGGCAAACATTTCGTCCCCAGTTTCGTCTGAATATCTTTTAAGGTATTAAAGAAGTTGGCATTCTCCCTGTCCATCTTATTGACGAAAATGAGGCGCGGCAATTTCGCCTCACCAGTATATCCCCACACCTGCTCAGTACCCACCTCTACCCCGGAGACAGCACAAACCACAATGACTGCGCCCTCGCTAACAGACAACCCTACTTTAACTTCAGCCACGAAATCAGGGTAGCCTGGAGTATCAATGAGGTTGAGCTTACAATCTTTCCACTGGCATGGGAGCAAAGACAGGTTAATGCTAATCTGGCGCTTAATCTCGCCCGGGTCATAATCGGAAGTGGTTGTGCCATCAACGACGTTGCCTAAGCGGCTGATTGCCCCTGAACTGAAAAGCATCGCTTCAGACAGCGACGTTTTGCCAGCACCGGAATGCGACAGTAAAACAACGTTACGGATTTTTTCTGCTTCAAAATGATGCACTTATCGCACCTCGTTCCTAGTTGTAGTTTTCCCTTTAAGCGCACTGGCATTGTAGCAATGTCCGCCTCTAACCGTCAAGACAGCGATATTTGGGTAGGTTGGAGCAGATGCTCCAACCTACCCACTCGGCGTAATTGCGGGGAAGACATCAGGCTGTCCGAAAATGTAGTCCTGACCCTTTAGGGTCGGGTTCCCGATGCTAAAGCCTCGGGGCTACATGTTCAATGTGTTTCACAATATAGCTATAACTCTTTCCACAAAATGGAAGAAGCAAATTATCAGTCAGCGTTTCCGGACAGGGTCGTGCGCGAGCGAGGCTAAAGCCTCGCCACTACGTATTAGCTCTTTGTGTTATAATAATCCGACATAACTGTTACCTCAAATAAGACGATTCTTACCACTTTGCAGGATGAAACGAAATGAAACTAAGCCGTGAGGAAGTACAACATATCGCTCTCCTGGCCAGATTAGGATTGAGTGAAACTGAAATTGAGAAGTTCAGGATTCAGTTATCTGACATCCTGGAACAGTTCGAAATACTTAAGCAACTCGAGACCACCAACCTCCCACCCACAGCCCAGTCTATCGTTCTCCAAAATGTCCTCAGACCCGACGAGGCAAAGCCGTCCTACCCGGTGAAAGACATCATGGATAATGCCCCTCAACAAGAGGGCAATTGCTTCAAAACACGGGCAGTTCTGGAATAAATCATGAATGACCTCCATCAACTGACCATCAGCCAGGCTCACCAGCTTCTAAAAGAAAAAAGGACATCCTCAGTCGAATTGACCAAAGCCATTCTGGCACGCCTGGCTAAAGTGGAAGACAAGGTCCACGCTTGCATTACCATCACTGAAGCTGCTGCTTTAGAGCAAGCAAAGGAAGCAGACAAATCCATAAGCAGCGGCAAAATCAAGCCCTTAACCGGCATACCTGCTTTGATTAAAGACGTTATGTGCACCAATGGCATCAAGACTACCTGCTCCTCAAAAATCCTGGAAAATTTTGTCCCTCCTTATGATGCCACAGTTATAGAGAAACTGAAAGCAGCTAAAGTGGTCATCTTGGGAAAGACCAACATGGATGAATTCGCCATGGGCTCATCAACAGAGAACTCTGCTTTCTTCCCAACACGAAATCCCTGGGACCTAGACCGTGTCCCCGGCGGCAGCAGTGGTGGCTCGGCTGTTGCCGTAGCTACCGATGAAGCTATCTACGCACTTGGCTCCGATACCGGTGGCAGCATCCGCCAACCCGCCGGGTTCTGCAGCGTGGTTGGTTTAAAGCCAACCTACGGCAGAGTGAGCCGCTTTGGCCTGGTCGCCTTCGCCAGCTCGCTTGACCAGATTGGCCCTATCACCAAAAATGCCGCCGACTGTGCTCTGGTGCTTAATGTCATCGCCGGCCATGACCCAAGAGATTCGACATCAGCCCCATACCCCGTTCCTGATTTCACCAAGTCACTAATTCCAGACCTGAAGAACCTGCGCCTGGGTATCCCAAAAGAGTACTTCGTCGAGGGTATACAGAAGGAAGTAAGAGCCAGCATAGAGACAGCCATAAACAAGCTAGAGGAGCTGGGGGCTAAAGTAGATAGGGATGCCTCATTACCCCTTACCAAATATGCCCTCGCCGTCTATTACATTCTGGCCCCTTCTGAAGCTTCAGCAAACCTGGCCAGGTATGATGGCGTAAAATACGGCTTCTCCTATCAGGATACCAATAACATGTGGGAGGCTATGGAGAAAACAAAGCAGTTTGGCTTCGGGGCTGAGGTCAAAAGGCGAATCATGCTGGGAACCTATGCCCTATCTGCCGGCTACTACGACGCCTACTACCTTAAAGCTCAGAAGGTCCGCACTTTAATAAGAAGGGAATTTGACCAGGCTTTCGAGAAATACGATGCTCTGGTCACGCCGACGTCGCCTACAGTGCCATTTAAGCTCGGTGAAAAGGTGGATGACCCTGTACAAATGTATTTGAGCGACGTCTGCACTTTACCCATAAACATCGCCGGCCTCCCAGCAATATCTGTCCCCGCCGGATTCGCCGATGGTTTACCTATAGGTATGCAGATTATAGGCAAGCCTTTCGACGAAGAAACCATACTTCGCATCGCCTTCGCCTACGAGCAGGCTACAGATTGGCACAAGAGAAAACCACCCATTTAGTACGGAGCCAATCTGTTGAGTATTTTCTAAAGCAAAGGGTGTTCTAGAGGGGCTTCGCCCCTCTAGACAACTTTTCCTCCCCTTCCCCTTCAAAAGGGAAGGGGACAGAAGGGGATGGGGTTGAATAAAATTCAGGTCAAATGCTATTCAGGCCATACCTACGCTCAACGACCACAATCTTTCATATATATGGATAAAGAGCATAAGATATCCCGGATAGAGAAGGAGTGGCTGGAGCCGGGTAAAAGATTTTTCAGGGTCACCACCGAGGATGAGAAGCTCTTCGAACTCTGCTATAATGAGGCCCAAGACCAATGGTGGCTTATTTGTTAGGAGTTGAGGAGGTAATATGAAACAGATTTTTGAAGCCCTGGAAAAAGATGCCCGGCTGACACCGGAGCAAATCTCCACTATGACCGGTATATCGGTCGCCGAGGTGAAAAAGGCGATCAAAAAGGCTGAGGAAAACCGAGCTGTCTTGAAATACAAAGCCGTCATTGACTGGGCAAAATTGGGCGAAGAGCAGGTCTGGGCTCTGGTCGAAGTCAAGGTTGTTCCACAACGTGATGTGGGCTTCGACGCCATAGCCGAACGTATCTATCGTTTCCCTCAAGCCCGTTCCGTTTATCTCGCCTCCGGCACCTACGATTTGGCGGTATTGGTAGCTGGCAAAAGCATGCAGGAAATTGCTGTCTTTGTTTCACAAAAGCTGGCACCCTTAGAAACGGTGCAGGGCACTGTAACCCATTTCATCCTTAAGAAATATAAGGAAGACGGCGAAATATTTGAGGGCGGCGAAGGGATTAAGCGCCTACCTGTAACCCCTTAACCGCAAGTCAATTCTCTGTTTCGTAAACAGGAGGTACCTGTGTCCGAAAGCGGGTCGAGTCATATTAAAGCATCTCAAAGCTGCATATCCGAGAGGGTAAGCGCACTTCCACCTTCGGGTATCAGGAAATTCTTTGATCTGCTCTCCTCTATAGAGGGAGTAATCTCCCTCGGTGTTGGCGAGCCTGATTTTGTCACCCCATGGAACATTCGTGAAGCCGCCATTTACTCCCTGGAAAAAGGCTACACTATGTATACCTCCAACAAAGGCACGCCTGAACTAAGGGCAGAATTAGCCAGACACCTCAAGTCCCGCTTCGGGCTGACCTATGACCCCGACAACGAAATCCTCATTACCGTTGGTGTCAGCGAGGGCCTCGACCTTGCGGCAAGAGCTATACTTAATCCGGGTGATGAAGTCCTCATGCCCGACCCCTGTTATGTCGCCTATCCCGCCTCTGTTAGCCTGGCCGGGGGGATACCTATACAGGTACCCACCGCCGAGGAGAACGATTTCAAAATAACAGCCGACGACATCGAGCCGCGGATTACGCAGAGGACAAAGGCAATCTTAATTGGCTACCCCTGCAACCCCACCGGCGCAGTCCTATCAAAAGAAGAGCTAACTCAAATTGCTGAACTGGCTAAGCGATATAATCTTCTGGTAATCTCCGACGAAGTCTACGGGCGGCTGGTCTATGGCGTTGAGCACACCTGCCTCGCCAGTCCGCCCGGTATGAGAGAGCGCACTATCCTGCTAAACGGATTTTCCAAAGCCTATGCCATGACCGGATGGCGAATCGGTTACGCTGCCTCCGATAAGGAAATTGTCGGAGCCATGACCAAGATTCACCAATACACCATGTTATGCGCTTCGATAATGGGACAGATGGCAGCTATAGAGGCTTTAAAAGCCGGGGACAGCGAAGTGGAAGCAATGGTGAGAGAGTACGACCGGCGGCGCAGAGTCATAGTCAAAGGATTTAGAGATATCGGCTTGTCCTGCTTCGAGCCCAAAGGCGCCTTTTACGCCTTCCCCTCCATAAAGATTACTGGCATGACCTCAGAAGAATTCGCCGAAAAGCTGTTAATGGAAGAAAAGGTGGCTGTAGTCCCCGGTTCGGCTTTCGGTCAGTGCGGTGAAGGCTACATCCGTTGCTGCTATGCCACTTCCCTCCCCGAAATCGAAGAAGCCCTGAAAAGAATGGGCAGATTCGTCCAAAAGTATCGCAAGATGTGATGGCTGGAAGCTAGGCAAAACAGAGATAATTAGTTTGTTTACTGATGTAGCGGCGAGGCTTTAGCCCCGCTACAGAAAGTTATCTTAAAGGGACGCAATTAAATTGAAGACGGAGCGTAGATAAACACTCTCGAATAATGTTAGATGGGAGAAACGTGCCATGGACTTTGATTTAACCGAGGAACAAAAACTAACACGTCAGGCAATTAGAGATTTTGCCGAAAGAGAGATAGCCCCGGTTGCCAAAGAGCTGGATGAAAAGGAGCATTTCTCCATCGAACTGACGCAGAAAATGGCTGAACTGGGGCTCCTGGGCTGCTTCGTCCCCGAGAAATACGGCGGCTCGAACATGGGGTACATCTCCTATATCATCGTGGTGGAGGAGCTGGCCAGGGTGGATGGCTCCCAGGCCGCTACCATAACCGCCGGAAATTCTCTAGGCATCGGGCCAATTTATTACTTTGGCAACGAGAAGCAAAGGCAGGAGTGGCTTCCTAAGCTCTGCGCCGGAGACTGCCTGGCAGCCTTTGGCCTCACCGAGCCCGAGGCTGGCTCAGACGCTGGCAGCTCCCGGACCACAGCCGAGCTTAAGGGAGACCGCTGGGTTATCAACGGTAGAAAAATCTTCATCACCAACGCAGCCTGCCCGCTGACTGGCGTCATCGTCGTCCAGGCTGTGACCGGCAAGCGGGAGGATGGAAGAGCAGATCTCAGCTGCTTTATTGTCCCCAAGGATGCGCCCGGCTTTACTGCCAAGGAAATGAAAGGGAAGATGATGTGGCGGTCATCCAATACCGGGGAACTTTTCTTCGATGATTGCACCGTGCCCAAAGAAAATGTCCTGGGAAAGATAGGAGATGGCTTTCACCAAATGCTGGCCACCTTGGATGGTGGGCGCCTGAGCATTGCTGCCATGGGGCTTGGCGGCTCCCAGGGAGCTTTCGAGATAGCCTTGGAGTATGCCAACTCGCGCGTCCAGTTCGGCCGGCCTATCAGCACCTTCCAGGTAAACGCCTTTAAGCTAGCCGACATGGCCCTTGAGATTGACCTCGCCAGAACTTTTCTCTACAAGGTCTGCTGGATGCGAGAAAACAACCTTCCCATAACCAAAGAGGCAGCCATGGCCAAGCTATACTGCTCAGAGGTCATGCATCGATGTGTTCACCAGGCATTGCAGCTCCACGGCGGCTACGGGCTGATGAAGGATTTCAGGATAGAGAGGTTCTATCGAGACCAGAGGCTACTTGAAATCGGAGAAGGAACATCGGAGATTCTGCGAATAGTCATTGCTCGCCATATCGGTGTGACCGGAAGGGCAATCTAGGAGGAAAGATATGAAGAAAGAGGAAAAGCGCGTTAAAACGGCTGGCAAAGCAAGCTCAGCTAAAAGAAAGCCTGCCAGGCATGAAGATTTTCTTACCGATACCTCCCGTCTTGCGCCTGCAGAGGCAGGAGAAAAGGAAAGAGGAGCTCTGGGCGAACGGATTCGCACAGCTCGCGAAACACGTGGTCTCACCCTTGAGGACATCAGCAGCCGCACCGGCATCGACGTGCCTACATTGAAACGCTTCGAGTCAAGCGAAATAGCGCCTCCCCTGGGCCAGTTGATCAGATTAGGCAAAGCCCTGGACATGAAGATGGGCTATTTCATCTCTCCCGGAGTTGACAAACCCATGACCGTAGTTCACAAAGACAAACGTAGAGCCGTCGCCCGCTACGGACAGAAGAAACAGGAGAAATATGGCTACTCTTACGAATCTTTAGCCCCGGAAAAAGCCAACCGGATGATGGAGCCATTTATCGTAACCCTGCTGCCCACCGATGCAGAAGAGTTCTCCACCCATGACGGCCAGGAGTTTCTTTTCGTGCTCGAAGGGGAAATGAAAGTACAGGTCGGTGACCAGGTTGAGTTTCTCCGGCCCGGTGATGCCGTCTACTACGATTCCAACCAGCCCCACCTCGTCAAATCCGCCACCAGGACCAAGGCAACAATACTGGCTGTCCTATACACCAGCTCGAAATAGTGTCTGCTCCAAAGCTACCGGACTAAGCAAACCGCTATTTCGCGTGACCTGAGCTCGTTCAGATAGATAGGTGACACGTTGATTTATAAGTGTCATTGAGTAATAGCCCCGAGAATCATTGTGGATCATTTCCTTTCTGTCATTGCGAGCGAAGCGTGGCAATCTCTGCTTACCCACTCCACTCCGAGATTGCTTCGTCGTTATCGCTCCTCGCAATGATAGAGCTAAAATCACGCAACTACGCGTTGGTAATCTGGCACAGGTTATGCAGCAACTAATGTAGCCACGACCCTTTAGGGTCGTGCCCACGAGGCTAAAGCCTCGTGGCTACGTGCGTTTAGGACAGCTCTCTTCTCCCAAGAAAAGCCTGAACAGGCGGTACACTATCAAGCTGCATCTCACTTTCTGTTGGAGAGACGCGCAGCAGACACAACCGCGCACACCAGAGTTGGCTCTTCGAGTTTATCAGATTGAACAACATACTATATTGCCTTAGTCAATGGCTCCGATGATCTAAATCTTATCACGGTACTGGCGGGCAGACCCCATTCCTCTTTCTTCCCGGCTCCCAATTTAGCTTTCAGATACGGAGCCACTCCTCAATAGAAGGCTCCATCATACCTCATACGGGTTTAGCCGGGAGGGCAGGGGCACCATGTTGTGCACACGGGTTTGCTCAGATGAGTTCCCAAAACGTCAATCGACGTCTCCCTGCCCACCAGATACAATAATATCACCTCCTAAACTGCTGTTCTAGCTAGCTCTGGCATTTGGTAATAACTTTGTTTTTTAGCTAAGGCAAAAGACAAGCGTAGCAAACGATTGAGACATGCTCCTACAACCTCTCTCCCATTAAGAGGATTAGCATGAGCAGGTCGCTCTCGCATGTTTTTGGCCCAGGCACGAAAATCAGAATTAAATCTCAGCATAGGAATAACCGACGTCCAGGCGCAGTATCTCAGTACCGGACGACCTTGTTTACTCATCGGTGTTCTTGCTCTCTTCTTCCCAGCTGATTCAGATTCAGTGGGATTAGTGCCAGCCATCTTTATCATTTGCCTGGCACTCTGGTATGCTTTGAAACAACCGAGTTCGGCCAGTAACCCGGCTACAGCAATATAGTTCAGTCCTCTTATCGAAAGAAGATATTTACCTTCCTCAGTTTCATCCACGAGTCTCACCAGGGTTCCTTCTATGGTATGGATATGTTGCTTAATGAGATTAAACTTTTCTACCAGAAATGAAATCTCCATTGACACTGACCCTGCACTTGCCTCAATACCTATTGATGTCCTGGCAATGTGATGCAAGACGAGCAGTTTCT
>Ga0315282_10001499_pt1 | contig 43754 bp, 38 predicted proteins | sample YL17G07_20_MG_FD_203693 | JGI IMG/M metagenome (GOLD analysis project Ga0315282, IMG submission 203693) | Sediment microbial communities from Yellowstone Lake, YNP, Wyoming, USA - YL17G07_20 | ecosystem: Environmental > Aquatic > Freshwater > Lake > Sediment | place: USA: Wyoming | collected... | reverse complement strand
ATCCCGTATCAACAACCGGCCGAGGAAGTGCTTGAAGTACAAAACGCCCCTCGAAGTCTTCACCCGAGTCGTTGCACTTCGAAGTTGAATGTGCAGGCCGAAAAATGAAGACTTAAGGCCTAAAAAAGGCCTCGAAAATTAGATAAATATAATGGATTCAATATAATGCTGAGGTCCGACCCCAAAAACACCCAAAAACAAGAAATTCGGAAATGAGTATTGTGTCCCCGAATCGAGATGGATTAAAATGAGGGCCGCTCGGCGCACGCGCCGGCCTCGCAGTGAATCCATTCCGGAGGAGGAACAACATGAAAACAAATCTCGGATTCCAGGCCCTGGGGCTTCTCGTCCTGGGCTTCTTCGTATTCGCCGCGGCCGCCCACGCCGCCGCGCCGTCCGCGTCCCCATCCGCGGCCGCTTCCGCCGCGCAGGACGAGAAAAACTTCAAGGGCTTGGGCTTGAATCTGGGCAATCTCTCCCGACTGTCCCACGCCAAGACCCACTCCATCAGCCCCGAGAACTTCACGGGCGAGAAGGGCAAGGCCGCCATGTCCGTCGACGGCGCCGCCAAGAACGCCGCCCGCGACCTCGGCCAGGGCTGGAAGGTTTCGCCCTTCGTCACGCTCAAGCCCAAGGCGACCTTCGTCATGGCCGACGTCAAGGGCTCGGGTGCCATCCAGCAGATCTGGTGCACGCCGGCCGGCGCCTGGCGCTTCGCCATCCTCCGCTTCTACTGGGACGGCGAGACGACGCCCTCCATCGAATGCCCGCTCGGCGACTTCTTCGCCTGCGGCTGGGGCCAGTACGCCCAGATCTCCTCGCTCCCCATCTGCGTCAACCCCGGCAGCGCCTTCAACTGCTACTGGGAGATGCCGTTCCGCAAGGGCTTCAAGATCACGCTCGAGAACATCGCCGACGACAATTTCACGATCTACTACCAGATCAATTACACCGAAACCGAGGTCCCGGCCGACGCCGCCTACTTCCACGCCCAGTTCCGCCGCGTCAACCCGCTCCCGTACAAGAGCGTTTACACCATCCTCGACGGCGTCAAGGGCTGGGGCCATTACGTCGGAACGTACCTGGCCTGGGGCGTCCACAACAACGGCTGGTGGGGCGAGGGCGAGATCAAGTTCTACCTCGACGGCGACAAGGAGTTCCCGACGATCGCCGGCACGGGCACGGAGGATTACTTCTGCGGCTCGTACGATTTCGACGCCAAGGCCCCGGACGGCTCCATCCAGTACCACGAATTCACGACTCCGTACACGGGCCTGCCCCAGGTCATCCGCGGCGACGGGCACTACCAGGTCCAGCAGCGCTTCGGCCTCTACCGCTGGCACATCATGGATCCGGTCCGCTTCGAGCAGGATTTGAAGGTGACGATTCAGGCTTTGGGCTGGATGTCGGGCGGGCGCTACCTGCCGCTCCAGGACGATATCGCTTCGGTCGCCTATTGGTACCAGCAGGAGCCTCACGCCCCGTTCCCGAAGCTCCCGGAGAAGGATAAGCTCGAAATCAACTGATCCGTCGGCAGCGGCCGGCTCGCGGCTTGCCGCTCACCGACCCGCCGCTCCGCGGTTCGCCGGCAGTCAGCTCATGACGGCCGAGCCGCCCTCGAGCTGTTCGAGGACGGACAGGAGATAATCCCTCTGGTCGGCGAACTTCGCCTTGAGGGCGAGCTTCAGGCTGCCGGTGTGATCGGAGAAGGCGGCGAAGTCGGCGGGATTGCTCCAGTTGCCGAAGGTCAGCCGCTCCAGGACGTCCTTCAGGATGCGGACGTTGAGGACGTCGGAGATGAATTCGGGCAGGGTCCCGTCCTCTTTATCGCAGAACCGCACGACCCGGAGGAAGGCCTTGCGGAGGATCTCCTGCTGGTTGAGGATCTCCTGCTTGATGAGGAACAGGTCCTTGGACATTTCTTTCTGGCCGAGGTTGGCGTGGAGTCCCCGGGCGATCTCGGAGATCTTGCTCACCGTGCCGATGAAGGATTCGCCGTCGAGGACCATTTTCTTCCCTTTCAGGAAATACGCGAACTCCGTCCCGTTGAGGACGGACTCGGTCTGCCGGCAGCGGGCCAGCCGGTCGACGAGATCCCGGATCTCTTCCTGTTCGAAGTCCCGCGTTATTTCGGGCGCGGCGGAAACGGCCTCCTGCGTCTCGGTCTCCTCGGGCGCGGCCTCCTGGGCGTAGAAGTCGGCCAGGGACGATTTCTGGGCCGTCCGGTAATCGCTCGGGCTTTCGGCCGGGGGCTCGATCCGGCTCTCGGCCGCGGGGGTCTCGCGGCTTTCGACAACGAGCTCGGCCTCTTCAGCCTCGGCCGTCCCGGCGACGGTCGCGGCTTCCGATTCAAGGAGCTCGCGGACCTTCTTCATCTTGAGCATTTCCTGCTTCAGGTCGGCCGCGCTCTCCAGGGCCTCGAAGGCCGCCTGGAACTGGGCCTTGATGCCGTACCTGTCCTCGAGGTGCTTGCGGAGGCGCTCGGTTTCCTCCTCGGTCCGGCGCCGGATGCCGTCGAGCTCCATGCCGAGGTGGTGGATCTTCTCAAATTCCTTGTAGGCCTGGGCCGACATCTTCTCCATCATCTGCCGGTAGCTCAGGGCCCGGTCCAGGTGCCCCTTGATCTGGCCCTGGATCTGTTCCTTGGCGGCCTTGAGCTCGGCCAAGGCGGTCCGGTGATGTTCGAGGACGTGCTTGCTCTCCGTGAATTCCCGCTCGGCGGACTCGACCCGTTTCTGGGCTTCCTCTTTTTCCCGGCTGACCGTTTCCTGCAGGCTCTTTTCGATGGAGTCCTTCTGGACCGCCAGCGACCTATCCAGCTGGTTCTCGATGCCTTCGAAGATCGAGGCCAACTCCTTCTGGGTTTCGAACTGTTCTATCATGAGACCCTCCTCGTTTCCAGCCCATGGCGCCGGACCGTTCGTTCGTGCTCTGGCCTTGAATACATTGTCGTTCGTTCCGCGATCAGTGTGCCACGGGGCCCCGGGCCCGACAATCACCCTTCCTGGCGATTGCCTCAAGGATATTTTCGCCCTCTCTCTCACCGCGGGCGATGAGGCCGGCTGACCGGCGCCGGGGGGGCCGCAGCGGGCGACGGCGCTCACCGACCCGGGCTTGATAGCGAGACGCCGATGTCCTTCTTGTAGAGATGATTGATGAGGGCCATGACGCTGGCCGGGATGCCGTGCTCGAATTCGACGCCCATCTCGTAAAACCCGTTCTCGATCGTCCGGGCCCAGCGGACCTTGGCGTGGACTTTGACGATCTGCCGCGACTTGGAAAGGTAGAGGGTCATCTTGAGGAAGGCGCCGACGGGGAACAGGTGGTCCATGGCCAGGATGCGGGCGCCGCCGAGGGAGATGTCCTGGGTCAGGGCGTTGATCTCGGGACCGCCCTCGGGCCCCCACTTGCCGGGGACCTCGATGGCGACCCGGTTTTCCTCCCGGACCCTCCGTTCTTTCCGGCGCTCACTCGGCACGCGCATTTCTCCCGAATAGTATCCGCAGCATTCAATTCTCGATGCTTATCATAAAGGCCTGGGGAACGAGGCCAATAGCCCGTCCGGGTGAAACGGCGGGTGATTTTGTCTCACCCCGTCTCACCCCCCGGAGGGGCGCCCCGGCGGAAGGGGGGAGACGGTCGGTTATTCCACGGGAGAGAGCGGCGGCGGGTCGGCCGGGCGTTTCCCCCGGATGAAGATCGCCGCGTGGACATACTTCCGGTCGCTCGCGTCGAGCGGCTCGTCCCCCTCGTAGTCGTGCCAACGTTCGAGGAATTCCTGACGCGCGATGTAGCCGCGCGAGCCGAGGAGCGAGGGGTCCTCGAAGTAGAGATTCCGGTCGTCCATGCCGAGGAGGACCATGTAGTGGCCGTCGTCCCAGAGTTTCGTCCAGGGCGTGCCGCCGGCCTCTCGCCAGGCCTGGAGATCGACGATGACGGTGAAGCCCGCCGCCAGCCCGGCCTCGAGATCCGCGAGGCCGAGGCCTTCCCGCAGTTCGGCCTGGAGCCCGAATTCGCGGGCGCCGCGGACGATGTTGTCGGGGCTCGTTCCTTTTTCGGGCGTCGTGTGGAGGCGCGTCATGAGGCGGTCCTCGCGCTCGGAGACGCCCCAGTGGGCGAGGACGGCCTGGAGGGCGGAGGCGCCGCAGGAATAGTCCGTGCTCTGGCGGACGTCGGGGATCGTGGCGAGGAGCGCGGCCGGCAGAGACGGCTGGGCCGCCGGCGCGGCGGCGGCCGGGGCGGAGGCTTCCGGCGGACGCGATGGGGTGGGCCGGGGCGCGGAGAGCCGGCCGGTCAGGATGCCGGCCAGGAAGATAACGACGAGCGCGGCGGGAACGGCGGTGGACTTGGCGATTTTCATCTCGGCTCCCTCCTCGACCCCGGATCGTTCGGTTTTCCCCATGATGAACGAGCGCGCGGCTCGCTGTCAAGCGGAGCCCGAGGCGAATCAGACCGCGGGGAAATAGGGGAGGAGATCGAGCGGAGAGGCGGCCAGGGCGGCGGCGCCGCTTCGGCGAAGCTCGTCGGCCGTCCGGAATCCCCACAGGGCCCCGACCGGGAGCATGCCGGCGGCCGCCGCGGTCTTGATGTCGATCTTCGTGTCGCCCAGAAAGACCATCGAGGCGGGCGGGACATCGAGCTCGCGGGCGATCGCGAGCGCCGGGGCCGGGTCGGGCTTGAGGGGGACGCCGGGGGCCGCGCCGCGGACGACGTCGAAGACGTGCGGAGCCAGGAGCTCGTCCGCCATGACTTCGGTGAAGGCCTGGGGCTTGTTCGAGAGCACGGCGGTCCGGACGCGGCGGCGGGCGAGCTCCCGAAGCAGCTCCGGGATGCCGGGATACGGCCGGCTGTGGCTGCGCCAGCAGAGCTCGTACTCACGCCGGTAGTCGCGGAGCGCCGCCGCCAATTGGCCTTCGTTGGGGGAGCGGCGGCCGAAGACCTTGCGGACAAGCTGCTCGGCCCCCTCGCCGACGAGGGTCTTGTAGGCCTCGACGTCGTAGGTCGGGAGAGAGCGGGCGGCCAGGACGCGGTTCATGGCGCCGGCGATGTCATCGATCGTGTCGAGGAGCGTCCCGTCCATGTCGAAGATGATGGCCCGGTATTTCATGTCAGTTTCCCTTCCCGGCTTGACGGCAGGCAACCTTATGTCAGCGGACGACCGGAGCGGCCGCGGGGACCTTGCCGGCGGACAGCTTGACGTAGGTCCACATCTTCAGGCCGCCGGCCGCGTCGGGATCCGCCATCTGGGGCTCGCCGCCGCCCGGTCTGCCCGCGCCCATCATGCCGCTGCCCGGGATCATGCCGCTGCCCGGGATCATGCCTCCGCCGGGCATGCCTCCGCCCGGTACGCCGCCCACGCCGCCCATCATCCCCTCTCCGCCGGGGGGACGGTCGCCCATCGGGCCCAGGGCGGATTTCGGCACTTCGAAGCCGATGCCGACCGTGGCGCCGGAATCCGCGCCCACCGCGAAAGGACGGTCGGCGCCGGCCCGGAGAGGGATCATCAGCTCGTAGACGAACAGGCTGCCCTCGGGGGACGTGGCCAGCTCGATGCCCTTGAGGTCGTCGAGCTTCATGCCGCGGCGCGAGGTCTCCGCCTTGCCGTCGCCCGTGATGAGCTCGAGCCCGGACAGGGAGGCGCCCGGCCGGCCCTGGCTTTCCCGCCCTTCTTCAGGCTCGGGCCGGCCCTGCTGTTGCCCGTCGGGAGCGCCTTCCGGCCGCCCCGGCTTCTGCGCCTTTCCCATGCCGAGGGGATATTTGATGCCCAGGATCTTCTTGTCTTTTCCGTTGGGGTCGAACCAGATGGTCAGGCCGCCCTTCATGATCGCTTCCTTCAAGGCCTTGTCTTCGGTGACGAAGGTGACATAGAGGTTCCGCTCGTCGTTGAGGAAGCCGATTTCGAACTTGGCGTCCGGGATGACGTTCAAACGGCCCACCCAGTCGTCTGCCCGGCCGTCGATCGAAATCTCGCGGTCGAGAGGGCGGCTGTCCGCGAGGTAGGTCTTCATGCCGCTGCAGGCGGCGGAAGCGGCGGCCAGGAGGCCGGCCAGGAAGATCCGCGTGGTCGTGCGCATGTCCATTCCTCCCTTCCTATCATAGCAATAAACCGGCCCCTCTGGGAAATCGTTACGGGGGAAAAAATCGCTTGTCAAACGGCCGACGCGGCGTTATAATTCCTATATATCATATAGATTTTATAAGGAAGGCGCCATGACCGACACCGCAGGTTTCTCCGAAAACGCCCTCAAGATCCTCAGGGCCCGCTACTTCCTCAAGAACGAGAAGGGGGAGCTCGTCGACAGGGAGCCCGCCGACCTCTTCCGGCGCGTCGCCGGCTACGTCGCCTCGGCCGAGAAGTCCCCGGCCGACCGGAAAAAGTACGCCGACGAATTCTTCCGGCTCATGGCCGGCCGCGATTTCCTTCCCAACAGCCCGACCCTGACGGGCGCCGGACGCGGCATGTGCCTGAGCGCCTGCTTCGTCCTGCCCGTCGAGGACTCCCTCGACTCGATCTTCGAGACGGTCAAGAACGCGGCCCTCGTCCACAAGGAGGGCGGCGGCACGGGCTTCGACTTCAGCCGTCTCCGGCCGCGGGGGAGCTTCGTCCGCAAGACCCAGGGCGTCGCCTCCGGGCCGGTGTCGTTCCTGCGCGTCATCGACGCCGCGACCGAGGCCGTCAAGCAGGGGGGGACCCGGCGGGGCGCCAACATGGGCATCCTCCGCGTCGATCACCCCGACATCGAGGAGTTCGTCCAGATGAAGCTCGACGGCCGGAGCGTCGCGAACTTCAACATCTCGGTGGCCGCCACGGACGCCTTCATGGCCGCGGTCGAGGCGGGCGGCGCCTACGACCTCGTCGACCCGGTGACAGGGAAGACCGCGGGCCGGAAGGACGCCCGGAAGATCTTCCAGCTCATCGTCGAGTCCGCGTGGGCCGTCGGCGACCCGGGCCTGATCTTCATTGACCGCGTCAACCGGGGCAACCCGACGGCGGGGCTGGGGCCCATCCGGGCCACGAACCCGTGCGGCGAACAGCCCCTACACGACTACGAATCGTGCAACCTCGGGTCCGTCAACCTGGCCAATTTTTTCGACGCGCGGAAGAAGGACATGTTCGACTGGGCGCGGTTCGCCCTGGTAGTCCGGCTTGGCGTCCGCTTCCTCGACGACGTCATCGACGTCAACCGCTACCCGCTCGAGCCGATCGAGGAGATGTCGCGCGGCAACCGCCGCATCGGGCTCGGCGTCATGGGCTGGGCCGATCTCCTCCTGCTGATGAAGATCAAATACGACTCGCCGAAGGCCTTGGCCCTGGCCGAAAAGGTCGCGGCCTTCCTGCGCAAGGAGGCGACGGCGGCGTCGCGCGAGCTGGCCGGGGAGCGGGGGAGCTTCCCCAACATCGGGCGGTCCGTCTACAAGGGCGGGAAGATGCGGAACGCGACCGTCTTCACCATCGCGCCGACCGGGACGATCTCGCGCATCGCCGGCTGTTCGTCGTCGATCGAACCGGTCTTCGCCTTCGAGGTCGTATCAAAAATCCTCGACGCCGAACTCAAGGATATCCATCCCATCTACGCCGCATGGAAAGAGAAGAATCCCGACCGGCCCCTGCCGGCCTATTTCGTCTCGGCCCACGAGGTCGCGCCCGAGTGGCACGTCCGGACCCAGGCGGCCTTCCAGAAGCACGTCGACAACTCCGTCTCCAAGACGATCAATTTCCCGCACGAGGCGACGGTCGACGACGTCGAGAAGGCCTTCCGCCTGGCCTGGGACCTTCAGACCAAGGGCATCACGATCTACCGCGACGGCTGCCGGGAGAGCCAGGTCCTCTATAAGAATGGGACGGAGATCGTCCATCCGCAGGAGAGGCCGATGTCCCTGCCGTCGACCACGGACAAGATCAAGACGGGCTTCGGCAACTTGTACGTGACCATCTCCTACCAGAACCAGAAGCCGTTCGAAGTGTTCGCCTCGATCGGCAAGAGCGGCTACTCGACCATGGCCGACGCCGAGGCGCTGGGGCGGCTGATCTCGCTCGCGCTCAGGAGCGGCGTCGAGGCCGAGGAGGTCATTCAGCAGCTCAAGGGGATCGGCGGGTCGGAGCCGATCTTCACCGAGGGCGGGCTCATCCAGTCCATCCCGGACGCGATCGCCAAGGTCCTGGAGAAGCACTTCGGCGAGGTCCGGCACAACGCCAAGGATTTCTACACGGTGCGGTGCAAGATCTGCGGCGCGCTGCTGCCCGACGAGAAATGCCCCGTGTGCACGAACTGCGGCTGGAGCAAATGCGCCTAGTCGGCAGTTTGAACTGTTGATTGTTGATTGGGGTCGGACCAAGATAAAAATATCATTATCTATAAGATAGCAAAGTAAAGGGGCTCTTTTCAGGCCTTAAGTCCTGATTTCCATGGTCGAAAACCGAGACATAAGGAGAATGGATCTGTCCCTTCATCCCGAACGGCCTCGAATCCGTGTTTTTAACGGCAAAAAGCCGGACTTAGGGGGGAAAAACCGCCCTAAATATATGGGAAGTGTTTGCTTATAAATTATTTATCTTGGTCCGACCCCAATAGTCAATAGTCCTCTTAAAAGTGGCATTGCGTAGATTTGACCCCATCTTATATAATCCTCCTCTGATGTCCGATCCCGAGTGAGGAGGTCCGTCCATGTTGTTTCCCATCGTTCCGTCCCGCCTTCGCCTTCGTTTCCGGTCGCGCGCGGCCGCCGTCGTCCTGCTGTCCCTGGCCGTCGGCCTGACCGCGGCATCCGCTGCCCAGGCCTCGGCGCAATCGTCCGCGCCATCCTCCGCCTCCCAGGTCGCCTCGCCCGCTTCGTCTCAGCCGGGCGACAAGGATTACACCGCCAAGATCCTGGAGTACACGACGGAGAAGTTCTTCCTGACCGAGTTCGTCGATCATCTGCCCGCCTCGGCGACCGTGCCCTCGCCCCTCAAGGTCCTGGGCCACATCGTCGGCGCCCCCGACGTCCTCGACCACTCCGCCGACATCTATAGGTACTTCCGCGCCCTGGCCGCCGCCACCCCCCGCGTCAAGGTCTATTCCATCGGCCCGACCGACGAAGGCCGGGAGATGATCACCGTCGCCATTTCCTCCGACGAGAACATGGCCCGCCTCGACCGCCTCAAGGAGATCATGTCGCGCCTGGCCGATCCCCGCGGCCTCAAGGACGAGGACGCGGCCCGGCTCGTCGCCGAGGGCCTGCCCGTCTACTGGATCACCGGCGGGCTTCATTCCGCGGAATGCGGCTCCCCGGAAATGATGATGGAGCTGGCCTACCGCCTGGCCGTCGAGGACACCGCCGCCGTCCAGGCCATCCGGCGCGGCCTCGTCGTCCTCATGACGCCGATCCTGGAGGTCGACGGCTGGGACAAGGCCGTGGACACCTACCTCTACAAGAAGGACAACAAGGACAAGAAGATCATCCCCACCGTCTATTGGGGGAAATACGTCTTCCACGACAACAACCGCGATTGCGTCGGCCTCGGCCTGCGGCTCTCCGAGAACCTCCTCAAGGCCTATTTCGAGTGGCACCCGATCATCATGCACGACCTCCACGAATCCATTCCCTATCTCTACATTTCGACCGGCACGGGACCGTACAACGCCTGGCTCGACCCGATCACCTTCGACGAGTGGCAGGAGCTGGCCGACAACGAGATCAGCGGCATGAATCGGCGCGGCGTCCCCGGCGTCTGGACGCACGGCTTCTTCGACGGCTGGGCCGCCAACTACGGCTTCTTCGTCGCCCTCATGCACAACTCCGTCGGCCGCTTCTACGAGACCTTCGGCGGCACCGGCGCGGACACGCTGGTGCGGACCGTGGGCGCCGAATCCAAGCGCGCCTGGTACCGTCCAAACCCGCCGTTCGAGTCCGTCAAGTGGTCCCTGCGCGACAACACGAATCTCATGCAGAGCGCCCTTCTCCTGTCCTTCGGGCACGTGGCCGCCGACAAGCAGAGGTTCCTCGAGAGCTTCTGCCTCAAGGGCCGGCGCGCCGCGGCCAAGGCCGTGACGGAAGGGCCGGCCGCCTATCTCATCCCCTCCGGCACGAAGCGGCCGCTTCTCGCCGCCCGCCTCGTCAACCTGCTCCGCAAGGACGGCGTCGAGGTCCACACGGCCGACCGCGAGATCACCGTCGGCAAGGACAAGTATCCGGCCGGGAGCTACGTCATCCGCATGGACCAACCCTACAGCCGCTGCGCCGACATGTTGCTCGACACGCAGTACTATAACCCCAAGGACCCGCGGCCGTACGACGACACCGGCTGGACGCTCGGTCCGCTCCACAACGTCCCGACCGTCCGCGTCACCGACGTCAAGATCCTTGACGCGCCCATGACGCTCCTCGCCAAGGACGCGGCGCCCGCCGGGAAGGTCGTGACGACCGGCAAGGCCAAGCCCGTGGTCTTCGCCGTCAACCAGACGGCCGAGCCCGAGCTCATGGCCTTCCGCTACCGCCTCAAGGACGTCAGGATGTCCGCGGCCGAGAGCGATTTCGAGCAGGGCGGCGCGCGGTTCAATGCCGGGAGCTTCATCATCCCCGCGGAGGGCAATCCGCCCGGCCTCGAGGATATGCTGGCCGCGGCCTGCGGCGAGCTCGGCCTCACGGCCCGCGGCCTCACGGCCAAGCCCGACGTCAAGACGCACCCTCTCGACGCGCCGCGGCTCGCCATCCTCCATTCCTGGCTGAACACCCAGGACGAGGGCTGGTTCCGGCTGGCCCTGGACAAGCTGGGCGTGCCCTACGCCTACATCCCTCTGCAGGAGATCCGCGACACCGAGGACCTCAGGTCCAAGTACGACGTCATCATCTTCCCGCCCGCGGGGATGATGGGCAAGTCCCAGCGGATCGTCAACGGTCTCGGCGGCGCCGAGCCCATTCCTTATAAGAAGACCGAGAAATATCCGCACCTCGGCACGCCAGACGGCCGCGACGACATCCGCGGCGGCATCGAGCTCAAGGGGATCGCCAACCTCTCGCGCTTCATCGAGCAGGGCGGACTGTTCGTCCCCATCATGACCATGGCCGACCTGCCCATCAGCTACGGCATCGTGGAGAGCGTGGCCGTGACCGAGCCGAGGAAGCTCAGGGCCGTGGGCTCCGTCCTCAGCGCCAACCTCTCGGACCCGCAGAGTCCCATCGCCTACGGCTACGACCGGAACCTCGGCGTGTATTTCAACGGCGGGCCGGTGTTCGAAACGGGCCTCAAGGCCGCGACAGGCGCCGATCTCGAGGAGCTCCTCGGCGGCGGGGATAACGCGGCCGGCCGGCCCTCGGGCCGCGGCGGCGTCAAGGACAAGGACGTCATCCAGGGCCGGCCGCAGAAGCCGGCCCAGGCCGCGGCCGCCGGGGCCGGGGAGATTCCGCCCGAGTACAAGGAATTCTTCGACGTCTATCTGCCGCCCGACATCAAAAACGTGCGCGTCGTCATGCGGTTCGACACGGCCGACAAGCTTCTCGTCTCGGGCCTCCTGGAAGGCGGCGAGGAGCTGGCCGGGAAAGCGGCCGTCATCGACGCCCCGGTGGGGAAGGGGCATGTCGTATTCTTCGCCATCAACCCCATGTGGAGACAGGAAACCCTGGGGAGCTTCTGCCTCCTTTTCAACGCGGCCATGAACTACCGGAGTCTGGACGCGGGGAAACCCAAGCCCGCCGGTGAAGGGAAGTAAGGCAGCAGAATAAGCAGTCCGCCGGACGGGGCCTGTCCCCTCTTCTATTTCTTCAGGTCGAAATAGAGCCAGAGATACCAGCGGAACTTGATCTTCAGCCGGAGCATCTGGTTCCGGTAGGGTCCGTCCTTGCAGAACCAGACCCGGACGTTGCCCTTCTTCTTCCAGACGTCCTTGGGCGCCCTGTCGGCGCCCGTTGTTTTCTCGACGGCCCAGATATCGACCTTGTAGGCCCGGCACTTGAGGTCGGAAAAGTTGTCGAGGCCGGTGACTTCGCAGCGGAAAACACGCGGCACGCCGTTCAGGAGGAACGGCGTCTCGAAAACCTGGCCGACCTTGAGGTCATGCTCCATCAGGTACTCGAGCGGCGAGAGGATGCTGCCGTAGCGCCCCTCGATCCGCCTTTCCGTCCCGCTCTCGCGGGTAGTGACGGCGTGATCCCAGTAATAAACGGTCTTCTCGGCCTGGTATTTCTTGTTGGTCTTGAGGAAGCCCGTCGACGCGCTCTCCACTCGCGGCCCGCCGCCTGCCGCCGCCCCGCTCACCGAGCCGTCGGCGAGCAGGGGATAGGTCTTGAGGCTGCTGAAGTCGCCGCGAAAATCGCGCTTCTTCTTGACCTGCTCGGGGGTGGAGGTGCCGCTCATGCGCAGGGACTTTCCGAGCCTCTCGCCCTGTTTCCGCACGGCCGATTCGAGCGTCATGGAGCCGGCCTTGCCGACGTTGCCGATGATGAACAGGTGGGCGCTGATGTCGTACCGGGCGCTCCGTTCCTCGATCGACTGGCCCATCGCCACCAGCGGCTCGGGGGGCGTCATGGCCGGCGGCGCGGCCTGGGGCACTGTCGGCGCCGTCTGCGGCGCCTGCGGCTCGGCAGGTCTCTGCCCGGTCGTCCTGGCGGCCGCGAGGAGGAGAGCCGCGGCGGCGAGAAGCGCCGCCGTTCGCCCGCGCCGACCCGCGGAGCGCTTCCGCCCCGCCGCCTGCCGCAGGCTCATCGGCTTTCCCCTCCGGGGATCTTGTAATCCGGATTCATATATTCCTTCCGCCAGATGGGATCGAGGAGCTCGGCCACCGCCTTGTTGTAGGCGATGAGGCCCTTCCTGTACTTCTCGTCGTTCATGGCCGCGCCGGCGTTTTCGTCGAGCGGCTTGGGCTGGTACTGCTTGAGCATGGGATAGAACTCCTCGTAGTGATCGCGGATGGGGCAGGGCATCATCCAGTTCCGCGTATGCTTGCTGTCCTCGTAGTTCCTGTCGTAGCCGTAGCCGGTCTGCCAGGAGCGGATCTTCTGCAGGAAGGGGTGGTTCCAGACGTCGCAGAGCGTCCGGCCCTCGGCGTAGGCCGTGTTGATGTTGGCGGGGGAGTAGGGCATGAAGACGCAGGGCACGACGTCGCCGTTCCAGCAGACGGCCATGTAGCCGCCGGGGCGGCCGGCCGCGATGCAGCCCAGGGCGGCCGTGCCGCCGTTCCAGAAGTCGGAGACGTACAGCTTGCGGTCGCGGATGAGCTGCCAGGACCGCTTCCACATCCACAGCCGCTGTTCGGGCGTGGGCAGGCTATCGAGGGTGATGGCCCGGCCGATGGGCATGTACTGGAAGATCCAGGCGAAATGGGCGCCCATGTCCTTGAAATAATAATCGATGACCCGGTCGGAGAGGACCTCCTCGACGTTGTCGCGGCTGGCCGTGATGGACACGCCGAAGAGGACCTTCTCGCGGCGCAGGCGCCGCATGGAGGCCGTGACCCGGTCGAAGACGCCGTCGCCGCGGCGGGCGTCGGTCTTCTCGCGCAGGCCTTCGATGGAGATCGCCGGCATGACGTTCCCCGCCCTGGCCATGCGGCGGGCCATCGCGTCGTCGATGAGCGTCGAATTCGTGTACATCATGAAGAAGACGTCGGGGTACTTCTCCACGAGGTCCATGATGTCGTGCCCGCCGTCCTTGTAGGCCAGCGGCTCGCCGCCGCTGAAGACGACGAAGCGGCTGCCCCAGAGGGTGCGGACCTCGTTGACGAGGCGGTCCAGCACGGGCCAGTCGAGCTTTTCGTTGACGGCCGTCGAATCCGCGTAACAGCCCTTGCAGTTGAGGTTGCAGAGCTTGGTCGGGCTGATGAGCAGGACCTCGGGCGGACGGCAGCCGTAGGTCTCGATGAACTTGGCCCGCGCCCCGGGCTCGCCCTTCATCAGGATGATGTTGCCGGCCAGGTTTCTGATGACGCCGCGGATGGAAGCCTTGCTCAGGCTGTTCGAGGCCAGGGCCCTCTCGATCGTCTCGAAGATGGCCAGCGTCATCTCCAGCCGGTCCTCGATGACGCGGGCCGGCCTCTTTTTCGATTCGGCCATGCGGATGCTCGACCGGCGCAGGTTCTTTTCCATCGACCGGATGAGCCCCTTCCGGATGAACCCGACGCGGGCCAGGCCGGGGGCCGCCCAGGCGATGGCCTTCAAGCCGGCGGAAATCAGGGACTTGCGCGGGTCTCGTGGCCGGTGCTCACGGTAAGGGGCCGGAGCCGGGGCCGTCGCGGGGGAGGGGCGGGTTTCAGACGTACGGTTTTCCATTATCGAACCTCCTGGCTCGAATGGCTGACCGAGTCTCTTGACTTCCATGATACCACCCGGGTATCAAGCCATCAAGTCGGCCGCCGGGCCCTCCGAGGCGGCGGGATTTCGGCAATTGATCATTTGTCAGTGAATTAGGGCGGGGGCGGGTCTGGACGGCGCCGCGGGAAACGGTCAGAGCCGCGGAAAGACGAGACTCGACGCGAGCATCAGGTTCAGCGCGATCACGACCGCGGCCACGATCCACAGCAAGACGCGGAGGAGGAGCGGATTGGCGTATTTTCCCATGACCTCCGGGGACGACGTCAGGCGGATCTGGGTGAGAATCGTGATCGGGAGCTGGATGCTGAGAAGCATCTGGGAGAGGAGCAGGGCTTTGAACGGGTTGCCGACGAGGAAGACCACGGCCGCCGCGGCGATCAGGGTGACGGCGGCGCCGAGCCGCGAGTGAAAGTCCTTGATATCGTACGTTTCGCCGAAGATCGCGGCGAAGACCGTGCTGCCGGCCATGCCGGCCGTCATGGACGAGGCCAGCCCCGCCAGGATCAGGGCCAGGGCGAAGACGAGGGCCGCGGTGTTGCCGAGGAGCGGGCCGAGCATGTCGTGGGCCTGCTCGATCTCCGTGATCCGGGTTCTGCCGAAGAACGCCGCGGCGGCGATGATGACCATGGCGCTGTTGATCGCCCAGCCGACGCCCATGGAGAAGAGGGTGTCGGTGAACTCGTACTTGAGCTGGCGGCGGATGACCTTCTCGTCCTTGAGGTTCCATTCCCGGCTCTGGATGATCTCCGAAGGGAGGAAGAGGTTGTGGGGCATGACGACGGCGCCGAGAACGCTCATGATGATGAACATGGAGCCCAGCGGGAATTCGGGGCGGACCCAGGAGACCGCGACCCGGCCCCAGGGCACGTTGATCAGGTGGAGCTGGTAGAGGAAAGCCAGGCCGATGAGCGAGACGAAGGCGATGATGAACTTCTCGAGCTTCGGGTAGGTGTTGGTCGCGAGCATGAAGAGGACGGCGATGGTGACCAGGATCGCCCCGGCTTGGAGGGGGAGGCGGGGGAACAGCATGCGCAGGCCGATGGCCGCGCCGAGGATTTCGGCCAGGGCCGTGGAGATCGAGGCCAGCATGGCGCTGCCGAGGATGAGCCGGGCCGGAACGGGCTTGAAATGCTTGGTCGTCGCTTCCGACAGGCAGAGCCCCGAGGCGATCCCCAGGTGGGCGACGTTGTGCTGGAGGAGGACGAGCATGATCGTCCCCAGCGTGATCACCCACAGGAGTGAGTAGCCGTACGACGAGCCGGCGGCGATGTTCGAAGCCCAGTTGCCCGGGTCGATGAATCCGACCGTGACGAGCAGGCCAGGCCCGATGTAACGGAGGAAAGCGAACGCTTCACGCCGGCGGGCGTGTGTCCTGAGCTGGTCGATGAGTCTCATAGGGAGGGACTATTCTAGCAGAGAACGGCCGGGATACATATAAGGCCGACTTGAGATTTTGTCATTTTTCTGATATTTTTTCGACTAAGAGAGTAAACGGGCTTTTCCCATCGACGAATTTTGTTAAGGAGTTTAAAATGAAAAAAACGGCCCTCATCATCATTCTCCTCGCGGCCGTCGCCGGCGTTGCGTCGGCCCAGACCGGACGGGCGGGAGGCAGCACGGGCCTCGGCATCATTTTCGGCGAGCCCACCGGCGTCAGCTTCAAGTACTGGACGAGCCGGACGGTCGCCATCGACGCCGCCGCGGCCTGGTCGTTCGTCAACGGCGGTTCGTTCCAGGCTCACGCGGACATCCTCTTTCACAATTTTGACATTTTCAAGGTGGAAAAAGGCCGCATGGCCCTGTATTACGGATTCGGCGGCCGCATCAAGACCGAGACCGACACCGAAGACGCCCATGTGAGCTTCCGCGTTCCCGTCGGCATTTCTTATGAATTCGAGCGCGCGCCCTTCGAGATCTTCATAGAAATCGTCCCCATGCTCGACCTGGCGCCGAAGACCGAAGGCGACATCGGCGGCGGCCTCGGATTCCGTTATTACTTCTGACGAGCGGCGCGAAATCGGGCCTAATGCCGACGGCTTCGCTGTCGACCGCGAGCGGGAGGGCCGGCGTGTTCCGGGCCGCAGCAAAACGGGCGGCCCGCGCGGCGGCCCCCTTTTTTTTGCCGCTGATAAGCCTTATCACGGGTCTCCCCGGGGCGGCGACGGCGGCCGCGGCCTCGGTTCCTGACGCGGAACGGCCGCCCGCCCTCCTCCTTGCCCCGGAATCCGTCAAGCCCGGCGATACCCTTCGCGTCCTGGCGGCTTTCGAAACGGCTTTCAAGGACGTCCGTATTTCGGTCAGCGGGTCCGAAGGGACCCTGGCCGAATCCGGCGTGAAGCGGGGAGGGGGGCCGCCCTTCTGGCAGGCGGCGCAATTCCGCATCGGCCGCGCGGGGCGGTACTCGATCGTCGTGAGGAAAGACGGCCGCGCCGCCGTATCCGCCGAGATCGACGTCCCGGCCGCTGGCGGCGGGAAGGCGCCGGTGCCGCGCGGTCTCTGGCGCAGCGAAAAGAGCTGGAGCAGGGCCTGGGAAAATCTCTACTCGGCCTGGCTCGAGGCCCTTTTCCTGGACGCCGACGAACGGTCGTCCTGGGATTCGCTGCATGACGTCATGCGGGACGCCGGGCGGAACCTCCTTCACGACCGCCTCGGGCTCGGCGAGGACGACGCGACGGGGCCCAACGGCGTCGAAATGACCCCGGACTGCGCCGACAATCCCTTTTTTCTCAGGGCTTACTTCGCTTGGAAGATGGGCCTGCCCTTCGGCTTCTACGAGTGCAGCTGGGGGACCCTGGACGCCATGCCGCGCGGCCTGCGCTGGCTGACCAACGATTCCCTGAGCGGCGGAGGCGCGGTCGCCGGGAGGAACGCGGCCCTGGCCTTCGCCCGCCTGCTCCCCATCGTCAAGAACACCGTCCACGCCGGAAACGGCCGGATGAGCTTCAAGGCCGACGCGTCCGACTATTATCCGTTGCCGCTCGCCAGGGCCGATCTGAGGCCGGGAAGCGTGTATGCCGATCCGTACGGTCATACGCTGACCATCGTGCGCTGGGTGCCGCAGACGGTGAAGAAGCCAGGCCTGCTCCTGGCCGTCGACGCCCAGCCCGACGGGACGATCGGGATCAAGCGTTTCTGGCAGGGCAACTTCATCTTCAACACGCGGGAGGTCGTCGGCGAGCCGGGCTTCAAGGCCTTCCGGCCGATCGTCCTGGAGGGCGGCCGGCCGCGGCTCCTGACGAACGAAGAGATCCGGACGAGCGGCGATTACGGGAACGTCTCGTTCGAGCAGGAGAAGATGGCCGCGACGGCGTTCTATGACGCCATGGAGAAGCTCATCAATCCGGATCCGCTCGACGCCGAGAGCGCGTACCTAGACCTCTTCCGGGCCCTGAAGGAGCAGTTGATCGTCCGGTTGGAGTCTGTCGGCAACGGCGAGAAATTCATGACCTCCAATCCCGGCACGGTCATCCCCATGCCGGCGGCGGGCTCGGCCGTGTTCCAGACGACGGGCAAATGGGAGGACTTTTCGACGCCCAACCGGGACCTGCGCCTGCTCATCGCCATCGACACCATCCTCGGCTTCCCCGATAAGGTGGCGAAGAAGCCCAGGGCATTCGGGATCCCGCCGCGGGAAACGCCGGAGGCGGCCAAGGCGAGGATGCTGGCCCTCGAGCGGAAGTGGGCCGCGGAGATGACCATCACCTACATCCGATCGGACGGGAAGCCGCAGGTGCTGACGATCGGGGACATCCTGGAGCGGAAGGAAGCCCTCGAAATAGCCTACAACCCGAACGACGGCATCGAAATCAGGTGGGGCGCGCCGCAGGGGAGCGCGGAGATGGCGGTCTGCCGGCGGAGGGCCCCGGCGTACCAGGTCGAGCGGATGCGGGTTATGCGCGCCTGGTTCCGCCAGCGCCTCCACCCTCCGACTTGATTATCCGCCGTTTTTATTATTGTATTGTTGGGGTCGGACCTCAGCATCTCATAGATAATAAAATAAATATCCTATTTTGAGGGCCTTTTTTTGGGCTTAACTCCCACTTTTTGATGCCAAAAACAACGACTTAAGGAAGTTGCCTGATTGCCGTTGTGAGGAGGGATGTTTATTTTCCTTAAGTGCCCGTTTTTGCCGGCAAAAAGGCGAAGTTAAGCCTGTTTTTGGCCTTCTTTATTAGGCCATTTAATTAATAATCAACAAGATGCTGAGGTCCGACCCCAATCAAAATCCGACAAAAATGGAGAACTGGGTTATAATCGGAGAGGACATTGGTTATTTCATATCCGCATGGATGGAGGAGGGGACGATGAAACGCAGGACTTTCGTCAAGGGAGCGGCGGCGGCGCTTCCGGCGTTGGCCGCCCTGGGCCTGCCGGATCTCGGCGCCGCGGAGGAGCTTCGGCCGATCGAGCTGCCGAAGCCCGAGATGGACGGCGGCAAGCCGGTCGCGGCGGCCCTCAAGGAGAGAAAGACCACCCGCAACATCGGGCCCGAGCCGCTTGCCGCCCAGGTCCTCTCGAATCTGCTGTGGGCGGCCTTCGGAGTGAACCGGGCCGAGATGGGGCTCATGGGGAAACCGGGGAGGACGGCGCCGTCGGCCAGCAACTCGCAGGAAATCGACCTGTATGTCTGCCTGGAGAACGGCGTCTACGTCTATGAAGCGCTTCCTCACCGACTGGTTCCCGTCGCGGCGGGTGATTTCCGGGCCCGGGCGGGAAGAGGGAGCGCGGCCAAGGCACCGGTCAACCTCTTCTATGTCGTGGACCTTGCGAAGTACATCGTGGGGAAGGGACAACCGGACCCGAACATCGGCGATCCCGAGGTCCAGAAATCCTATTATTACACCGATACCGGCTTCATCGCCCAGAACGTCTACCTGTCCGCGGCGGCGCAGGGTCTGGCCGCTTGGTTTCACAATTGCGACAGGACCAATACCGTCAAGGAGTTCAAGCTGAGGCCGGAGCAGCGCGTCCTGTTCGCGCAAACGGTGGGCTATCCGGCGAAATAACAGATCCGTTAATTATCAACGAGTTGATTCGGCCCGGCCCAAATCAGCGGTCAGCTGAAAAGATCTCTCTTCGTCCAGAGATAGATGACAGTGAAAAGTATGAAGGATAAGCTGAGACCGATCATCTTGATGCGGGAGAGCCGAGTGATCCCGAGGACAAGAAAGGCGTCGAACAGCCACATCCCCATCGCCAAATAGGCGATCGCGAACCCGGACTTCTTCAATCTGACCAGGCCATAGGCCCCGATATAAAGCAGGATCGAGAGGATGAGGTCGGGGACGGCGAAGGCATTATAGACGCGATCCTCGATACCCATCGTGGAAGGGAACTTGCCGGCGGCAAGCCTCCCGATCCAGAAGATGTCCGTGGCCGCCGCCACGAAGAACATGATGACCGCTATGGCAACAACCCCGAGAGTCGCTCTTTTTAGCTCCGCCAACGTCCTTCCCCTCTTCTCTTGAGGTTAAGGCTTCTCATTCAAAAAGTCTATGATCCTGCTGGAGTCGAAGAGCCGGGGAGGAAAAGCTCTTCCGCGACAGGGACCGGGCTATGATATACTCGCAAAGGAATCGGCATACGCGCCCGTAGCTCAGCTGGATAGAGCGTCGGACTTCGAATCCGCAGGCCGCCAGTTCGAATCTGGCCGGGCGCGCTCTCTCTTTTTTCCCATATCCCCCAAGAACATCAGCGACTTAATCCTTCTCACGCGGACTTCTCTAAATACTCCTTCAAAGCGACCGCGTTGTTGTATTTCGTTTCCTTGGCCCCGTAGACGAGCGTCACCGTCCCGCGCTTGGCCTCCGCGAGAAGACCGACGACTTCCTTCCGACCCTTCAATTCCCTAAAGTAACGCCGTTTGAATTCGCCCCATTTGTCAGGTTCGTGCCCGAACCATTTTCTCAGGCCGCTCGTGGGCGAAACCTCCTTCATCCAGAGGCCGATCTTAGCCTTGTCCTTGGTCAGCCCGCGCGGCCAAAGCCTGTCCACCAGCACCCGAAGCCCGTCGGCGGCTTCGGGCTCGTCGTACGCCCTTTTAATCTTGATCATGGCGCCGGCTCCTCAACCGAGGTCCAGAGTCCCGATCTCGGGGATGCGTTCGAGAACTTCCGATCCATGGGGCGCCATGGATTCCAGGTCCGCCGTCAGATCCTTTCCCGCCTGATGCAGCCCTTGATGATCGCCGTTCGCCCAGAGGGGGCTCTTGGTGACGTCGTAGACCCTCCCCTTGTAGGCGATGAAGGCGGGCGTCCCGTTCTCCCCGTTGTTCTTTGCCAGGTCATTTTCGCTGAAAGTTTTCATCAGATGAGTTTCTTCCTTTCATTGAAGACATGAATGCAGGCTACCGGACAGCCTTCGGCGGCCGCGATATTGCACTTCACGTCGTCCATTTCCAGCTCTTCGTTCTCGCCGACACCGGTCGAGCCGATGAGATGAGAGAGTCCGTCGCCGGCCATCTCCCAAGATTCGGGACAGACGGCGACGCAGTTCTCGCAGGCGATGCACAAAGGCCTTTCGATCTGGACCGTGTAACTCATTGCAAAGCCGGACGTTCGTCCCCCGCTCAGCCGGTCTTCCTTGCCCGCAGAGTGATCGTCGTTCCGGCCAGAGCCCGGGAGACCGGACAGCCCGCTTTGGCACTTTCGGCCAACGCTTGGAAAGCTTTCTCCTCGATCCCCGGCACGTCCGCCTCGGTGGTCAGGTTCACAGCCGTTATCCTGAAGCCGTCCCCGACCTTCTCGAGGCCGACCTCGGCCTCCGTCTGGATGCGCTTTGGGGGCGTGCCGGCCTGGGACAGCATCAGCGCGAAGGCCATAGAGAAGCAGCCAGCATGCGCGGCGCCGAGAAGCTCCTCGGGATTCGTCCCCGGCCCCTGCTCGAACCGGGAGGCGAACGTGTACGGGCCCTCGCAGGCCCCCCGGCCCACCTTCATGCGGCCCCGTCCGTCCTTGAGCGAACCTTCCCAAACGGCGCTCGATTTCCTGATGATCATCGTCGGCCCTCCTCTCGTAATCGGAGCGATTGAAATGGTATTCCGGCCCCCGCCATGTGTCAAGAACTCAAAGTCCTAAGGGCCGGAGCTTTTTTCGGGTGAGGCGCCATCCAGCAGGATTCAGCCGGATTATGGTCGCAATTCGGTTGCCAGAAGTCGAAGGCCCTCCCGTGATCAATTTGCTTCCCGCCTTTCAACCTGATACGCTGACATCAAAGAGGGTTTTATCCGATGAATAAAAAAGTCAGATTGATTTATTCCCTCGTCGGGATGACAGCTTCTGGCTTCTTCGCTGCCGACGTGGCCTTCAATTCCATCATAAATGGAAAGTACACCGGACTTGAACGGGTTCTGGATATCATCTCCATCCCCGTGAAAGCCGTCTTTTTTCTGGTTCATGCCATATTCGGCAACGGTCATGGCGGCTATATTCAGCCATATCTTTTTGCCACTATTCTGTATTTTGCCGCCATTGGCTTTTTATTGGGTCGCTTGTTATATTCCGTGATTCATAAAGGCAGAATCAGGAAAAAGATCAAGTCACAATCTGGTCACAAAAGTCCGACGACCTTGCCATAGATTATTGATATGGAGTTTGATCCACAGCACGAACCGGATCTCTCTAATCCGCAGGAATCCGCGGGCCGCCAGTTCGAATCGGGCCGGGCGCGCTCTTCTATTTCGCGCTCTATTTATTTCGGCTGTTTTCCGCTAGGGCTTGACTCCGGCGGCCAGCAGCGCCGCGGCCGGTATGAGAAATCGGTCCCCCTCGCGGTATTTCTCCACGGCTTTCTCGACGGTTTCCCTAAGGACAGATTTTCTGTCGTCCGGCAATGACTGAATGACGGCGGCCGTCCGGACCGTCCCTTCGCTGAAAATGCTCAACAACTCTTGTCCTGATTCGACCGGGATGCGGGTTTCGACTTGATCCACGCGAGGGGCCCGGCCGTCGAATCCGGATTCGCGCAAAAGCTTGAGACACGCCTCCCGCCCGATGATCGCGCCGCTCGGCGGAATCGGAAGGGCGGCCCCGGCGTTCCCGGATACGCGGACTGCCTCGACCACGATCCCCTGCAGGACATCGACATCGGGGGGAGCCCAGAGAGTGAACGCGAGGCGGCCGCCGGGCTGAAGGACACGCCGGGCTTCCTTCAGAGCCCGGACGGGGAAAGGAAAATGATTGACGCCGAAACCAATCGTCACGGCGTCAAAGGCATCATCGGAAAATGGCAGGTTCTCGGCATCGGCCGTTCGAAAGTCGAGGCCGGGGTGCCGCTTTTCGGCTTCCATCCTCATGCTCACCGAGAAATCCACGCCGATCACATCCGCTCCCCGCGAGGCGGCGATCGATGCGACGAGGCCGGTCCCGCAGGCGATATCCAGCAACCGGGAATTCTTTCCCGCTCCGACGGCGTCCAGAAGGGGAGCGGCAAACGGCGCGGTGATCCTCTCGAAGGAATTGGAGTATCGGGCCGCGGCGCGCTCCCACCCCGCGCGTTCGAACTCGCGGTAGGGATGATCGGCGGGCAGCTTGTTCATCGGATAACAATAAATCCCGGCTCTGGTGATGTCAAGAACGCAAGGAGGATCCGGCCGGACGACCCGTCGGCCGCCGGCGCCGAATTCTTGACACCGGTTTGCGGCCGGGAATATCATCGTGGCATCATGAAGGACGCCGGTATCGAACTCGCCGTCCGGAGATTGCGGATCGGGCGAAAAAAGACTCTCCTGTCCGTTGGAATGCCGCTTATGGCCGCCTTGGCGTTCCTCGCGCCGGCGCCGCCAGCCGCCGACGCGTTGCCGCCGCTGGCCCGGCAAGTGACGATCTACCGGGACCGCTTCGGCATCCCGCACGTCCACGGCCGGACCGACGCCGCGGCCGCGTTCGGCTTCGGCTATGCCCAGAGCGAGGACTGCTTCGCCCGGCTGGAAGACAACTTCATCCGGGCGGCCGGCCGCCGGGCCGAAACGGCGGGGGAGAGCGCCGTGGCCGAGGACCGCCTGAACCGCCTGCTCGAAATCCCGAGACTCGCCCAGGAGGAGTACCGACGGCTCGATCCGCGGATGCGGGCGATCGTCGACGGCTTCGTGGCCGGAATCAACTTCTACATCGCCGGTCATCCCCAGGCGCCGAAGCTGCTCCGCAGGGTGGAAGGCTGGCACCCGCTCGCCTTCATCCGCTACAACTACTATCAGAACGGCTTCGCGGCCATCGCCTTCGGACCCGGACTCGAGAAGCTGCCCCTCGGGGAGTCGGCCAGCCGGGGCTCGAACGGCTGGGCCATCAGCCCGAAACGGACCCGGGACGGTCACGCCCTCCTGTTCATCAACCCCCACCTGCCGTTCTTCGGTCCAGGCCAGGTCTATGAAGGCCACGTCATCAGCGACCAGGGATGGAACTTCACCGGATACACCCGCTTCGGCTTCCCGTTTCCGTATGTGGGCCACAACGAATCGGCCGGCTGGGTGAGCACCGACAACGCCGCCGACGTGGCGGACCTCTACGTCGAGCGGTTTGACAGGCCCGACGATCCGCTGGCCTATCGCTACGGCTCCGGCTACCGGCGCGCGACCGAGTGGCAGGACTCGATCCGGGTCAAGGCCCCGGCCGGGCTGACCACCCGGACTTTCCGGTTCCGGAAGACCCATCACGGCCCGATCGCGGCTACCCAGAACGGGAATCCCGTCGCCCTCAAAATGGCGCGCTTCGAATCCGACGGCTGGCTGGCCGAGTGGTATGCGATGACCAGGGCCCGGAACCTGGCGGAGTTCAAGGCCGCCATGCGGCCGATGAACATGCTGTTCGGGAACGCGATGTTCGCCGACCGGGACGGGGACACCTTCTACGTCTACAACGGGGCGGTCCCGCGCCGCGATCCTTCGTTCGACTGGAGCCGGCCGGTCGACGGAAGCGATCCCCGGACGGAATGGCAGGGAATCCACTCGTTCGACGAATTGCCGCAACTCACCAATCCCGCTTCCGGATGGATGCAGAACTGCAACGGGACCCCGTTCCTGCTGACCGACATCAACAACCCGGATCCGGCCCGCTATCCGAATTATATGGTCGCAGAGCCGGATGACAACAGGGCTAAGCAATCCCGGAAGATCCTGGCGGGACGGGACAGATGGTCGTTCGAGGATCTCGAGCGGGCGGCCTTCGACACCCGCAGCTGGATAGCCGATGAATCGCTTGCCGGGATGATCCGGGCGGCACGGAGCGCCGAAGGGCGTTCCGAACGGGCGAACCGGGCCCTCGACCTGCTCGAGGCCTGGGACGGCCGGCACCGGGTCGATCAGGCCGCGCCGCTCATTTTCGAGATGTGGGTCACCGCCTCGCGGCGGAACTCCGAGCCGGCGGCGGCGCTGGAAACCGCCCTGGGGCGGATCGAGCGGGTTTACGGGCGCTGGGATGTCGCCTATGGCGAGGCCACGCGGCTTCAGCGGTTCAACGATGTCGAGGACGAGTCTCCCGACGATTCCAAGCCGAGCCTCGCGGTGCCGGGCGTCAACGGCCTGCTCGGGGGGATTTTCACGTTCTACGCGGCGGAGTATCCCGGATGCCGTCACCGCTACGGCACGATGGGCGGCAGTTATGTCAGCGTGGTCGAGTTCGGGCCCCGGGTGCGGGCCAAGGCCGTCCACGTCCTCGGCGCCAGCGGCGATCCCGCCTCGCCTCACTACTTCGACCAGGCGCCGCTCTACGCCCGCGGCGAGTTCCGGCCCGCCTGGTTCACGCTCGAGGAGATCAAGGCCAATCTCGAGGCGGCCTATCATCCAGGCGGACGGCGGGCGCAGTAGGGGGGCCGGGGTTCGGGGGGGGCGAGCTTGACTCCGGCTTCATTCTGTTCCCGCCGGGCTCTGCAAAACCGAAGCCTCATTCCGTTTTGGTTGGCCCTTGCCATCGGCTGGACGGAACAAGAGAGCTTGACAGTGGACAGCCGGGGGTCTAGACTCTGCGCGGGGAATGTGAATCCGGATAAGGGTTATGGGAGGCTTTATGGCAAACAGAAGAAGGGGTTTGTCTGTCGCTTCGTTTGTCGTCCTGGCCGCGCTTTTCCTCGCCGAGCTGGCGACGGCGCAAATGGTCCCTGTTTACAAGTTCAGGGCAATTCAAATCCCCGTCAGGTTGAAAATCAAGAACCAGGTCCTCGATACGGGCGTCTTTGACCTGGAGTTCATGAGAACCGCGAGCCCGGTGCTCTACTACGTGAGGATCATCAGGCGGGGAAAGATTCTGGACATTATCCAAGGCGAGGAATGGCCCTACGCCGGCGGGATCGTCAGCGAGATCGCCGACGCCAAAGACATTCCGTCCAAGCCGACGCTGAAGATGACCAAGAGCAGCGGCGAGAAGCGGCTGAACTTCATCTTCGAATCGGGAAGAAACACGATCAATTTTCCCATGATCAGGGCGTGCTTCAAGCTGCCCTACGAGGAATAATAGCTGGGAAACTACTTCACCGGCTTGCCGCCCGGCTTGTAATAATGGGGTCGGACCAAGTTAAATGCAGTCAATCAAATAAGATGGCCAAAAAAACAGGGCCATTTTCGGCCTTAAGTCCGCGTTCTGAGGCCCAAAAAGAAGGACTTAAGGAAATTCCCTGATCGTCCGAGCCCGAAACGTGACGTCATTTTCCTTAAGTGCGTGTTTTTGCCGTTAAAAAGATGGACTTAAGCCTGTTTTGGGCCCTCTTTTTTTGGCTATTCATTTGTTGTTAAATACTTTATCTTGGTCCGACCCCACTCCTCACTGCCAAGGCCCTCGAAACGAGACTCAATAATGGCTATTTCTGGGGATATCGCCTCTCACTTGCCGTAGTTGCACTCGCACAACCGGCTGTGCGGGCAGGAGGTCGACGAGGCCAGCATGACGGGCTGTCTGTCGACCAGGAAGGAGCAGGAGAGAATGAAGTAGAGGCTGTGGACGATGTCCTCCGGCCTTCCCCCCGCGTCCCGGGCCCTGGCGGTGTACTCCATGGCGTAGACGAACTTGATCTCGATTCTGATATCGGCAACCCTCTGGCAGAGCGCGAGCTGGCGGAAGTACATCGCGATTTCTCTCGCCCCCCGCAACGTTGTCCCGTCGATGCTGGTCAGGATGCCATTGTCGCCGTAAAGGGCCGCGACCTGCCCGATCACGTCGGACGTCACGAGCCCGACCAGCGGGATCTTGCGGATCAGCGCCTGCATCCGCTCGATGATGCCCAAGACCTGGGCCCGGCCGTTGACCGTCCAGGCGTTCGGGTTCGCCGGCTCCCACATGATCATCGGCAGCGGCTCGCCGCCCTCTTTCTGCGGCGGGCCGGCCGTCGCCCTGACCGAAGGAACGGCCATGACCAGAATGACCAGCACGACCGCAGCCATGCGCATAAGATGTTTCATTTCTTCCCCCTCCCCACGGAATATCTATGTGATCCCGGCGCGCCCGGGCGCCGGCGGTGGTGATCACAGGCCGCCGAACTTCCTCAGCCGCTCCTCGTACACGGCCTTTTCTTTTTCGAAGATCGCCCGGAAAGCCGGCTCGCCGCGCAGGTTGTCGAAGAAGGGATTGTTCTTGAGGACGAGATAGGAGTAGGGATACCAGCGGTACCTCTGGAAATCCTCCTCTCCCAGCTTGATGCCCTGGAGGGCCCGATCCTTCAGGCCCAGGAGCGAGAACACGCTGACGGCCAACTGGTTCGCCTGGCTGTCCTCGCTCCGCATGAGCTCCAGGGCGGCCTGCGTCCTGCCGCTGGCCGCGGCCAACAGGGCCTCGTGACGCCGCGTCGCGGCGGCGTCGCCCGCCTCGCGGCGCGCCCGGACGATTTCCCTTCCGGCGGCGGCGTAGTCGCCGAACTTGATCAGGCACACGGCGTAGTCGAGGCTCAGATGGTAGTCGGGATTGCCCTCGCGGGCACGCGTCAGGACGTCGGCGGCTTCCCGCGCTTGCCCCAGCTGGGCGAAACAGTCCGCCAGGACCCGGTGCCAGCCCGTGAAGTCGCCGGGGTAGGGATCGAGGGCCAGGGCCCTGAGATAGTGCGTCCGGGCCTGCTCGAAGAGGCCCAGGCTCCGGAGGAAGGAGCCGATGTGGTAGTTGACCTCGGCGTTGTTGACGTCGAGCTCGTAGGCCCGGCTGAAGAAGGGGAAGGCCCGGTCATGGTCCTCGCGGTTGAAATAGATCCAGCCCATGCCGACGTTCGCCTCGGCCAGGTCCGGGTTCCGGTCGTAGGCTTTCCTCAGGTACTCGAACATCCTGTCGAGGTCGTCCGCCTGCTTGTCGCGGTTGTACTTGACCTCGTGGATGATCCCCAGGCGCCAGTAGACCAGGGCGAAGCCGGGATCGATGGCCGCGGCCTTCATGTAATTCTCGACGCTGGCGGCGAAATCCGCGGCCCGCTCCGTCCGGAAATACTCGTCCTCGAAGTGGACCCCGTAGCGGTAGTATCGCTGCGCGGCGGGGTCGGTCGAACTGCCGGACTTGCTCGCCGCCCGCGCGTCCGCTCCGGCCGTCACGCCGAGCCCGGCGGCGACGGCGCCGGAAATCTCGTCCAGCGCGCCGTAGACGTCTTTTTCCGTCCGGGCCGGCCAGGCCCGCGAGAAAAGCACGGCCCCGCCCTTGATGCCGCGGAGCTCGACGCGGATATCGAGCCCATCCGCCGCCGAGTCGATCGTTCCCAGGAGGACGTGGGCGACATCGAGCTTCTTGCCGATGTCGGCCGCGTTCCCGGTCGAGTCCCTGTACTGGAGGGCCGTCTGATAGTTGATGACCTTGAGCTCGCGGTTCTTCTCCAGGCGCCGGATGATTCCGTCCGTCACCGTCGGCCAGATGTATTCCTGGCCGGGCCCGGGGTTCAGGTGCTTGAACGGCAGGACGAGGATCGAGCTTTTCCAGGCCGGGACGGCCTCGGGCCGGGCCGTCTGCGGCTTGCGGTTGAGAAGAACGATGCCCACGATGACGGCGGCGGCAACGATGGGCAGGCCAACGGCCAGGGCTATCCGGAACCGCGCCCGGTCCCGGCCGGGGGGGGTCTTCCACAGGCCGGCGAACCTCGAGCCCTCGGCGGGCGTCGGGAGATCGACTTCCACCCGGCCGAGCTCGGCGTAAAATTCCTCGGCCCGCTGGCAGCGCCTGCCGGGCTCCTTGGCCAGGCATTTCAGGATAAGCCGGCTGAGGGCGGGGGGGACTTCCGGATTGAGGCCGGCGGGGTCCTTGGGGACGTCCCTCAGGTGCCCGACGGCCGCGCCGTAAGTCGTGGCCGCGGCGAAAGGCGTCCGCCCCGTGACCATCTCGTAAAGGATGACGCCCAGGGAATAGATGTCCGACGTGGTCCCCGGCTTGCCGCCCTCCAGGAGCTCGGGGGCGACGTACTCGATCGTGCCGACGACGGCGCCCGGGTCCGTGATGCCCTCGGTTTCATTGGAAAGGGCGATGCCGAAGTCCATGATCCGGACGCTGCCCTGCTTGTCGACCATGATGTTGCTCGGCTTCAGGTCCCGGTGGATGACGCCCAGGCCGTGGGCCTCCGCAAGGCCCTGGCAGATCTGCTTTCCGATGTCAACGGCCTTGCGGACGGTCAGGGGCCCGATGCGGCGGATGGTGCACTTCAGGTCTTCCCCGGGAACAAATTCCATGACGATGAAATGGGTCGACCCGTCCTTGACCAGATCGAACATGCGGCAGACGTTGCGGTGGGCGATCTTGCGGGTCAGCTTGAGCTCGTTGCGGAACCTCTGGATGATCCGCGGATTGGCCGCGATCTCGGTCCGGATGAGCTTGAGGGCTATATCCTCGTGGACATCGAGGTCGTGGGCCTTGTAGACCTTGCCCATGCCGCCCTGGCCCAGACATTCGATGATCTCGTAGCGGCCGGCGACGACGGCGCCGGTCTTGAGGCCGGGCTCGGCCGCGTCCATGGTCTGGGTGGGAGATTCGGCGGCGGCTCTCGTCTTGAGAGGAGCCGCGCACTTGCCGCAGTAGGTGGTATCGTCCGCATTCTGGAAATGACAGCGGGGACATGCTTGGGACACGTAAGTCCTTTCCCCTTATTGATAATAAGATAAGGCAATCGGAGGAGGTAGTCAACCATAACCGGGGCCTGATAACGAAAATAGCCGTAAAACAATGCCAATAGGCTTCATTTTGGCCCTGGCAGCCCGGAAATGGGATAAAATAGCCCTGCAAACCTCCCCAGGGGTTGCCACGTCTAATAGGATGAGAGCCGGAGACAAACCTCAATGATGGATGAAAAGGATATCATCAACGGATTGGCGGCGAGCGACCCGACCGCCTTCCGGGAGTTCGTCGAGCAGTACAAGAAAAAAGTTTACTTTCTGGCCCTGGACGTCGTCGGCAACCCGGTCGACGCGGAGGATGTCTCCCAAGAGGTCTTTCTCAAGGTCTACCGCTCCTTCGGAACCTTCAACCGGGAGGCCAGACTCGGCTCCTGGCTTTATCGCGTCACGTACAACGCCGGCATCGACCATCTCCGGAGGAAAGCGCTGATCCCGGAGGCGGTCGAGGATGAGGCCCTCGAGGCCAGGAGCCGCGGCGAGGCCCCGCTCTCCGCCTCGTCGGCCTTTTCCGACCCGGCCGCCACCGCCGAAGCGAGACAGCTCCAGGCGAAGATCGCGCTCGCCCTGGAGAAGGTCTCCCCCCAGGAGAAGGCGGTCTTCCTTCTTCGCCATTACAACGACCTCAAGCTCAAGGAAATCGCCGAAACCCTCCATCTCTCGACCGGCTCGGTCAAGAGCTATCTCTTCCGGGCGGTCAAGAAGCTGCAGAGGGAGCTCGGCGCGCCCGACGTCACCGGGGGAATGGAGGTTTCCCATGATTAGCTGCCGCAAGTGCAGGGACATGATGATAGAAGCCCTCTACGGAGAGCTGCGGCCCGCCGACCGCGAGAGTTTCGACGCCCATCTCCGCGCCTGCCCGGATTGCGCCTCCGAGTACTCCATCATGGGAGCGACGCTCCGGGTCATGGACGAGAGACGGCGGCCGGACCCCGGCCCCGAATTCTGGGACACCTATTGGGACAGGCTTGCCGCGCGGCTGGACGTCACCGACAAGGCGCCAGCCGTTCGTCCCCAGGCCGTGCCCCTCTCGGCCCGCCTCGGCCGCCTCTTTTCCGGCCTTCCCGGCTGGACCTGGCAGGCGGCTGCCGGCGCGGCCCTCGTCGTCGTCGGCATCTTGATCGGCCGCAGCATCGTCTCGCCGCCCGGGCAGCCGGCGGGGCTCGTGTCGGCGGTTCAAAATCCCGCCGCCGCCTCCGCCGTGCCCGCTTCGAACGACCCGTCGGAGCGCGCCCGCCGGTACCTCGACAGGTCCCAGGTCCTGCTCCTGGGCCTGGTCAATTACAACCCGAAGACCCAGGACCTCTACGCCCTGGACCTGGACGGGAAGAAAACGGCCTGCCGCGAGCTGTCGCTCCAGGCGGCCGATATCCAAAGCTCGCTCAAGGACCCCCGGCAGAAAAGGCTCAAGGAACTCGTCTCCGACCTGCAGATCATCATGATGCAGATCGCCAACCTCGGCGCCGGGAACGACCTGGAAGGCGTGGATCTCATCAAGCAGGGGGTTGAACAGCGCGACATTTTCCTCAAGATCGATTTGACCCGGATGACGCTCGGCGCCGCCGGTCCGCAGGGCCCCTCGGCCCGGCCCGGATCGCAGGCGTCCGGCGCCGCCGATAAAGCCAAAATGAGAATATGAGCAAGGAGACGTGATATGAAAACCATGAAAACCACAATCGCCGCCGCAGCCCTCGCCTTTGTCCTGGCCGCCGCGCTCGCGGCCGCTCCGGCCCGGCCGTCGACGGACCAGGAGAAGGACTCCATCGCCTACAAGCAGGCTTACGCGCTTGTCATGGAGGAAAAATGGGAAGCCGCCCGGAAGGCCATGGAGAGCCTGATCCTCCAGTATCCCAAGAGCGCCTGGGTGGACGACGCCCGCTTCTGGTCCTGCTACGCCCTCGAAAAGCTCGACAAGCCCCTGGAGAAGGTCTTCCAGTGCTACCAGGAGTTCATCAATGCCTATCCCGACAGCGAATGGACCAGGGACGCCAAGTCCAACATGGTCCGCATCTCCCAGGCCCTGGCCAAGGCCGGCATGCGCGAATATGAAACGGTCATCAAGTCCTTCAAGTCCGGAAAGGAAGACGAGGACATCCGGCTGACGGCCCTGTTCGCCCTCCAGAACATCGGCGACGAAGAGGCCCTCAAGACGATCATCGGCCTCTACGACAAGGCCGACGGCAAGAAGCTCAAAAACCAAATCGTTTTCATGCTCCAGGATATGGACAGCCCCGAAGCGCTGGCCAAGCTGACCGACATCGCCCGGAAGGAGCCGGACCAGGAAGTCCGCCGGGCCGCTCTCTACGCCCTCAGCGAGAAGGGCGGCCCCGAGGCCATTGCCGTCCTCAAGGACGTCCTGCGCTCCGACGCGCCGACGGAACTGAGAAGGAACGCTCTCTATGCCTTGGCCGAAAGCGATGACCCGGGGACGCTCGCCCTGCTGACGGATATCGCCCTCAAGGACACCGACCGGGAAATGGCCCGGGGCGCGGCCTTCGCCATCCAGAACATCGAGGGCAAGGAAGCTTCGGAGGCCCTGCGCCGGATCCTCAGCGAAGCCAAGGATGTTGAAGTGCGCAAGGCCGCGCTCTTCTCGTTGAGCGATCACCAGGATGCCGACGTCCTGCCCATTCTCAAGGACATCATCTTCAAGGAAACGGACCGGGAGATGGCCCGGGTCGCCCTCTACCAGGCGGCCGAGATCGAGGGCGACGGATCCCTCGAAGTCCTGAAGGAGGTCCTGGCCTCGGACAAGTCCCGCGATCTTCGCGAGAACGCCCTCTTCGCCATCGCCGAGCACGGCGGGACGGGAGTCAAGGATGTCCTGCTGGACGTCGCCCTCAACAACCAGGACGATGAACTGGCCTCGAAGGCCGTCTACGCCCTCCAGGACATCAAGGGGGGAGTGGGGACGGATGCCCTCATCGACCTCATGCGGAAAGCCAAATCGGCCAAGGTCCGCCGGGCCGTCGTGTTCATGCTGATGGACGAGGACGGCGGCGCGCCGGTCGAGGCCCTGGCCCGGATCCTCAAGGAGGAAACCGATCCCGACATCAGACAGCAGGCGGTCCTGGCCCTCGGCCGGACCAAGAGCGATGAGGCCGTGGCCGCTCTCCTCGAGATCGCCAAGGGCAAGGACCCGAAGCTGGCGACATCCGCCGTCATGGCCCTGGGCGAGATCGGCACGCCGAAAGCCAAGGCCGCGCTTCTCGAAATCGTCGAGAAGAAGCGCGACACTCCGGCCACGGGCGTGGAGAAGTAAGCCATGCGCCGGCGCGCGGCGGTTTTCTGCGGAATCTGGCTGGCCGCGGCCTGGGCCGCGGCGGCCACGGCCGGGGACTCCCGTCTGCCGGGCGAGGTCGTCCGCTACGCCGGCGGCGCCGTGCGTTTGGAAGCGCGGCTGGCCTGGGCCGTGGGCGAGGCCGCCAAGCCCGGAAGCGGCCGCAGGCTGTGGATCGGATACAGCATCCGCCGCCTGATGGGCGAGCGCGAGATGATCGGCTCGACAACCGGCCACGGCGGGGCGAAGAGAGAGCTCACCGTCCAGGAGATCCTGGCCGGCAAGAAGATCCTGGAGTCCCGCCCGGCCGGGACGGACGAGATCCGGCGGACGGCCCGCGAGGTCCTCGATGAGCTGGAGCGGCCAAAGAAAGACGAAAAGAAGATCGCCAAGGACGTCGGGATCTTCCTCGATTACGAAAGCGGCCGGCCGGCCTCGCTGAAAGACGTCGGGTTGAGCAACCTCGACCTTGCCTTCGACTTCCGCGGCCGGACCCTCTATTGGCTGGGGGAGGCCGGGGAGGAGGAGAGCGTCGGGCTTATCGAAAACCTCTTCGGCCGGACGTCTGAGCCGGAGGCCAAGGAAGGTCTCGTCGTCGCCGCCGGCCTCCACGGAAACCCCCGCCTTGTTGTTCCCTTCCTGGAGAAAATTCTGACGGGACGTGAATCCGACAAGCTGAGGAAGGAGGCCGCCTTCTGGATCGGCCAGCAGGACGATCCGGCCGGCCTCCGGATCCTGGTGCGCGCGGCCACAACCGACCGCTCCGCCGAGGTCAGGGAAGGGGCCGTTTTCGCCGTCAGCCAGGTCGAACTGCCCGCCGCCGTGGACGAGCTCATCTCACTCGCCCGGGACGCGGGGCTGATGGACGTGAGGAAACATGCGGTCTTCTGGCTCGGCCAGATCGCTTCCAAGAAGGCCTGCGCCGCGCTGGAAGGCTTTGCCATGAAGGACAAGGACGTCGAAGTCCAGGAACATGCCGTATTCGCTCTCTCCCAGCTGCCGGACAACCAGGGGGTCGAGCCGCTGATCAAGCTGGCCAAGACCCATCCGGACCCCAGGATCAGGAAAAAAGCCGTATTCTGGCTGGGGGAGTGCGACGATCCCCGCGCCCTGGAGACGCTTATCGCGATCATCAAGGGAAAATAGCCGCGACCGAAGCGCGGGGCCGCCGGATCCGGCTTCTGGCAAATCCTTCTTCATTCATGTATGATGGAAAAATCAAGGAGGTTTGCATGAAAAACAAAACCAGATGGATATCGCTCCTGGTCGTCATGGCATTGATCCTCGTCGCGGCCGCGGTCGCGCAGCAGAAATCGGACGACAAGGCCGTGGACCCGGTCTGCGGCATGACGGTCGTCAAGGCCAATGCCAAAGCCACCTTCGATTACAAAGGGACGAAGTATTATTTCTGTTCCACCGGCTGCAAGGATGCCTTTGCCAAAGAACCCGAGAAGTACCTGCAGAAGAAGGTCGTCGTTGAAGTGAAGGAGAAGGAAGTCGTGAAGGAGGGCTCGGGCTGCAAGTGCATGATGGGCAAGGGCGGCATGCGCGGCATGGGCATGCCCGGCATGGGCATGATGGGCCGTCCCGGCCGCATGGCAATGATGCCCGGTCTGATGATGAGCGGCGTCAATCGCCTCCTTCTCCGCCGGGACGTGGACTGGACCTTCGAGAAGACGGCCGACGGCGTGACGGTGAAGATCACGTCCAAGGACCCCGAGACGGTCAAGGCCATTCAGGAGCGCCTGGCCATGGCCAAGGAAATCAAGGAAACGATGGCCGCCCCCGCCGAGTCCGGCAAGGGCGCCGAGGGCCACTCCTGCGAAAACTGTCCGATGAAGAAGTCGGGCGAGATTTAGCGGCGAATTTATTTTCGAGGGACACAAGCCCTCTTTCCCGCCCGGGGAGGAGGGCTTTTTATTTGACATGATTTTCGGCCCATGCTAGAGTTTTCTCAGAGGGAAATCATGAGCGTCACCCGTATCGAGGAAACCTCTTTCCCGACGCCCGCCTCGCGGAAGCTCGTGGACCTCATCGAGCGCAGCGCCGACGAGCTGGCGACCAGCTATGTCCAGTCCCTCCACCGTGACCCGCGCATGCCCAAATACCAGGCGTTCGACCAGCGGGAGATCTTCAAGAGGGCCTACCGCGTCTACAGCCAGCTCGGCAAATGGATCTCGCGCGAGACGACCACGGAGGACATGAAGGAGTACTGGACGGCCCTCGGCCGCCAGCGCCGGCTCGAGGGCTTTCCCTTCTCCGAGATCGTCCTGTCGCTCTGCCACATCCGGCGCCAGCTCTGGGACAAGGTCCAGGCGGAGGGCCTGCTGGACACGGCTCTCGACCTCCACCAGGCCATGGACCTCCATCACCGGGCCGTCCTGTTTTTCGACCGGGCGATCTATTTCGCGGCCGTTGGCTACGAAGAGCGGTCCTGAGTGCGGGCGGGTCTTTACATCCATTTCCCATTTTGCCGGGCCAAGTGCCCGTACTGCCATTTCTACAGCGTCGCGGACCGCGATGACCTCCGTCTCGAATGGTGGGAGGGGCTGAAGCGGGAAGCGGACCTCGTCGGCCGGGAGAAGTTCGAGATCGACACGGTCTACGTCGGCGGCGGGACGCCGTCGCTCCTCTCTCCCGACGAGATCCACGCCTTGCGGGAGCTTCTCGCGGGCCGCTTCTGGCTCGAGGCCGGGGAGTGGACCCTGGAGGCCAACCCGGGCACCGTCGACGCTTCCCTGGTCCGGGGCTGGAAGGAGGCCGGCGTGACGCGGCTGAGCATCGGCGTCCAGTCCTTCGACGACGGCATCCTCCGGACGCTCGGCCGGGGATACTCGGCGGCCGAGGCGCGCGATTTCTTCCGCCTCTCGCGGGCGGCGGGCTTTCCGGCGGTCGGCATCGACCTCATGACCGGCGTGCCGGGCGAGAGCCGGCGGTCGGCCGAGGAGGCCGTCGCGGAAACGGCCCGGCTCCGGCCCGACCACGTGTCCCTCTACATCCTCGAGAACGTGGAGGGCCTGCCGTTCGAGAAGGTCCTGAGAGATAGGCCCGTCGACGACGACGCGGTCGCCGATAATTACCGGACGTTTCAGGCGGGACTCGAGGCGGCCGGCTTCCGTCAGTACGAAATATCGAATTTCGCCGGGCCGGGAAAGGAATGCCGGCACAATCTCAAGTACTGGCGCTACGAGCCGTTTCTCGGCCTCGGCCCCTCGGCCTGCTCGCACGTCGGCGGCCGGCGTTGGTCGAACAAGCAGACCCTGCGGGAATGGACAGAGGCTCTCCGCCGGGGCGAGCGGCCGTACGGCGAGGTGACCAAGCTCGCGCCGGAGGCCTCGGCCAGGGAGGCGCTCGTCTTCGGCCTGCGGCTCGTCGAAGGCGTGGACATCGGGGCCGTCGGCGAACGCTACGGCGTGGACCTCGAGACGGCCCTCGCCGCCGAGATCGCCGAGCTCGCGGCGGACGGCTGGCTCATCCGCGAGGGACACTGCCTCCGCATCCCGCCCGACCGGTTCATCCTCTCCAACCACGTCTTTTCCCGGCTCGTGTGAGCCGGAGTCAAGGAGGATTTCCATGGCGGACAAGGAGGTTCTTCCGGGCGATATCGCGCGCGAAGCCGTCGAGCGTCTGAGGCGCCTGGCCGACCCGGCCAGGGCCGAGGGCGTCCAGAGGTATTTCAAGGACACCGTCAAGTCCTACGGCATCTACACGAACGAGATCAGGGCCCTGGCGGCCGAGCTTTATCAATCCGTTCGCGGCACGTGGACGGCGGCCGAGGCCGTCGAGCTCTGCGACATCCTCTTCGCCGAAGCCGAGCTCGAGGCCAAGGGCATCGGCGCCCTCCTGCTCAGCCGCTTCAAAAAAGACCTGCCGCCGTCCTTCTTTACCAGGCTCAAGGGCTGGCTGGCCGCGGATCTGCTCGACAACTGGGCCTCGGTGGACGTCCTGTGCACGGACGTCATGGCCGTCTTTCTCGAGAAATATCCGGACTGCGTGGAGAAGATCAAGACCTGGGCCGGCCATCCCAACCGCTGGGTCAAGCGGGCCTCGCTCGTGTCCTTCATCAAGCTGGCCGGGAAAGCGGAATTCCTGCCGGCCGTCTACGAGATCTCCGCTTCGCTCTTCCCGTCCGGCGACGACTTGGTCCAAAAGGCGAACGGCTGGCTTCTCCGGGAAGCGGGAAAGCGCGATCCGGCCCGGCTCGAAAGCTTCCTCCTCCGGCATGGGCCCGCCGTCCCCAGGACGACCCTGAGGTATGCCATCGAGCGCTTCCCGGAAGCGAAACGGCGCCGGCTCCTCCAAAAGACCAGGGCGAAGTAGGCGCCGCTCCGGGCCGGCCCTCCGCGCGCGGGAGCGGCAAACAACTTCGAGGTGTCAACCGACCGCCCGGGCCGACCGTATATAGACATGGACGTCCGGGATTCGCCTGTGTTATGTTTCCCACATATGCAGCCGGGGTGGGGCGCACCGTTCTCATCCCGGAAAAAAGGCGGCGGAGTCCGATGTCCCGAGTCGGAGAATCAATCCGCGCAAGAGGAGGTCAGGTGAAAATAAAAATCATGGCGGTTCCGGCGTTGTGTCTACTGGCGGCGTCGACGCTGTCCTTCGGGGCCGACGAGGCCCGTGTCCTTCGCTTCCCGGCGATCTCGAAGGACCAGATTGTCTTCAGCAGCGGCGGCGACCTCTATTCCGTGCCCCTCGCCGGCGGCCTGGCCCGCAAGCTGACCTCGTATCATGACGGCTACGAAGCCTTCGCCCGGTTCTCGCCGGACGGCAAGTTCATCGCCTTCACGGGCGAATACGACGGCAACCGCGAGGTCTATCTCATGCCCGCCGAGGGCGGCGCTCCCAAACGCCTGACCTACACACCCTCGCTCAGCCGCGACGACATTTCCGATCGGATGGGGCCCAACAACTTGGTCATGGGCTGGACGCCCGACGGCAAGAACGTCGTCTTCCGCTCGCGGATGCGCGACTGGAACGACTTCAACGGCCAGCTCTACCTCGTCCCGGCCGCCGGCGGCCCGCCGGACCAGCTGCCCCTGCCCCGCGGCGGCTTCTGCTCCTATTCGCCCGACGGCCGGAAGCTCGCCTACAACCGGATCTTCCGCGAGTTCCGGACCTGGAAGCGCTACCGGGGCGGCATGGCCGACGACATCTGGATCTACGACTTCGCCACGAAGAAAATCGAGAACATCACCGACAACCCGGCCCTGGACATCTTCCCCATGTGGAGCGGCGACCGGGTCTATTTCGTTTCCGACCGCGACGAGAAGAAGAAGGTCAACCTCTACGTCTGCGACCTCAAGACGAAGGAGACGCGGAAGCTGACGGACTTCGCCGAATACGACATCAAGTTCCCGTCCATCGGCCCCGCGGCGATCGTCTTCGAGAACGGCGGATATCTCTACACCTTCGACCTGGCCTCGGAGAAGACGGCCAAGGTGCCCGTCGTCATCGCCGACGACGCCGCCGGCGCCCGGAGCCGGCTGGCCAAGGTCTCCGATCAGATCACGAGCTTCGGTCTCTCGCCGGACGGCAAGCGGGCCCTGTTCGGAGCCCACGGCGAGGTCTTCACCGTCCCGGCCGAGCACGGCAACGTCCGCAACCTGACGGCGACGCCGGGCGTGCATGAGCGCGCCTCCGCCTGGTCGCCCGACGGGAAGTGGATCGCCTATATCTCCGACAAGACGGGCGAGGACGAGATCTACATCGCGGCCCAGGACGGGACGGGCGAGCCCCGCCAGCTGACGCGGAACGCCGACACGTACAAGTACCAGCCGTTCTGGTCGCCCGACGGGAAAAAACTCCTGTGGGACGACAAGCTCCAGCGCTTGAGCTACGTCGACATCGAGACGAAGGAGGTCGTCCAGGTCGTCAAGGCCGAGCGCTGGGAACTCCAAAGGTTCGCCTGGTCGCCCGACAGCCGCTGGATCGCCTACGCCAAGCCCGAGGTCGAAGGGATGATGAAGGTCTACCTCTACTCCCTCGATTCGAAAAAGACCGTCGAGGTGACGGACGGCTGGTACAGCTCCAGCGAGCCCTGCTTCAGCCCGGACGGGAAATACCTCTTTTTCGTCTCCGATCGGGATTTCAATCCCATCTACAGCGCGACCGAATTCGACCACGCCTACCTCTCGATGTCCCGCGTCTATTTCGTGACGCTGGCCGCGGACACCAAGTCTCCGTTCGAGCCGAAGAGCGACGAGGTCGCGGTGAAGAAGGAGGAGGCGAAGCCGGCCCCGGCGGCCAAGCCCGAGATCAAGCCCGCCGCCGGCAAGGACACCGGTTCCGCCGCGCCCGTCGTCGTCAAGGTGGACGTGGAGGGGCTCAAGGGCCGTATCATCGCCCTGCCCATCGCCACGGCCAACTACCGCCGGCTGGCCGCCGTCGGCAGCGCCGTCTATTACCTGCGGGCCAAGGACCTTGAAAGGGAGACGTCTCTCATGTCCTATGACCTGGCCGAGCTCAAGGAGAAGGACCTCGGCAAGGTCGGCGGTTACGACATCTCGGCGGACGGCAAGAAGATGCTGGCGGCCAAGGACGGCGCCTACGGCATCATCGACCTGCCCAAGGGCCCCGTCGTTTTGGAGTCGAAGCTCGACCTCGCCGGGATGGAGTGCATCGTCGATCCGCGCCTGGAGTGGGACCAGATCTTCGAGGAGTGCTGGCGGCAGATGAAGTACTTCTTCTACGCCCCGAACATGCACGGCCTCGACTGGGAGGCCATCCGCCTGCGCTATAAGCCTCTGGCCGCCGCCGTCGAGCACCGGGCGGACCTGACCTACGTCATCGGCGAGATGATCGGCGAGCTCAACGTCGGGCACTCCTACGTCGGGGGCGGCGACATGCCCCGGCCGCCGAAGGTCAAGGTCGGCATGCTGGGGGCGCGCTTCGAGCGGGACGCCGCGACCGGATGTTATCGCATCGTCCGCATCCTGAAGGGCCAGAACTGGGAACCCTCCCGGCGCTCGCCCCTGACGGAGGTCGGCGTCAACGTCAAGGAAGGGGAGTACATCGTCGCCGTCAACGGCACGCCCCTCGGCAAATTCGCCGACATCTCCGAGGCGCTCGACAACACGGTCGGCCGGCAGGTGACGCTGAAGATCAACGCGGCGCCTTCGGAGAAGGGGAGCCGCGACGTCGTCGTCGTGCCCATCGAAACCGAGAACCAGCTCTATTACTACAACTGGGTCGAGGGGAACATCGAAAAGGTGACCAAGGCGACAGGCGGCCGGGTCGGCTACATCCACATCCCCAACATGGGCACGGACGGGCTCAACGAGTTCGTCAAGTATTTCTATCCCCAGCTCAAGAAGAAGGCCCTGATCATCGACGTCCGGGGCAACGGCGGCGGCAGCGTCTCGGCGATGATCATCGACCGGCTCGTCCGGGAGATCACCATGATCGGGATCGCCCGCAACTCCATTCCGACCGCCGATCCCGAGGCCGCGTTCCTTGGGCCGAAGGTCGCGCTGTGCGACGAGTTCTCGGCCTCGGACGGCGACATCTTCCCCTACCGCTTCAAGACGCTCGGCGTCGGCAAGGTCATCGGCAAGCGGACCTGGGGAGGCGTCGTCGGCATCCGCGGCTCCCTGCCGCTCCTCGACGGCGGCGTCCTGTTCAAGCCCGAGTTCGCCAGCGCCGGCGCGGCAGGCCAGGGCTGGATCATCGAGGGCCACGGCGTCGATCCCGATATCGTCGTTGACAACGACCCGGCCCGCGAATTCGCGGGCATCGACGACCAGCTCACCAAGGGGATCGAGGTCATCCTCGAGGAGCTGAAGACCAAGGGCCGGGAACTGCCGCCCGTGCCGCCGTTCCCGGTCAAAAAATAGGGACGCGAAACCAAGAGGGACTGTCTCTTCTTCGGGACAGTCCCTCGGGATACCCTCCGCGGGTTATCACATTCTCCGGCCATGGTTGCCTTCGCGGTTCTCCGAAGATAGAATGGACCGGAGGAGGACCGATGAGCGGCGACAAAGTGAAGATCAGCTGTCTCGAGTGCGGCACGACGAATTATTTTCCCCTGGACTCGCCCGGGAAAAAGGTCGTCTGCGGCAAATGCAAAGCCGCCCTGCCTCAGCCGGGGACGGTCCTCGAGCCGACCCGGGCCCAGACGTCGGCCCTGTTTCAGAACTCGAGCCTGCCGCTGCTGGTGGATTTCTTTTCTGAGACCTGCGGGCCGTGCCATATGATGCATCCCGTGCTGGAGCGGCTGGCGCATCGGCGGGCCGGTGATATCATGGTCCTCCGCGTCGACGTCGACAAGGACCCCGAGTTGGCCCAGGGATTCAGCGTCCGGGCCGTTCCGACCTTCGTCATCGTTCTGAAGGGCATCGAAAGGGGCCGAGCGTCGGGGGCCATGAGCGAGGAAAATTTCGCCCTGTGGGTGGCCAGCCAGGCATAAAAGAGATGGAAATCAAAAGAGCCGCAGCGGTCGTCGCCGGGCTGATCGCCGTCCTGGGCGCGGCTTGCGCGGCGGAGCAAAAAGCCCCGGCCGGAGGAATTCAGGCCGCCGTCCTGGTCTCGGCCAACGCCGAATGGGCCGTCGTCAGGACGCTCTTTCCGGACGCCCGCCGCGAAGAATCGCCGTTCGGCGAATACGTTGTCACGGATATCGCCCTTCCCGACCGGTCCGCCAGGCGAGTCGTCGTCTTCCACGGGGGATGGGGGAAGGTGGCCGCCGCGGCCTCGACGCAGTACGTCATCGACCGCTGGAACCCGCCCGTTCTGGTCAATCTGGGCACCTGCGGGGGATTCGAAGGGGCCGCGGCGCGGGGCGACGTCATCCTGGCGTCGAGGACGGTCATCTACGATATCATCGAGCGGATGGGGAATCCGGAGGAGGCCGTCGCCGACTACGCCACGACGATCGACCTCGGCTGGCTGAGGGGGCCGGATCCGGCCGGGATCAAGCGGGGCGTGCTCGTCTCGGCGGACCAGGACGCGGACCCGGGCGCCGTCGCGGCCCTCAGGCTCAGGTTCGGAGCGGCCGCGGTCGATTGGGAATCCGGAGCCATCGCCTATACGGCCGCCCGGAACGGAAAGCGGGTGCTCATTCTGCGCGGCGTGACCGATCTCGTCGGCCCGCGCGGGGACGAGACCTACGGGCACATCGAGATCTTCCAGCGTAATACGGAGGCCGTGATGAAGCGGCTGATCGCCGAGCTGGGGCTATGGCTCGCCCGGGTTCCGGAAAATTGATGTTGAAACGGGGGAGTGAGGAGAGTGCCGAAGAGGGGACTCGAACCCCTACGAGCGTATAAGGCTCACTAGCCCCTCAAGCTAGCGTGTCTGCCAATTCCACCACTTCGGCTTTCCGGGGGTTTATTTCTTCTGTTCCGTGCCCGTCGGCGCCTGCTTCTTCTGTTCGGCCGGAGCCGCGGGTTGCTGGGCGGCCGGGGCCTGCGTCTTCGGCTCCGTCTTCACGGCGGCCGCCGGGGCGGGACGGGAGCTCACGACCGAGCTCGTGCCCTTGGCCGACATGATATAGAGGCCGAGCGACGTCAACATGAAGACGATGGCCGATACGGTCGTGACCTTGGACAGCACCGTGGCCGAGCCGCGGGTGCCGAACTCGGTCTGGCTTCCCGTGCCGCCGAAGGCGCCGGCCAGGTCAGCCGCCTTGCCCGACTGCAGGAGAACGGCCAGGATCAGGATGATGCAGACGACGACGTGGACGATGACAATGAATGCGTTCACTTCTTTTCCCTGTCAGCTCGAAGGGCCTCCCGGGCGATACCGATGAACATATCGGCGTCCAGGGACGCGCCTCCGACAAGAAATCCGTCGATATCCTTTTCTTTGAATAGCGCGTAAGAATTGGCCGGCTTCACCGAGCCGCCGTAGAGAATTATAGCACAGGATGCCGGGCCATTTCCATATCTTTCTTCAAGACGCTTCCGGATATGGGCATGGACCTCCCCGGCCTGTTCGGGGGTCGCCGTCCGGCCCGTCCCGATGGCCCAGACCGGCTCGTAGGCGAGGAGCGCGGCCCCCGCCTCGTCGGCCGCGAGGCCCTCGAGGCCGGCCTCGATCTGGCGGTCAAGTTTCCGCGTCGTTTCCCCGGCCTCCCGCTCCTCGAGCGTCTCGCCGATGCAGACGATGGGCGCGAGGCCGGCTTTCAGGGCGGCCCGCAGCCGCCGGTTGACGGTCCCGTCGGTCTCGCCGAAGTACTGGCGCCTCTCGGAATGGCCGATGAGGACGTAGCTGCAGCCGGCATCCCGGAGCATGGGACCGGAGATCTCGCCCGTGAAGGCACCCCTGTCCTCCCAGAAGAGGTTCTGGCCGCCGAGGGCGACGTCCGTGCCCCGCAGGAGCCGGGCGGCCTCGGCCAGGGCGGTGAACGGCGGGATGAGGAGGAGCTGGGCCCCAGCGACGCCGGGCGCGGCCTTGAGGACGGCCGAGACGAGCTCGCGGGCCTCGGACGCCGTCGCGTGCATTTTCCAGTTGCCGGCGACGAAAGGAGCCTTGCGGAGGGCGGCCATCTACTTTTCCAGTGCGTCGATGCCGGGAAGCGATTCGTAGGCGATGTATTCGAGCGAGGCGCCGCCCCCGGTGGAGATGTGGCTGATCTTGTCCTTGACGCCGGCCTTCTTGACGGCCGCGATGGAATCCCCGCCGCCGACGATGGAGATGGCCCCGGAATCGGCGACGGCCCTGGCCACGCCGATCGTTCCGGCGGCGAAGGGCTCGATTTCGAAGATGCCCATGGGGCCGTTCCAGAAGATCGTCTTGGCGCGCTTGATGATCCCGGCGTAGAGTGCGACGGTCTGGGGACCGATGTCGACGCCCATCATGTCGTCCGGAAAGGGGAGGGCGTCGACCGTCCGCGTCGCCGCGCCGGCCTCCGGCGCCGCGGCCAGGACATGGTCCGCGGGAAGATGGAAATCGACCTTCTTCTCGGCGGCCTTCTTCAGGATGGTGAGGGCGGTCGCCTTCTGGTCGTCCTCGGCCAGCGATTTGCCGACGCCGAAACCCTGGGCCTTCAGGAAAGTGTAGGCCATGGCCCCGCCGATGAGGATGCTGTCGGCCTTGTTCAGGAGGCTCTCGATGATCTCGATCTTGTCGGAGACCTTGGCTCCGCCCAGGATGGCGACGTAGGGCTTTTCGGGGGAGTGGACGGCCTTGGTGAGG
>Ga0315282_10001498_pt1 | contig 43758 bp, 47 predicted proteins | sample YL17G07_20_MG_FD_203693 | JGI IMG/M metagenome (GOLD analysis project Ga0315282, IMG submission 203693) | Sediment microbial communities from Yellowstone Lake, YNP, Wyoming, USA - YL17G07_20 | ecosystem: Environmental > Aquatic > Freshwater > Lake > Sediment | place: USA: Wyoming | collected... | reverse complement strand
TCAAAAAATATAAAGAAAATTTTTCTGCGAGGCAGTGCCGTTTCGCGGCACAGCGGCAGGGCGGAGCGATTGGATTTTTTCAGGAATTTTTGATAAAATAGGTTCGAGCGGAATTGTATAAATACACCAAAACCAGACGTTTCGGCTTTTCGGAAGCCATTTCACGGGCGGCGCACAGCGCCGCCCATTGATTTTGCGGCTCGCCGCGCACGGCGCGGCTCGCCAAAAAGAGGTTCGAAATCCCTTGCGATTTAGTATTTGCTTTGCCTAAAAAAGAATTTTTGCTATAATATAGATGTACTCAACTACACAAGTCTTCTTTTTTAATGGCCGTCTCGGTCAATTCAAGGAGACTTGAGTTGAGTACAACCGGGGCGGCCATTTGAGTTTTAATAATCTAATTTAAAAAACAATATGCAAAAATTCTTTTTATACGCCCGCAAATCCACAGATATCGAGGACAAACAAATTTTGAGTATTGAGGCGCAAATAACAGAATTGCGCGCCTTTGCTAAACAAAATAATTTAGATATTGTTGAGGAATTTATAGAAAAACAATCAGCCAAAATTCCGGGTAGGCCAATTTTTGGCAAAATGATGAAGCGGATTGAACAGGGCGAAGCGAATGGAATAATTAGTTGGCACCCTGACAGATTGGCGCGCAATTCTGTGGACGGTGGAAAGATTATCTATCTCATTGATTGTGGGCGTATTTCAGGGTTGAAATTCCCTCAATTTTGGTTTGAGCCAACGCCACAAGGAAAATTTATGTTGAGTATCGCCTTTGGGCAAAGCAAATACTACATTGATTCGTTGAGCGAAAATGTCCGTAGAGGTTTGCGCCAAAAAGTAAGGCGAGGAGAATATCCCGGCCCTGCTCCGATTGGATACATCAACGACCCGAGAACAAAAACAGTTATTATTGATAGAAAGAAAGCGAAAATTATTAAAAAGACATTTGAACTTTACGCACAAAATAATTCTTGCCTTGAGGATATCGCTGACTTTTTGGCGCAAAAAGGGATTTTGCGAAGAAGCGGAAAAATCTGGCATAAAGACAGAGCAAAATATATTCTCTCTAATCCTTTTTACTACGGACATTTTCGCTACGCCAAAGAAGTTTATGAAGGCAAACACGAGTCAATCATCGCAAAGAAACTTTTTGATAAGGTGCAGGAAATTTTGAAGCAGAGAGGGCGACCGAGACATAAATCTGTTATTGAGCCGCAAGTTTTTTGCGGACTGCTTCGTTGTGGAACTTGCGGCATGATGATAACCGGTGAATACAGGGTTAAGCGTCAGAAAAATGGAAATGTCCACGATTACATTTACTATCACTGCACAAAAAAGAATAAATCAATCAAATGTTCCGAATCCTGTATTCGCCAAGAGGAACTAGATAAACAAATTTCCTCTCTGCTTCAAAAAGTTTCTTTGCGTCCGGATTGGGCGGAAAAACTTTTAGAAATGTTGGAAAAAGATAAAATAAAATCCGCCCAATCCGTTTCTGCTTTTGTTCAAGAAGCCGGGAAGAAAATTAAAACAATCAATATAAAACTTCAGCGACTTTTAGACGGATATTTAGAACAAGACATTGAAAGAGAAATTTACAGAACCGAAAAAGCAAAATTGTTATCCGAAAAGAAATCACTGGAAGAACAAAATATCAAACTTGAACAAAAGCAGAATGATTGGCTCGAACCGATGAAAAACTGGATAAATTACGCACAAAATATGGAAAAAATCGCAAGAGATAGCAACCTTTTAGAGAAAAAGGTTGCTGCCAAAGAAATCTTTGGCTCGAACATCTTTTTGGCGAGCCGCGCCGTGCGCGGCGAGCCGCAAAATCAATGGGCGGCGCTGTGCGCCGCCCGTGAAATGGCTTCCGAAAAGCCGAAACGTCTGGTTTTGGTGGGCGTATCTGGACTCGAACCAGAGACCTCGTCATTATCAGTGACGCGCTCTAACCAACTGAGCTATACGCCCATCATTACTTCGCTTTTGAAAAAATACCGAAATTTACTCCTAATTTTTCAAAAATCTTGGGAGATAACTTAAATGAAGCTTCATAAATCCCAGTATTTATAAAAATATTTTTCTCTTTTAATACTCCCCTATCCACAAAGGTTGGTAATTTCCATAGGTCTCCGAGTGGCGGGACAGCACCAATTTTTATTCCCTTAAATTTATTTTTCATTATCCTCTCGGAAATAAAATCGAGGCTCTTTATCGGTTTTAAACCTTGTTTCTTTCGCCAATCGCTTACAACTTTTTTAAATTTATTTTTATCCAAATTCTTATTTCCCGAAATCAAAACTATCGCTAAATCGCTGTCGGTTTTCACAACCAATGTTTTTCCAATCAGTATTGGCTTCACTTTCAAAGTAGCGGCCTTATCATAAGCCGTATAAACCGTCTTATGCCCTACCATTTCGTATTTAACTTTATTGGAATCTAAATATTTAATTATTTTATTTGAAATTGACATATTTTTAAGCCTGTTTTTTAATTATATTATACTTTATATCAAAAATTATTATTTTTATCAATGTATTAAAAATGTTACTCCCAGCTCTTAAGCCAGACACGTTCTTGATATTGTTGGGGCGTTAATTTAAATCCATAGTTTAACGGCGCAAAATAGACAAAGGCGCCGATACTGAAAATCAGTAGAATAATTATTATTGTCTTATAATTTTTACTTTTACTAATTAAATATACCATTATTGATATAGCAAAAATAAGAGATGGTAAATAATGATATAAAAAAGTTGCTCTTTTTATGGTGATAAATGGCAAAAGATTCAGAAAATAACCAAGCAGCAATATAAAAAGAGTACGTTCTCTAAATTTTTTTTCTATTAAGAATAAAATAATAGCTAAAATAACTGCTATACTTGAGAGCCACCAAATAACTGGATTTCCAAGTAAATATATTCTTGAGTCACCATCTACCCAGTAAAAAATCGGTTTTGACATAAACGGCCACGTATAAAACTTAGAAGAATAAGGATGCGTAGCTTGTAAAAGAATATTTGAGTAATAACTTGCCTTATTTAACTCAATAAACTTCTCTAAGATATTTTCTTTTCCCTGTAAAAACTCCTGAGTCATAAAACCATCGCCAGGGCCTGGATTTGGCAATAATTTAAAATGAACATAAAAAGTCAAGAAATAAACCAAAAATGGCAGTATTAAAAGGCAAACTGAAAATTTAGTTCCGGTTTTAACAAGTCCTCTATAAGATTTTTTAAACAGGGGTTTAATCAAATCAAAAATAGCGATTAAACCAGCAAAAATAATAAAACTAAGACCGGTCCATTTTACAGCGGCACTCATTCCAAAAAGAATTCCTGCTAAACCAAGGCAAATCAAACTATATTGTCGAGATCTGGAAACGAAAAAACAAACCAAACCCAAAAATCCAAAAAGGATTAAAAAAGAATCAATTAAAATAAAATGGGATTGAACCAAAAGGGCATTTTCAAAAATTAAAAGAACGCCGGTAATAAATGAGAAAAGGGAAGAAATTCCCAATGTTCTCAAAAAAAGATAAATGGCCAAAGGAATAAATGCGCCGGCGAGAGCGGGCATTAATCTAAGCCAGATAAAAGAATTATCACCAAACTTTTCCCCAATATTTTCAAAAGTAAAGTGAGGCTTATACCCTCCCAACCAACCGCCCAACGCTATTAATTCAACTCCAAGGGGCGGATGACCGCTAAAAAAATACTCACCAGTAAAATATCCGTTAGCATATTTACCATAATGCACTTCGTCAAAAACCACTTCAGCCGGATGCCAAATAAAAATAAAATGGGTTAATAATCCTAAAATAACGAGAAGTAATCCAAGTAAAACTTTTTTATTCTTAAGATTCATAATTTTAAAATTATATATTAAAATTGATTATTTTACTATAAAAACTTTATAATTATTTTTATCATAAATTTTTTCATAATTTTCTTCGAAAAATGGAAGATTCACAGAAAATTCGTTTAATTCTTCATCACCTATAAGGATGTGAGTAATCCCCCATTTTTTTAATAATAATTTAGCCTGGTCGCCTCCTTGATAAATTAATTTTTCATCATTCAACCTCTCTTGATAATTAATACCGTGAGCCCAAAGCCAACCAATAAATCCCAAAGTGCGCTCCCTGCCCGAAAGAACAACTGGTGATAGGTGACTAGTAGAAGCAAGGAAGATCGATTTTTGAGGAGTATTCGTTTTTAAAAACTCAGCTAATTCTTGAGCTGCCGGACTAAAAAGATAATAACCGGCTACCTTATATTGTTTTATAGAAAAAATCCCCATCCTTATTGCCTCGATGCCCCCCGAAAGCAGTAGAAAAACCATGCAAATTAGGGCAATTATTTTAATAATTAGCTTACGATTTTCAAGTAAATTAACAATAAAAAAAGCGACTAAAAAAGAGGAGATTAAAAACCATAAATGAAAAAATTTATGATTGTCCCATCCCCATGGTGAAAAAATAATAAAATTTGCGACAAAGAATATAGTTACAAATGGTAAATACCAGATTTTAAGATAAGTTGGTGTTTTTTTTGAGAATAAGGCGACAATTAAAAGAGGTAAAAAAATACCAAGGTTTTTGATCCAGTATTCAAAAAAGCCATTTCCTTTCATCATCCAACCATAGGTAAAATGAATAAATTTCACGGTAGAATCATTAATGTTCGGACGGAAGAAAATAATAGCAGGTAGGGTTATAGTAAATACAATCATAAAAAACCAAATCCAGGAATTAGAGCTGTAAGAAAAAGATTTTCTAATAGTTTGGATTAGTAAGAAAAAGGGCAAAACGATAAACAAGGCGATAAAGGTCTGAACGTGTAAAAGAGGTAATGGAGCAACTAAAAAAGCACTGGCTATAATTGAGCGGTTTGTGGGTTTAAACCATAAAAGAATAACTGCTAAAAATATAGGCAATCCAAAAAGAATACCTTTTTGGGGTAAAAGTGAAGCAAGTATTACATTCATAAAATTAATGCCAAACTCGGGTATATTCGTTGGTTCATTAATAACGACGCTCCCAATTTTATTTCCCCATAAAAGAAGATTTAATCCATTTGCCTTAAAAAACCACAAAAAACCCAAGCCGCCAGAAAAAAAGAAAATAATTGGTACTAAAATCGACACTTTAATTTTTCTCGTAATCTGCCATGGAACAAAAATAAGTAGTGCAACGATAACAATGCTCAAAATGTAAACTGGGACCATAAAACCATTTATCAAATTTGCGCCGAGCTTTAATAAACTTGCATTTAAAATGTATGGTAAAAATGGATAATTGCTTAATGTGCCAGCAAAATCAGGATTTTGAGGAGGGAAATTTTCTCCGAAAGCGAAAGACAAAATGTACATTAAATGAAATGCTACATCCCCGTAAGCGCTTCTAATACCAGTCGCATACCAACCATTCTGATCTTCGAAAAGTATTCTAGACGCCAAAAGAAGATAAGGTATTGCAATAATAAAAAAGGTAACAAGTAAAATAATTAAAGATTTCTTCTCTTTTTTTATATAATTTTTGATTTTATGAAGTATTTCTTTCCAGTCACTTCTAATCCAGTAACCTCTTATTATAATTGTGATTAGGCAAAAAACTCCTAACAATATTATGCCTATATAAAAAGGGAGTATTAATCCAAAAAGGAAAGGAATAGCACAAGAAAGAATCATCCCCCAAAGAATTCCTATAAGAATTGTTTCTAAAATATTTCTTCCGGGTAAAATTTTATTCCAACTAATAATACCGGCAACAATAAATAAAATAATATAAATTATCCAGAGCATTTTAATCTAAAATAAAAATAATTATTTAAATTTATAAATCTTAAGCCAAAGGAGAAAAATATTAAAAAGTGCTTTCAAGAGCACTTTTGGGTTGCCGCCGGTTTGCTTACCGTATTGACGGGGAAAATGTTTTACTGGTAATTCAATAAATTTATAATTGTTCTCTTTAGCTTGAGCGAAAATTTCTAAATTAATCAAAGCTCCAGAAGAAAAAAGAGGTAAACTTTTTATAATATGTGTTTTAAAAAGCTTAAATGCACAGTCCACATCTTTTACATTTACGCCGAAAAGAAGATGCGAAAGAAATCGAAAAATTGAAGCATAAAAGATTCGCCAAAGGGGATCCTTTCGACCCTCCCGATAACCAACAATAAAATCATAATTCTCAATCTTTTCTAAAAAAACTTTAAGATCGTGGATATCAAACTGACGGTCGGAATCGGTAAAAAAAACTAAATCCCCATTAACTTTGGCGAATCCTGAACGCAAAGCCGTCCCATACCCTAAATTTTTAGGATGGGTAACGACGATAATATTATTTTTCCCACTATAGTCGGCTAAGATTTTTGCTGTGCCGTCTATCGAACCATCATTTACAACAATTATCTCAAATGGTTTTTTTATTTCATTTAAAAAATTTGAAATCTCGTCTATAGTAGGCCCTATATTTTTTTCTTCGTTATAAGCTGGTAAAATTACTGAAATCATAAAATGAATCCAAATTATACTATTTTAGCTGATTTTTAAAAACAAAAAAAGCCGCATGCGGCTTTTTTTGTTTTTAGTTTCTTGGAGTTGTCCCGGCGACCCGATAAACGGGCCGATAGTCTTCCTTTAAGGTACAAAGACCAACACCTTTTCAGTTAATACTAGAATTCTCAAGTATCAACCAATATCGACTCATCTCTAAATTTTTAAAAAAATTTAGAATTAAATGATCCACGAACAGCTTCCGCTACCCGTGCCTTGTTACGACTTCACCTTTATCACTGACTTTACCTTGGATCCCGATAAACGAGAACTTAAGGTACTATCAGCTCTCCTGGTGTGACGGGCGGTGAGTACAAGACCTAGAAACATATTCATCGCGCCGTGGCTGATGCGCGATTACTAGCGATTCCGGCTTCATGAGGTCGGGTTTCAGACCTCAATCCGAACTGAGAGGCCGTTTGATGAGATTAGCTCCGTCTTATAACTTAGCAACTCATTGTCGGCCCCATTGTACCACGTGTGCAGCCCAGGGTATCAAAGGGCCGTGCTGATTTGGCGTCATCCTCACCTTCCTCCCAATTATCTCGGGCAGTTCTCTATGACATATAAAACATAGAGTAAGGGTTGCGCTCGTTACCGCACTTAAGCGTACGTCTCATGATACGAGCTGACGACAACCATGCAGCACCTGTGCTAATGTCCTTGTGGGTAGTCTCATATTTCTATGAGGTTTCATTAGCATTTCAAACCCTGGTAAGGTTCCTCGCTTGTTGTCGAATTGAGCCACATGGTCCACCGCTTGTGTAGGTCCCCGTCTATTCCTTTGAGTTTTAGCCTTGCGGCCGTACTTCCCAGGCGGGACACTTAACGCGTATGCTTCGCCACTTGAAGGGTCGACACTTCAAATAGCCAGTGTCCATAGTTTAGGGCGTGGACTACAAGGGTATCTAATCCTTTTTGCTCCCCACGCTTTCGTCCTTTAGTGTCAGGGTTATCCTAGCTGAATGCCTTCGCTTTCGGTGTTCCGGTCGATATCAACGGATTTCACCCCTACACCGACCGTTCCATCAGCTCCTAACACCCTCTAGTCTGCCAGTTTTTCCCGCACTTCTAAGGTTAAGCCCTAGAAATTTAACAAGAAACTTAACAAACCACCTACGGACTCTTTACGCCCAGTAAATCCGGATAACGCTCGGGGGCTCTGTATTACCGCGGCTGCTGGCACAGAGTTAGCACCCCCTTATTCCTGGAGTACTGTCACCCTTGCGGGTTCATCTTCCAGAAAAGAGTTTTACAAACCGAAGTCCTTCTTCACTCACGCGGCGTCGCTCGATCAGGCTTTCGCCCATTGTCGAATATTCTCGACTGCTGCCTCCCGTAGGAGTATGGCCCGTATCGCAGTGCCATTGTTGGGGGGCAGACTCTCATCCCCCCTACCCGTCATCGCCTTGGTAGGCCGTTACCTTACCAACTAGCTGATAGGCCGCAGACCCATCCCAAAGTGGATTGCTCCTTTACCCTTGCGGGACTATCGGGAATTAGCTCCGCTTTCGCGGAGTTATGCCCGTCTTTGGGGTTGGTAATCTACGTGTTACTAACCCGTTCGCCGGTTTCCCGATAGCTTGCGCTATCGGGACCCCATGACTTGCATGCCTTATCCACGCCGCCAGCGTTCATCCTGAGCCAGGATCAAACTCTCAAAAAAAATATTATCCTCCTCCGCTAAAGCTTCGGAGAATAATGTCGGGACAACTCTAAAAAACTAAATAAATTGGCTCACTATAATTATTAAATTTTAAAGGTTCTTTGGCGAACAAAAATCAGGAAGAGACTCCTGATTCTAAACCGGCAACATTCTTAGCTTCCTTATTTTACTGACAACCGCAACTGCATTTCTTTTTGTTCTTCTTTTTTACCATATTATTATTTTTATTAGTCTCTTACAAATGTAATTTTACTCATTTAAAAACCTTTGTCAATACCCTATTCTATATTACCTCTCTCCTTAACCAATTTAAATAATCTTGATTTGTTTTCTTAATTGGGATTTCTAAAATACAAGGCACGGTATAGCTGTGTAATTTCTTAACTTCTTTTTCTATTTTTCTAAAATTCTTTTCCAAAGTCTTCACAATTAGAACTACCTCCCTATCATTAATAATTTTATTATGCCACCAATAAATTGACTCTATTGGAAAAATATTACAACAAGCCGTTAATCTCTTTTTTATCAAAACCAATCCAATTTTCTTTGCCTCCTTTTTATTTTTACAAGTTATATAAATTAAAACCATATTTTAATTTAAAAATCTAAAACCTTTCCCTATAAGGACAATATCCATTAAAAGTTTTTAGGTTATGAACAGGAAATTTTTCTATTATCATCGCCTTTAATTCTTTAAGTGAGCGTGTCTTTACATTCCCAATAATGGTTTCGTTCCCAGGACAAGGGCTGACTCTACCGTCTCCATAAATCTGCATAAGTTCAACACAAGGAGTTGTGGCAAAGTTATTAATTAAAACATGCTTAAATCCATATTCTTTTTCATCAATTATTTTAATTTTATTCCAAATTTTAATTTTTTCCTTTTTTGATAATATAAGTTCTTTATTGAAATTCTTGTTTTTGCTCCGTCCAGCAGGAAGAAAAAAGGCAAATATAATCCACAAATTATTATTCCTACAAAAACGCAACGTTTTCTCTACCTCATACATATTCTTTTTAGAGATAACCATATCAAAACCGAGGCGAGTTGTTCCATCCTTTTCTACCTTATTAAAACCTTCCTTTATTAATATTTTTAAAACTTCTTGCCGCTGATTGTAATATTTTTTAGTCTTATCTCTAACAATCCAGTTTTGATATTCGGGATTCCACAAACTGTCACACTTCAGAATAATACTCACACCAGTTTTTTTTAATCTTTTTATAAATTCGGAGTTCTTCATTTTTTCTGTGCCAATTGTGTAAACATTCGGTTGTATACCCCTTAAAGCGGTGTATTCTATTATTTCGAAAAAATCTTTATCTAAAGTTGGTTCGCCCTCGCCTAAAAAGTCAATCGTTTTTCCTTTCATTTTTGCAATTTGATCTATCGTGTTTTTAATTTCTTTTAAAGTAAGTGTCTTTTTCATCTTATTAGTATAACAGTGAAAACAATTTAAAGGACAGGCAGGAGTCATTGCTCTAAAGTCAACTACTGAGAGAAAGTTAGGATTTCTAAAATGCTCTTCAGTTATATTCCAGCCCTTTATAATAGCTCCTACTCCCAATGGGACATGGCCTAAGCCAATATATTTTTCTTTAGAAAAATTCCTCTTCATATTCTCTTATTCTATCAAAAAACCGCTTCTTGGAAAAGCGGTGGATTTTGAGCTGAGGAGAGGATTTGAACCTCCAACCTACGGTTTACAAAACCGTTGCTCTACCATTGAGCTACCCCAGCAAAGTAAGGGACGGGATTGCTCCTCGCCCCGTAGTGAGCTTTGCTCTACTATGGGGTACCACTGAGCTATGCCGGCAAATTTAAACGGGGCAGGCAAAACATTTGTTTTACCATTGAGCTCTCCTGGCATAATTATTCTTTGGTAGTTTTTTTAATTTCCTGCCAGTAATTATCGTCTTTTCCAAATTTATCCTCCTTGGATTTCGCCCTTAAAATTTGCAGCCATTTGAAACTTCTATTCTCGGTTCTCATGCTTAAAATTCTTATTTTAGAGAGTATTTTTTGCAATAAAATATCCCGGGAAAAAGATTTTAATCCTGGAATGTTTTTAATTCTATCTTTTATTTTTAAATAAAATTTCCTTTCCGATGGCTCTTTAGCAATCTCGGGCAATTCAACGAGAATTGGAATTTTTCTAATAACCAAAATAATTAACCCTCCCAAACTTAATATAAAAATGGTTAGGGTTATTAAATTAAAGCTCATATCTTATAAATTTTGATAAAATAATGTTCTCCCCTAACTTAGCGATATATTCATTAATTAAGTCTTTTATAATCTTTGTTTCATCTTTAATCCAAGGCTGCTCAAAAATAGGGATCTCGTCTGGGTTTATAGCGGCTATTTGCAGACACAATTCGTGAGCTAATTTCTGAAAATCTTCAGACCTGGCAACAAAATCTGTTTCACAATTAAGCTCTATCATAACTCCCACCTTCTTTCCGGGATGAATATAGCTTTCAATTATTCCTTCTTTTGCCTCTCTTTCCATTTTTTTCTTTGCAAATTCTATTCCCCTTTTCTTCAAAATTTCTTTGGCTTTTTTTATATCACCATCTGCTCCCTCTAAAGCTTTTTTGCATTCTGAAATTGAAACGTTAGTTTCCTTTCTTAGTTTTTTTATTTGCTCAATATTTAACATAAGTTAGTTAGCAATGGCAGAAACTAAAACATTATTGATCTTTTTTTGTTTCCTGTTTTTTGCTTTCTGCTTCTTTTTTTGCTTTTAGTATTACTTCTTTTGATTTCTCTAATATATATTTTACCGACGTTACTGCGTCATCATTAGCTGGAATAACAAGATTAGCTAATGTTGGATCTACATTTGTATCGGCTATACCGATAACTGTTATCCCCTTAATTTTGGCTTCCTTTACAGACAGGATATCTTTTTTCATATCTAAAACCAAAATTGCATCGGGTAGTCTTTCTAAATCTTTTAATCCGCCGAATTTTATTTCCGCGTCATGAATCTGCTTATCAAAAATTGCCCTTTCTTTCTTTGTATATTTTTCAAGCCCGCCCTCAGATTTTTTATTCTCCAATTCTTTTAAATTGTCTATCCTCTTTTTTATAATTTCAAAATTAGTGAAAGTCCCGCCTAACCAACGTTCATTAACGTATGGCAAACCACATTCTATAGCCATATCCTTCACTAAATTCTTAATTTGAATCTTTGTCCCCACGATAAGAATTATTTTCCCATTTAAAATTAATTCTCGAATAAAATTCAGCGTTTCCCCGAGTTTTTTAGCAGTTTCTTCTAAGTTAATAATGTGAATAGAATTTCTTCTACCAGACAAATAAGGCTCCATTTTTGGATGGATTTTTGAGGTTTTATGCCCGAGATGCAAACCAGCCTTAGCCATTTCTTCAATATTAATATTTAAATCATCACCTTTTGCCATAAATTTGATTGAAATAAAATTTTATAGGATCCTTTAGGAAAGGAATCATATCTTTTTATATACCACATTTAAAAAAGGAAAACAAGTGAACCATCTTTTAGGCTTGATCTTTAAATGGTTTTCTGCTAATATTTAATCTATGAAAAAAGAAATCCATCCCAAATATTACGAAAATGCCACTGTGCGCTGTGCCTGTGGAAATACCTTTAGTGTCGGCTCAACTAAAGAATTTTTTGAAGTTGAAATTTGTTCTAAATGTCATCCATTTTATACTGGCAAAGAAAAAAATATAGATACCATGGGTCAGGTTCAGAAATTTAGAAAGAGATTAGCCAAAAAAGAAGAGCTAAAGAAAAAGGTTAAGAAATAAATCATAATCAGCTACTAGGATAGTTGAGCATTGATTCTATTAAAAAAGAATATAATGAAATCTTACAAAAGCTCAGTAATTCTGAGATTATTTCAAATTGGGATAAATTCGAAAAAATTAATAAAAGACGGGGTACATTAGAAAAGATTATTGAAAAGGACAAGGAAATTAACGAAATAAAAAATAAGATTGATGAGAACATGGTAATAATTAGCGCTGGCGAAGATTCAGAGCTTATTTCTATGGCTGAATCTGAAATATCGCAGCTTCGAGAAAAAGAAAAAAACCTGTTCAAAGAGTTGGAAGATTTATTAAATTCTAAAAATACAGCAGCTCCCGAATCTCAGCCTGTAATTATAGAAATAAGAGCCGGAACGGGAGGAAAAGAAGCAACCCTATTTGCTGCTGATTTATTTAAGGCGTACTCGAAATATGCCCAAAAAGAAAATTGGAGGCAAAAAACCTTAAATTCTCAATCCTCTGAGCTCGGCGGACTTAAAGAGATTATTTTTGAGCTCAGAGACGGAGATATTTTCTCAAAAATGAAATATGAAGGAGGAGTGCATCGTGTCCAAAGAATCCCAGTTACCGAAAAATCCGGAAGAATTCACACCTCAACTGTTTCAGTCGCAATTTTACCAAAGCCAAAAAAAACAGAATTAAAAATAAAACCGGATGATTTAAGGGTGGATTTATACCGATCATCGGGTCCCGGTGGTCAGAATGTAAATCGGAGGGAAACGGCGGTCAGAATCACCCATCTACCGACAGGTATAGTGGTAGCGTCTCAAACCGAACGAAACCAGCTTCAAAATAGGGAAAACGCAATGGCTATTTTGGAAGCTAAAATTTTAGATCAGAAAGAAATGAAAGAAATAGAAAAACTTGATGAAAAAAGGAAAGTTCAAATAAAATGGGCGAAAAGAGCAGAAAAAATTAGAACTTATAACTTTCCGCAAGATAGAGTTACTGACCATCGCATCAAAAAAAGCTTCCATAATATTAACAAAATTATGGAAGGAGAATTAGATCCAATTATACAAAATTTAAAGGAAAGCGAAGAAAAAGCTTAACTCGAGCCCTCAAGATCTTTTATATCTTGCTCATATTGAGTAGCAATTTTCATTACCGAATCGCCGTAAAAGCGGTATTTTGTATTGGTGGTACCGGAAAAATAAATCATTGCTGCTTTCCATTCGCTATTATAAGTCTGATCTGTGGCGCCATATTTCGATAGATATAAAGCTGCCGCCAAAAAAGCATCTTTAATATCCCATGGGTCGGCGGCTTTACCGGTTATTGCTTTTACTTTATCTCTATACAGCACCCAAGTAGAAGGGATAAACTGCGCAGGACCCATTGCACCTCCCCATCCATAACTCATAGGACAGGAAACGAGAGTATTTAAGTGATTGCGGCCAAGCTCTTGGCAGATACTTAGAAAATGAGGAACGTCTCTAGTTGGGCTCATTGTTCGAGATTCTACTTTCCCACTTTCCGCCCTTACGCCCTCCCCTGTATCAATATTCGTTAAATAACATTGACCAACATTTTTACCAATGTTGGACTCTTGGGTCAAAACAGCCAATAAAAGGGCTGGCCTCACTCTGGTGATGGCACTAATTTCTTTTGCTAATTCATAAGCTTCTCCAAAAGTAGGTGCTTGCGGCACGCCGATTAAATCAAAAATTCTTGCTTTAATTTCGGCTCTTCTCTTTTCAGATTCTTCTTTTTGTTTTAAATACTGCTGATATTGAACCTCTGTTAATTTAAAAAGCGTATCCTTTTGTTTTTTTGTGCTTTCGCTATCTTTTTTCTGGAGAGTTTGCATTGCGACCACTTTCTCTAAATCGGTCTTTTCTCCGTCTAAAGATTGTTTTTGATCCTCTAAATAAGATTTAAGATCTGTTATTCCTTTCAATAGTTCTTGATTTTTAGAATTCAAGGTCTCCAAAGCAACTAAATGGTCAAAAAAATCAGAGAGTTCCTTTTCCGTGAATAGAATTTCAAGAAGCGATTTTTTATCTTCTTCATAAATTGTCCTTAAAATATTAGCTAATTTATCTTTTGAATCTTCTATCTCAAATGAGGTTTTTTCGATTGATTTTCCGGTATCAGAAATTTGAATAGTGATATCTTTTATCATTAAATTGCTTTGTTGAATCTGTAGATTTAATTTACTAATTTCTTTATTTAAAATAGAAATTTGATTATTAAGGGTATTTTTCTCTTTTTCTGTGCGGCTAAGATCCTCATCTGTTTGTACAATTTGCTCTTCTAATTTTTTTAACTCCTCCTCTAATAATCTCCTTTCCTCAACAGGATCCAGATTCGTCTGGTTGGAATCTTCTTGCGCTATAACATTTTTATTTAATAGAATTCTGAACGCCGAATTATTATTCTCAAAAATAGGAATTAATGGAGAAAATAAAAAAAAGATTAAAATAAATAACGAAAACCCTGCCTTTAACAGGGGTTTTAATTTTTCATTATCCGGATAAATTTTAAAAACGAGAGAAGGCATAAAAAATTAGCTTTCTTTTTCTTTTGCTTTTGCCTCTATCGTTTCTCCTTTTTCTTCCTTTAATTCCTCTCCTTCTTTCTCCTTCACTTCTACTTTTTCCACCTCCTCTACCTTCTCCTCAATTGGTTTTTCTAACTCTTCTTCAACTTTCTCTAGGGGTGCAACTGAAGCAACGATTTCATCTGGATGATTGAGTATTTTAACGTTTTCCGGCGCTGCCAAATCCTGTATTAAAATAAAGTCTTCAAAAGTTTTTATCTTTCCGATATTTACACTGATTTCATGCGGAAGATTTTGAGGAAGTGCTTTTACTCTTACCTCTGAAATATTCTTAATGAAAGTTCCCCCTAATTCTTTTACTGCCGGTGCTTCGCCGTCAAAAACCAAGGGGACTTTTACTTCAATCTCTTCTTTAAGCTTAGGCTGATAAAAATCAACATGAATAAACTTTCCATTTATAGGATCTTTCTGAAAATCGTGAATCAAAACGGGAAACTTTTTTCCTCCAATTTCTAAAGAAACAAGGGAGCTCTCGCCCGCCTCATCGAAGACCTTTTCAAATTCTTTAAGGTTAATCTCTAAGCTTTGGGTTTCTTTTAACTCTGGCCCATATAAAACACCAGGCAAGATTCCTTCTTCCCTTATTTTTTTTACTTTTTTGCCTAAGTCCTTTCTAATTTTTGCCAATAGGACTAACATAATTATTTTATTTCACCATAAATTCATTAGAATAAAGCCACTTGTCCCTTTTGAAATTTTCTTCAAGATAGCAACCGATACAGGCAGGAATTGCAATCCGGTGGATACCTTTATCAAGAACTATGTTCTCTAAAATAAGCTCGAAGGCTTTAGTTTTTCCCGACAAAACGCAGTTTTCGGCTATGTCAGGATTATAACAAGTCCCATATTCATAAGCCTCGAATTTCTTATCTTCTTTATTTTCTTCTAAATAATAAGGATAACAGGAAGAAAAACAAATGCTTTTTTTAAATCTATTTTCTATAATTATTTTAGGATTTTCTCCTTCTTTATATTCTATCTTATCAGTCTTAATAAAAATATTTTTCGATGATTGATATCTATCCCATATAAACCACGCAACGATAACCATCATCGCCATTATCAAAAAGAAGATTATAATTTTTACATAGGTCTTCATATACAAGACCTAAACTATTTTCTACTTTCGAATAATAAATCTTTTTTCTAATTGTTTCAAAGTGTCCATTACGCCCGTGTATTCCAATTCTGTCATCGGCAACATTCCCGGTCCCGAAAAACCCTGTCTTCTTATCTCTTCCGCTTTTTTAGAAACTTTCTTTCTAATATAATCCCAGTATGGCTGATCAAAAGCATCTACCGGCTCTGTCAGCTTACCATTTTTCACAGAAAATGCAAGGCAGCTGACTATCGGCGGTCCGTCAAAGAAAGAAATTGACGAGTTTTTCTTAACTGGCATCAACGGTCCATTATGACTTCCTCTCATAAAACCTGCGACATAATGCCCAATGGTATAAGGAGATAAAATTTCTCCTGTCGCTGGAAAATCTTTTTGGGTTCTAATCAACATTACAGGATCATCTTTGCCAACGTACTTCCCCGCAATATTATGCAGTCTTGTCGTTGAAGCCGCTACCACCTTTTCTCCCGAAGCCCGCGACCAGACTGATTCAACTATATATTTGCCATTATCTCTTAACAGAGCTGCTAAATCATACGTTTCTTCTGGCGTAACTAATTCAATCACTTTATCTGCTTCAGTATAAGACACATCCATTACAGCCCATTTGAATCCTTTTTTGACTGTCGGAGCCAAGATTAAACCCGCACAATGCATCGGATCTGTAAAAGATAGATAGAGGGGTAGATTGAAAGCTCCCGGCTCGGTTTTATCCGCACAGAACATCAAAAATGGTTCGGCTTCCCTTTCCTCAATTTCCATTTCTGCGACCTGCGGACCCATACCCTTTACGTTTCCGGAAAAGGCTGTCAGCAACAAATCTTGACCTGCTCCATAAAGGCCCTGCGATTTAGCCACTTCTGCACCTGCAAAAAGCGCATCCCAACATAGTTTGTGAATATCTTTGTCGCCAATACCCTTTTCGTGAGTTGTTAAAATGGCAATGTCATCGCCCGTGTAGCCAATATAAGAATCTATTATTAATTTCTTTCCTTTCTCTTTTATATAACATTCGACCGTCTCTAAAACTTTCTCGCTCGGCTTTATATGTCCGCCGATGGAGCCAATATCCGCTTTTATAATAGATAAAGTTATTTTTGCCATAGTTTTTTATTTATTTTTTATTATTTTTAAATCTAATTATATTTTACTCTATTTTTTCGACTTTTCAATTGTTTTTCTTTCTTGGCGATTTCGATTGTGGTTTTAATGACGGTGTCGGGATTTAAAGACATTGATTCTATCCCCTCTTCTACTAAAAATTCGGCGAACTCTATAAAATCTGACGGCGCCTGGCCGCAGATTCCGCAGTATTTTTTCTTTTCCCGGCAGATTTTTATCACTTTTTTTATCATTTCTTTTACGGCTTCATTTCTTTCATCTCCTATTTTCGCCACGATTGCCGAATCCCTGTCTAATCCTAATACCAACTGCGTCAAATCGTTTGAACCGATACTCATTCCGTCGAAAATCTTCAAAAATTCTTCAGCTAAAACCACGTTTGAGGGAATCTCGCACATTACAATCACATTCAAGCCGTCTTTCCCTTTTCCCAAGCCATTTTTTGCCATCAAATCTAAAACTTTTTTACCCTCTTCAACCGTTCTGCAAAATGGCACCATTACCCAGATATTTTTCAGACCAAAAATCTCTCTTGCCTTTTTAAGTGCCTGAATTTCCATTTCAAAAGCCGGCTTGAATTTTTCATCATAATACCTTGATGCACCTCGCCAGCCCATCATCGGATTTGATTCTTCTGACTCAAAAGTCTCGCCTCCAATTAGAGACTTGTATTCGTTCGTCTTAAAATCAGAAAATCTGACAATTACCGGTTTTGGATAAAAAGCCGCCGCAATCTGAGAGACACCCTCTGCTAACTCATCAACAAAATATTGTTTTTTATCTTTGTAACCAAAAGTAATTTTATCAATTTCCGATTTCGCCTTACTATCCTTTAATGTCGCATAATGAACGAGGGCAAGAGGATGAATTCTAATTTTTTCAGCTAAAATAAATTCAATTCTCGCCAATCCTACGCCGTCATTTGGTAAAAAGGAGTCCTTAAAGGCAATGTCCGGCGCGCCGATATTCATCATTATTTTTGTTTTTGGTTTTTTGATTTCTTTCAAATCATATCTCTTAACCCTATAAGAAACTTTACCGGAGTAGATTCTTCCATCTAAACCATGCGTGCAGTCAATTGTAATACCTTCGCCATTTTTTAGAATTTTCGTTCCATTTTGTGTCCCGACAATTGCCGGAATTCCCAATTCCCTACTGACAATCGCCGCATGGCAAACCTTTGAACCTTCATTTGTTACAATCGCCGAAGCCAAACGCATCAAAGGCACCCAGTCGGGATCAGTCATTTTTGTCACCAAAACTTCGCCCTTTTGAAATTGGGAAGATTTTGAAATATCAGAAATTATTCTTACTTTTCCCTCGCCTACTTTATTTCCAATGGCGATTCCTCTTAAAATGGGCGGTCTTTTTGTTTTTAAGTCATATTCTTCAAAAACATTCTTTTTCTCCATCGCGTGAACCGTCTCCGGTCTTGATTGGACAATAAAAAGCTCCCCCGTTCTGCCGTCTTTTGCCCATTCAATATCCTGCGGTGATTTGTAATGATCTTCAATTATACAAGCCCATCGGGCTAAAGTTAAAATTTCTTCATCGTTAAGAGAAAATTTCAATTGGTCTTTCTTAGGAACGACTACTTCTTTCCATCCTTCGCCTTCGGCATAAATATATTTTTTTTCTTTTCTACCAATATTTTTAATAATTATTGATTTATATCCCTGTTTTAGAGTGGGTTTGAAAACATAAAATTCGTCAGGTGTAATTTTCCCTTTTACAATCTGCTCTCCTAGTCCGTAAATTGAATTTATTAAAACAACATTGGAAAACCCGCTTTCCGTATCCATGGTGAATATCACTCCCGAAGAGGCCAAATCCGACCTTACCATTTTCTGAACGCCGACAGAAAGACCAAATTCCATTTGTCCTATTTTTTTCTCCTCCCTGTAAGCGATAGCTCTGTCGGTAAATGTTGAAACAATGCTCTTTTTTATGGCTTTCAATAATTCCTCTTCACCTTTTACGTTAAGATATGTTTCGAATTGGCCGGCAAAAGAAGCGTTGGGTCTGTCCTCGGCGACGCCAGAAGTGCGCACGGCCACACTGAAATTTTTACCATATTTTTTTGAAAGCCAAGAATAAGCTTTCAGGATTTCTTTTTTTAAATCTTTGGGAAACTCTGCTTTTAAAATTGCTCCTCTGCATTTTTTACCTGTTTCCTGAATACTTTTTGTGCTTTGGGGATTAAAATCTTTAAAAAACCTTCTGAGGATTTTATTCAAACCGTTTGTCTTTAAAAATTTCCAGTAAAAATTTGTTGTCAGGGCAAAACCATCGGGAACGCTTATGCCGTGTTTACCCAATTGCGAAAACATTTCTCCCAACGAGGCATTTTTTCCGCCAACCAACCCAACATCTTTCATAGAAATCTCTTTAAAACGAATAATTAGTTTTTGTGATTTTTTCATAGTATTATATTTTTAAATAATGTTATTCTATATTACCTTCGCATATACATCGTAAGTATCTTTGATTTTTGCATTCCATTGAAAAAGATATTCCCGCCCATCCGTCGGATGCAAATAAGAATTCTTTGTCTACCCCTCCAATTGTGCCATAGGGACCTTCTGCGGTTTCCAAATTCCCTCCATTCGATGTCCATTGATTACAATTATTCAAGGAATCTATATTGCCCTTTCCTCCCGTCCAGGGAAAATCTCCCGACCAAGTGTTTTTTCCAGTACCTTCTTGGCCATTAATAATATTGGGAATACTCTCTCCATCCCCGCCAACCATCTCATCCCAGTTATTAGCTAAAATCAGTGTTCCTTTAGTATCTCGATTATACCAATAAATGGGTATATCTGTGTTAAGGTTGTAATTTTTAGCCATGTTTATTATTGAATCATTCTTATCCACGGTGATTAAAGAATGAACTGTTCCACTTTCACAATTTAATTCAGCGGGGGAAATACACTTCGCATCAGCACCAGATCTTCCTCCTAAATTTCCATCATATTTTTTATCTGTTAAATAAACAAGGAGTTTTTTATCTCCACTCTCAATAAACCTAAAAGTGGAAAGCATTTGGTATAATGCGGAAGAAGCTTCTTCACCAGTCAAAAATTGATATACAAGCCTACCTTTCATAAAAACTACAGTAACTCCCCTTAGGGTGTGCACCAATGTTACATCGGCTTTTCTTCCCTCTATTCCATCAACAATAAACGACTCTTTATTGGTGGGAAAATACAAAGAATAAAGATTGTCGTCTATCCATTTATCTATGGGAATTAAACCAGCATTCTGTTTAACGGAAAAATTAATAACACATCCGACACCAGCTAAACGATTAAAATCACACGAAGGATTAATAAAACTACTATCTCCCAGCTCCCAGTCTTGTGGATATTTTATTTCAAATCCATACTCCTCATTCCTGTAGGTTTTCCAATCAGCGGTTTCATCTGGGGTTGGTGTTGGACATGTTGTAAATTCGCAATTGGGACCAGTGCGACCAACTGTTGATCCATCGGGACAAATCTTTGCCTCCTGAGTACAAGCAACTGGTTTTTGCGAATTCTTTGCCTCTTCCTTCGGCAGCCACAAATATTGATAGGCTAAAATCCCTCCGCCGACAATGGCGGCGAGAATAACTATAATCAAAATATATTTCCAATTGGTTCGCGGATCCTTTAAAAATTTACACATTTTGAGGTTTTATTGTTTGTTTAATTTTATCTACACTCTCGGGGTTTGCGAGCGTACTCAAATCTCCTAATTCTTCACCAGTAAATAGTTTCTTTAAAATCCTTCTCATAATTTTCCCCGAGCGGGTTTTTGGCAAATCTTCCACTAAATAAACTTCTTTTGGCAGGGCAATTGGCCCTATTTCTTTTTTAATCTGGTCTATAATTTCTTTTTTAATCTCTTCTGTCGGTTTGGTGCCCCTATAAGCTGCAAAAGCCATCGGCACCTCTCCTTTAATTTCATCTGCGATTCCAACCACCGCCGACTCTGAAATTTCCGGATGCATATTTATCGCCGCTTCCAATTCGCCAGTGGAAACCCGGTGGCCAGCCACTTTTATCACATCATCTACTCTGCCGACCATCCTAATTAATCCATTTTCGTCTTTTAATGCGCCATCGGATGTAAAATAAACCTCGTTGCCATATTGGTTCCAATATGTCTCTAAATATTTCTCCGGATTTTTGTAAATTCCTCTTAATAACCCGGGCGCAAACGGCGGAAGTATAACCAAATTTCCTGCCTTATTAATGGGTAAAATTTCTCCCTTATCGCCGAAAATAGCAGTTTTTATCCCGGGAAAGGGAAGGCCGGTAAAAGATGGTTTAAATGGCCCAATCCCCGGCAAAGAAGTGATTAGAATTCCGCCCGTTTCCGTCTGCCACCAAGTATCTACAATCGGGCATTTTTCCTTGCCCACATTTTTGAAATACCAGAGCCACGCCGCTTCATCTATCGGTTCTCCTACCGAACCTAAAAGACGCAAATTTTCAAATTTATATTTTTTAAATATTTCTGTCCCGTATTTTTCAAACATTCTGATGGCTGTTGGAGCAGTATAAAAAATTGTTGTTTTATATTTATTAATAATCTGGCACCACCTGTCCGGCGTCGGCGAAATTATCAACCCTTCAAAAATCACAAAAGTCGCGCCGCAAAGTAAAGGTCCATAGCAACTGTAAGTATGGCCGGTAATCCAACCGATATCAGCCGTTGACCAAAAAATATCTTCGTCGTGGATATCAAATATCCATTTCATTGTCGCGTGGGCTTGGACAGCATAGCCGCCGGTTGTATGCAAACAACCTTTTGGTTTTCCGGTGCTTCCTGAAGTATAAAGAATAAATAAAGGATCTTCTGAATCCATTATTTCTGGCTCGCATTCTTTAGATTCTTTTTCCGTTAATTCTTGCCACCATAAATCCTTGCCCTCTTGCCAATTAACGTCGTTGCCAGCTCTTTTCACAACAACCACCTTTTCTACATTGGTCCCCTGAACGGCGGCATCAGCATTATTTTTCAGATTAATCAAACCGCCATTCCGGTAATAACCGTCGGCGGTAATTAAAATTTTAGCTTCGGAATCCAATAATCTTGCCTGAAGTGCTGTCGGTGAAAAGGCAGAAAAAACAACTGTATGAACAACTCCGATTCTAACACAGGCTAGCATTGAAATTATTACCTCCGGAATCATCGGCATATAAATACCGACTCTATCTCCTTTTTTTATACCTAACTTTTTTAAGGCATTAGCGAATTTATTTACTTCCTCATATAACTGCTGATAAGTGAATATTTTTTCTTTTTCATTTATTGGTTCCGGTTCCCAAATTAGGGCAATTTTATTATTTTTATTTTTTAGATTTCTGTCTAGACAGTTTTCGGTAATATTTATTTTTCCGTCTAAAAACCATTCGAAGTAAGGCGGCTTATGCTCAAAAGCTTTTTCCCATTTTTTTCTCCAAAATAATTCTTCGGCTAACTTCTCCCAAAATTTAATTGGATCTTTCGCCGCTTCTTTATAAATTTTATCGTTATTTACCCAAGCCTTTTTCTGAAATTCTTTTGTCGGATAGTACAAATCTCCTTGTTTAATCATACCCCGTAGTGAAAATTCGAATAAAAAATTAATTATCTTATTTTTCGACCGCCCCGCAGGGGTTCGAATTTCTACTACGGGGCATATTCTTATTTTTATATTTATATTCCTTAATTATAACCAAAACAAAGAACCGAGTAAACCTCGGCTCATCGTCTTATTGATAGAGCAATTAACATCTTCCCTCGTTCTACCAAAAAACCGCCCCTTGTGCGAGGCGGGAAATCGGGGCCACGTAAAATAACTTTGTTATCACGTGGCCGCGTGGAAAATTATGCAATAATTTTCTTTACGCGGCTCCCCCGACTGGACGATGTTCGGACCTGTTTTGGCAACTGTTTAATTTTAAAATAGGTCTATTGAAAATAAAAAAACCGCTTAGATAGCGATAAAAAATACTGGAGAGAGGGAAAGGCAACTGTCTTCCCTCTCTCCCCAATCACTAATCCATCTCATGCGGAGGGCCATCCAGCAAGACCTCGGATTTTGGTCTAGCCTGAATGGTATCTGGCGTCGGTTGTGACGTCGGTGAAGTGGGTACTGCCGGCTGCTCTGCTCGTGATCATTGTGCTAACAAACAGTACAATCATAGAGTCTGGTTCCTCCTTTCTTTCCAAAATAATCACACCGAAGTGTACCGAGGTGTGCTGATTTTATATTATCAAAACAATAAGATATGTAAATGTGGAAAAAGTCCTTCAACAAAAAACCCGCCCCTTGTGCGAGGCGGGAATGGTAACTGCTTGACCTAAGATAATAGGTCTGGTTTATCCCTTAAAAACGCTTAGTTGATAATTTTTTACACGTCCTTTATTTTTTTGAATTAGAAGGATTTTCTAAGAAAATTGTTCATTTTATCAACAGCAACGCCAACAAAGGCGAGAAATGTGGCAAATATACCAAACAAAAAGATACCTAACGTTTCCAATAAAGATGCTGCTATTGACGCTTTCATCAACAAATAGGTAATAGGAAAAACTAATAATGATAATGAAATATTTACTAAAATAATAATTTTAAATTTTTTTATGAGGGGTAAAGAAATATTTATTTTAAATATTTTTTCTATTAAGATTCCTACCATAAAAAAGAGCAACGATAGCCAGCCGTATACTCTTAATATATCTTTTTCATTGCCATGCCAACTAAATGAACTAGGTGCATTTAAAATTTTTAATAAATTATTTAATAGTTCAACATTCCGCTCAAATATGAAAATTAAAGGGGCGATTATTAAAAACCCGATAATCAATACATAGAAAAAAACTAACGGTATCGTCAATGAATATTTAATATAATTTAAAATCTGAATACTAATTGTAACTACAATGCGACTCACTGATGGATTATTATCTACAGTCATAAAATTATTCTCTTATTTTAACAAAAAATCGCTAATTTAGCGAAAGTTCTATTGTCCTACCCTGGGTATGCAAAATTTAACAAAAATTAGTGAATTTTGAATTCAAGTTCTAGTAAAAAGCATAAGCTCCGGTGGTAGGATTCGAACTTTTTCCTACTCCTTATTCACAAAATTACCGACTAATTTAGTTTAATGAAAAATCAGGTCTTACTCCCTGATTTTTATTTCTTTATTATAATTTTTTCCCGACGAATTCGGCGAAATCAGCTAATCTGCAAGCATATGCCCATTCATTATCGTACCAAGAAACTATCTTTACTAAATTATCCATAGCCATTGTTAAATTGGAATCAACAATGGATGAAAAACAATTCCCAATATAATCAGATGAAACCAGTTGAGCGTCTTCTACGCCCAAAATCCCCTTTAATTTCTCGTCTTGTGAAGCTTTTTTGAGCGTAAAATTGACCTCTTCGGCAGTTGTTTTCTTCTCAACTTCACAAATCAAATCTAAAACCGAAACTGTTGGCGTCGGAACGCGAAAAGCAATGCCGTCTAATTTTCCCTTTAATTCTGGAATTACATTACCTATAGCTTTTGCCGCTCCTGTTGTAGTAGGAATAATATTTAAGGCCGCGGCCCTCGCTCTTCTCAAATCTTTGTGGGCTAAATCCAGAATTTTCTGATCATTGGTATAACTGTGAATCGTGCTCATAAATCCCTTGATGATTTTAAAATTATCGTTCAACACTTTTACTACCGGCGCCAGGCAGTTTGTTGTACAAGATCCCATGTCCATTATGTCATCTTTTTTAGGGTCAAATTTTTCTTCATTTACACCCAAAACAAAAGATCTTATCTTTTCAGGATCTTTCGAGGGAGCTGAAATTATCGCTTTTTTTGCGCCAGCATCCAAATGCTTTTTTACCCCTTCATAATCGGTGAAAACACCGGAACATTCCAAAACCACATCTATTCCTAAGTCCTTCCATGGTAGATTTGAAGGATCTTTTTCGGCTAAAATTTTTACAGCTTTTCCATCAACTGTAATTTCTTTTTCGGTAGTTTTAATCGTTTTTTGATAAATGCCGTAAACCGAATCGTATTTCAATAAGTGCGCGAGTGTTTTCGCATCGGTTAAATCGTTAATTGCCACCACCTCTAAATTGGGGTGGCTATCTAAAATTATTCGAAAAACAGGCCGACCAATTCTACCGAAACCATTAATAGCAATTTTTATCATAGATTTTTAACAGACTTCGTCTTCAAAGCGCTTAAACTGAAGACGAAAGATTTTTACTCTTCAATGTTTAATAATCCACAAACTTTTCCTTTATCAAATCCTACTATAATTTGGCCATCGATTTCCAGTACCGGAGCTTCTAGCTTACCTGTCTTTTTTATCAAATCCTCCCGCGCTTTTTCATCCTTAAAAACGTCAATTTCCTCAAAAACAATATCGTGCTCTTTTAAAAATTCTTTTAGAGTAAAGCAATAAGGACAAGCGGGGGTAGTAAAAATTTTTACTGTCATTTTATTATCATTGACAACCTCCGCTGGATGAAGAACCAGAGGCACTGCTATAATTTTCCGAGAAACTGGTAGCCGCTTGATCGGTAGTCAAGTTTTGAGAACAAACATCAATATTTGTTGTAAATCCGCAGCAAAGCAAGGTTTTTACTGCCTCAGCAGTTCTTCCACCAAAATCAAATTCGCTTACTGTTTCCCCATTCAATATTAAGGTTGGCGAACCGCTTACGCCGTAGTTTGCTTGGGCATCAAAATCTGCTTTTGCATATTTCAACCCCCTATTACTATCAGTCATACAGCTGTTAAGTTTAGTTTTATCAATATTGGCACTGGTCAAACAATTATCAGTGTCGCCAGCTTTGATATAACATCCGACGTAATCCCAGTATCTATCTCCCTGTTCTTCTCTAATGCAGATTTGTCTTAGATTTTCCTGGGCTTCATTGTCGCCATGCATTGAAGTTATCTTACCGTTCTGGATAGAGCCAATATATGCAACTTTTATATTTTCAGTTAAAGAGGGTATATTCGTAACAATTTCATCCAGGATTCTTTGCATTTGCAATCCGTAAGGACAATTACTCACGATGAAAGCCTCTAATAATGCTTTCCCGGTCTTTTTAAGGTCCTCGCAACTTGCCTTTGTCTGCTGAGCTGCCGGGCTCGGTGTAACTGAAGAATTCGGTGCGGCCGAAGGAGTCGGCGTTGGTTCTAAACTAATACCACTAGTAAATAAAAGTTTACCATCTTTAGTGACATACGAATCATATTCATTGCCACCAATATTAAGCTTAAATTTATAAACTCCGTCTTCCTCTGAAACACTAACCAGGGAAGCGGTTGTTCCCTGTGATAAGAGATTTTCATTAATATATTTTATTGCTTTTTCTCCGGCTGTTTGGCTGGTCAAAACCCCTTGGTTTGTTTTATTAATTTTTACTTGATTAGTATAAACCAAGACCACGCCGATTATAACGGCAGCGATAACAATTGCCGCAGGCAATGTTACCGACAATATGCTTTTAGTAAATTTTTTCCACATTTTTTTATTAATTTATGTTCTTTAATTTATTATTTATTTTATAAGACCTTTTTATTTATATAAATTATATATTAGCAAAAATTTCTCCCCTGTAAAGATACCCTGCAAACAAAACGTACTGTCTAAAGAATTTTCTTATTCTTTAAATTCAGATTATCGTCGAATTCGTATTCTATTAATCCACTATAAGGGATCTCAACGTTAATAATATCATCATCAGAAATATTCTCAACATATTTAACTATAGCCCTCAAGGAATTGTGGCTTGCAACTATCAAAACATTTTTTCCTTCTTTTAAATCTCTCTCGATGTATTTACGATAAAAAGGTATTGTTCTTTTATAAACATCGGCTAAGCTTTCGCCGCCCGGTGGCGCAATTTTGTAACTCCTTCGCCAAAGATGAACTTTTTCTTCTCCATATTTCTTCATTGCGCTTTCTTTATTTTCCCCCTGTATTTTACCGTAATATCTCTCATTTAATTTTTCTGTTACAAAAACCGAAACATCATCTTCGCTTATATCTACAAAATGCCCCCAGTCTTTCATTTTTCCTTTATCAAGATGTAAAAATATGGGATATTTTTTATTACCGTATTCAAAAATTCTGGATACCGTATCTTTATTCCTAAATAATGGCGATGAATAAATTTTATCGATCTTAAATTGAAATATTTTATCGGCAAGCTCTTTAGCCTTATAAGTTTCGTTCTCGTCCAGCGGAACATCCATCCAACCGGTAAATCTATTTTCTTCATTCCATTGGGATTTAATATGTCTTAATAAAACTAATTTTGGCATGATTTTTTATTTTATTTCTTCTTCAATCTCTAATAATCTATTATATTTTGCCACTCTTTCTCCACGAGTTGGCGCGCCGGTTTTTATCCAACCTGTCCCTAATCCTACGCACAAATCGGCATAAAAAGTATCGCAGGTTTCTCCACCTCTTTGTGAGACCACTACTCGCCACTCATTTTGGATAGCATATTTTGCCGCTTCTATCGTTTCAGAAACCGTACCAATTTGATTTAATTTAAGAAGTAAACCATTACAAAAATTTCCGGCCACGGCTTTTTTAATTTTCTCAATGTTTGTTACTAAAAGATCATCGCCGATTATTTTAATCTTGTTTCCAACTGCTTTTGTAATTTCTTTAAACCCTTCCCAGTCCCTTTCAGAAAATGGGTCTTCAATAGAAATAATTGGATATTTTTTAATAATCTCGAAATAAAAATTTAGGAGCTTCTCTTTTGAAAAAACAGTTCCCTCAAATTTATAATTTCCATTTTTATAAAACGAGGAGGCGGCGACATCAAGAGTAATTTTTATTTTATTTTTGTAGCCTGCTTTTTCGATCGCCTCGGTCATAAGATTTAAAGCTTCCTCTGTCTTTTTTATTTGAGCCGCGAATCCCCCTTCAAGCCCTACATTAGTGGCTCCCTCTCCATATTTTTTCTTTAAGATTGACTCTAGAGCATGATAAACTTCCACCCCAATTCTAAGTTTTTCTTTATAAGCGCCTACCGAGGGTGCTATCATAAATTCTTGAATATTTAATTTATTTCCAGCGTGTAACCCTCCTTCCAAAAGAAGCATTAACGGGGTTGGCAACTTGGTTTTTTTTGTTCCAGAAATTTGAGCTATATATTGCCAAAGAGGAATTTTTTTTGCTGCGGCTCCTGCCCGACAAACTACCATTGATACAGCTAAGATTGCATTAGCCCCCAATTTTGATTTATTTTTTGTCCCATCTAATTTAATCATTAAATCATCAATTTCTTTTTGTCTTGTCGGATCTTTCCCAATTAGCTTTGGAGCAATAATTTTATTAATATTACTTACTGCCTTTAAAACTCCTTTACCGCCGTATCTTTTACTTCCATCTCTTAATTCCACAGCTTCGTATTTTCCCTTTGAGGCACCAGAAGGAACCGAGTCCTGAAAAACACAACAGTCAGTTATTAAATCAACTTCTACCGTTGGGTCCCCTCTCGAGTCTAAAATTTCTCTTGCTTTAATTGATTTGATTTTTATTTTTTTCATTTTTTTATTTTTTTAGATAATCGTAGGCGGCTAAAGCAGCTTTAGTTCCTTCGCCACAAGCTGTCACTATTTGTTTATATCTGCCAACATTTACATCGCCAGCGGCGAAAAGGCCTGGTGTTTTTGTTTGGAAAGTTTCAAATTCAACTTTTATTTCATCTCTTTCATTAAATTCAACTAAATCTTTAACAAAGGAGGTAGCAGGCTGATTACCAATTTGAACAAATACTCCAGCAACCTCCAGGACCTTTAACTCCTGGGTTTTTTTATCCTGATAGGCAATCGACTTTACAAATTGGTCTCCTTTTATTTCCCTCAAGAGAGCTGAAGTTATTACCTCAATTTTTCCTGTTTTTTTAACTTTTTCCTGATTCCAAGCATCGGCCATTAACCTCTCTCCAAACTCCAAAATATAAATCTTTTTAGCAATATCGCTTAAGAATATAGCTGTTTCAAAGCCGGCATTACCCCCGCCAATTACAGCAACGTCTTTGTTGCTAAAAAAGGGGCCATCGCATAGAGCGCAGTAACTCACTCCTCTGCCAATAAATTCTTTCTCTCCCGGAACTTCCAATGGTCTTGGATCTGCGCCAGATGAAATAATAACTGTTTTTGACTCAAAAACTCTACTGCTTCTTGTGGAAACTATAAAAGTATCTCCTTCTTTTTTTAGTTTTATTACTTCATCTTTTTCAATATAAATTTTTTGTTTTTTTAAGTGATTTTCAAACTTTTGGATTAAATCAATCCCCGAAATTTCCTCAAAACCAGTGTAATTTTCAATATTCACTGCTTTTCTGCCCACCTGTCCTCCGAATTCTTTTGTAATTAAAAGTGTTTTTAGATTCTGCCTGGCGGCATAGATTCCAGCTGTAATTCCAGCCGGTCCGCCACCAATAATAATTAAATCATATAGCATAGTTTTTTAGAATTAAATGTTCTTTTTAGTGTGTCGCACAAGAAATGCAGGGGTCGTAAACGCGGATTAATGATCTTATTTTCCTTATTTTTTCTTTTTGAGGAAAATTAAGTATATTCGGCAAATAGGACTTTAAATCTTCTTCCAAATTATTCAAAAATTGGGCGGTTGGCGTAATAATATTACAATTCAAAATTCTTCCTTCTTTATCTATTTCAAAATAGGTAAAGAGTGTTCCTCGGGGGGCTTCCATTGCCGACAAGCCTGACCCTTTACTAATTTTAAACTCTTTTTGCGTTTCTTCCAAATCAGATTCTAAAATTTCTTTAATTAGAGATTGACTTTGCCCCAAGAAATGAAAAACTTCTATCACTTGAGAAAAGAGGTTGTAAAATCTGTTATTGAAAAAATCTTCTTGAGATAAATTATTTTTCTTTAAGAATTCTGTAAAGAGTCCATTTGCTTGGGGGTTCAAAAATTGACCATTGTTCTTAATCCTAGCAATAGCACCCAGCATGTAGGACTCACCCTTATATTTTGTTTTTTTCACAGGGGGTATTTTTAAATCCTCCTCAATTTTATTTGAATAGAAATCACCAATAGAGATTTTTTCATCCGAAATCTTAATTAAACCATCTTGATAAAAAGAGTATTCTTTCTTGGAAAAGAGAGAAGCAAAATTAGTTTTTCTTTGTAATATCGGATAAGATAAATTTTGGAATGTTTTGGTTAGAAGCATAGTCGATTCTAAAACGGCTGGAAAATCAATTAAAATTTTTCTAAGTTCTTCTTTATCGGGCAACTTCCGAAATCCTCCAATTGCCGGAGTTATAGGATGAACTTTCCTGCCGCCGATAATCTCAGTAATTTCCAAAGCGAAATCCCTAATTTTTATGGCGGCTTTTGCCTCTTTCTTGAATTTTTTTAATAAATCCAAATCATTCTCAATGTCAAAAAAATCCGGCAGAGACATAAAAAAAAGATGCAAAGCGTGGCTATGGATTATTTGGCTGGCTAAAAACAATTTTCTGAGCAAAATTGTAGCAGGAGAAACATTTATCTCTAATGCCTTTTCTAAAGCTACACAGGCGTTCAAAATATGAACCACCGGACAAATACCGCAAATACGAGACACAACTATTGGCACTTCTTGCACTCTTCTTCCTACTAAAATCCCTTCTATCTGCCTTAAACCTTCTAAAGTTTTTATTTTTAATTCTTCAACATCGCCAGTTTTAGCTACTTTTGCCCAAAAGCCAGCATCTCCTTCAATTTTATGAATATGAGGAATAGTAATTTTCATTTTTTTACAATTTTTTCTATATCATCTTTAACCCCAAAAATTTCTAAATTTTCTTCAATTTCTTTTTGATTTTGAAATTTCTCTAAAATATCTAATAAATTTTTGACTTTAGCTTCTTTAAATAATCCTCGGCAACCAAGGCATATTAATCCATTTTCAGGACAAACTGCTTCGCAACCAGCTAAAGATATTAAACCAAAACAGATTTTCTTTTGAGCTAAAAAACAATTTTTAGTACCCTTTAAAGAGCATTCTGTGCAAACGGGGCTTTGACAGATTTTTGGAATCTTTCCCTTTATTAACTCGTTGGCATATTTTAGAAATTCTTCACCAGAAATCGGGCATCCCGGGATTATAAAATCAACTTTAACAAAATTATCAATCTCTTTAATTTCGGGGTTGGCAATATCTTTTATCTTTTTATAAATAAAACGGATTGTTTTTTCCTTACCTTGATAATTTTTCATCTCTGGTATTCCTCCCAAAGCCGCACAATTTCCTAAAGCAACTAATATTTTTGATTTTTTTCTAACTTCTTTTAAAGTTTTTATATCTTCTTTTGTAATTGGGTTTCCCTCTACAAATACGACATCAATTCTTCCCTTAGGAATAGTTTTTTCTTCAATTAAAGAAAAATCAACTAGGTCCACTTTTTTTAAAAAATTAAAAAATCTCTCTCCGAGATCTAAAAGAACAAATTCGCACCCTTCGTCACAGGTTAAAGATACTATGGCTATTCTCGGCTTCATTTTTTTATTTTACAAAAATTAACGCAAATAAGAAAGGGCGCTATTTAATCTGCGCCCTCTCGATAGATTTAAGAGATTCCTTGGTAATCCTTATTAGCCCCGCTGCTGTTTCAGTAGAAATTCTCTCTCTGACGATTCTTAAATGATAAGAGACAGTCATTCCAACTTCAGGTTTTGGGATAAACCCCGTTTTAATTTGTCTTTGCGATTCCTGCAGAAAAAGTGTATTTTCTTTAATCGCGAGAGAAAAAGTATTAATCCCAAGATAGCCGTGAGGATCTACCGAACTCACATACCCGGGCAAAACCAAACAATCGTTAGTCTTGTCTATCACCTCGGCCGGTAAATGGGAGATTTTCTTGACTCCTTCCAAATCCTGAAGCACTGCAACGTTATGAGACGGTCTTTTGCCAGCCAGTTTCTTGATTTTCCATAATCTCAATTGGTGAGCGTATTTTCTATTTTTGTACTTCTGGATAATTGCGTTTGTATCTTCCCGCGTAACAGGTTTAAGAAGCTTCCCATCGCCAAGCCAATATGCTTCACCAATGCCTTTGTCCAAAAAATCAATAGAATCAAAGCCGTTGCTCTTCGCGATTAAATCTATGCAGCATAAAGCAGAGGTCCTCTTAACGGCACTTTCAATCTCAAGTATATTGTGCTCGTTAAGATGTTCAATAAAATCAAGTATTTTATCGTCTATTTCTTTCCATTCCTTACAACCGAATGCATAAAGACAGAAATATCGCAACCATTTCTTATTCATTAACCCTCCTTTTAAAGAGCTTTTTATTTTATAGCTTCGGGAATCATCTCTATTAGGTCAGTTGCTGTTAAACTTTCTTTCAATTTCTCGGAAGCGATTTCCCCTGCTTTTCCGTTAATGTAAGCCGCGGCTTGGGCGGCAGTGAATGGATCTATCCCGCGAGCTAATAATGCACCGCAAATTCCGGCTAACGTATCACCGGTTCCACCTTTTGTCATATAAGGAGAACCGGTTTTATTTACGGCAACTTCTTGGCCGTTAGAAATTATATCTACAGCACCTTTTAACAGAATAGTTGTCTGAAGCCGAGCTGCTTCCTCTTGAACTACTTTTATTTTTTCTTCGTCAGGTAATTTGTAAACTTCTTTTCCTGTTAAAATAAAAAATTCATAAGTATGGGGAGTAAGTAAAAATGATTTTCCAGAAAGGATTGCGGGTTTTTTTCTTAAAGCGTGGATAGCATCGGCATCAATTACCGCCGGTATAGAAACTTGCTGAAGAAATTCTAAAATTGCCTCTTGGGTTTCTTCTGAACGGCCCAAACCTCCCCCAATTACCGCTGCCGCTTTTCCGTTAGCTACCACCTTTGCGGATTCTACCATCGAAATCAAAGTAGCTAAATGATTTTTTTCTAACCACTTTCCTTCCAAAGGGTAAGCGGCTAAATTCGGCGAAAAAGAAGCAATAATATCTGCTGCTCTTTTCGGCGCAATAATTCTTACCATATCAACTCCCGCTTTAAAAGCAGCCATTGCCGATAAAGCTGGCGAGCCAGAATAAAAATCAGACCCTCCAATTACTGTCAAAAGACCGAAATCGTATTTTTTACTATTTTTTGGTCTTTCTTTATAAATGCTCCCTAAAATATTTTTATTTACCTCTATCATGTTTTTAATATTATTTAAATTCTTATTAATTTATAAGACCTTATCTTATTTTACCTGAATCTACTAAAAAAGAAAGACCTTTATTGTTGTGGTCAAATCTAATTGATGATGAAATAAATGCTGATGGGTAACCAAAAAACAATTATCATTTCGTTGGAGGGTTCTATAATTTGTCCGAAACCAAGGGAAATTAATGTTAAATTCCTAAAAATCCGCGCCTTAATAATTAAAGGCACGGAATTAAATAATCTTTAAAAAGTTATTCTGGGTGAAAAATTCAGGGGTACGGTTATTGAATAGAAAATTTCTTTTTTCTTAGAAAAGCTGGTATCTCCCAAAATTCTTCTTTTTCCAACATCTCCTTCTCGGCCCGCTCGGTTTCTTTTTTTATTTGAATTGCATTTCTCCTAATCTGAAAAAAAGATTGGGGACTGGATTCCTTTGGCTCTTCTTTTTTTGGCTCTGCGGCCAAAATTTTAATTTGGTTAACTTCCGGTTTGGGGGTTCTTTTTGCTTTATTTTTTTTCTTATTTGTAATTTTTGGCTTTCTTTGTTTTTTTATAATCTTTCTTGTTTTCCTTTTAACTTTACTCTTTGATTTAAGTCTCTTTTTTTGAGGAGGCTTTATTTCCGCTTTTTTAGGAACGACTTTTTTTCTTCTATTTTTTATTCTTTTTACCTTGCCAGGGAATATTTTTAGAGGACCGCAGCCAGCCGCAAGTAAAGTTGTCTTAATTATTCCAGAATATTTTTTATTTTGAGAAATCCCGAAGATAATTTTTGCTTCTTTATTGCTCAATTCGGAAATGCTTTTTGATATTTGGCTAATTTCTGATAGGCCCAAATTCTTTTCTCCGGCAATATTTAACAAAACTCCTTTTGCTCCCTTAATGCTATAGGGATATAAAGGCGAATTAAGAACTTTCTTAATTGACTCCTCGCTTCGATTAGCTCCCTCGACTTCAATAGTATTTAAATACGCCAGTCTACCCTGTCCCTGCAAAACTGTTCTTAAATCAGCGAAATCAATATTGATTAGGCCTGGCTGATAAATCATTTCAATTAAACCCTGCAGGCTATCGGCTAAGTTTTTGTTTATTGCTGAAAGTGCGGCCCTAATAGGAGTATCTTTGTCAATTATTTGGAAAATTTTCTCATTTGGAATAATTGAAAGGGCGTTCAGCTTCAACTTTAATTTTTCCAAGGCATTTTTAGCAATCTCCATTTTTCTATCTCCTTCGAATTTGAAAGGTAAAGTAAAAATTCCGTAAGTAAGATTTCCCAAGTCTTTTGAAATCTTCGCAAAAACAGGCGCTGCTCCCGAACCGACCCCCCCTCCCAAACAGGCTACTATTATGCATAGATCTTGTCCTTCTAATAATTTTTTAATTTTCTCTTTTTCATTTTGAGCGGATATTTCTCCAATTTCAGCATTCATACCGGTACCCAAACCGTGAGTAAAATTCTGGCCAAATTGAAAACGTAAAGCCTTACGGCTCGCTATCCGTAAGGCTTGAATGTCGGTATTTGCTACTACAAAAGAGGCTTTTTCAACCCTCGAAGCAATTTCAGAAACAATCGAACTTCCTCCTCCACCAACGCCAATTACCCTAATTTTTGTTTTCCTCACGCTGGGCGCTTCTTTTTTTTGTTCCTCATCGGGTTTTGAGGGTAAATTTGTTTTTCTTAGTTTTTTAGCCATTAATTTAGTATAAGAATTCCCAAAGAAAGGTCAATGGAAAAAAATTGCTAACTAATATTAATAATTTTATATTTTATTTCCCCTTCGGGTGTCTCAATTTTCAGTTCGGTTCCTTTAGTCTTCCCAATAAGAGCTTTCCCCAAAGGAGAATAATGTGAAATTTTTCCGTTAATAACATCAGCTTCTTCTGGCTCCACAATCTGAAATTTTCCTTTAACATCTTTTGAGCTTACAAAAACAATGGAGCCAATTTGAATTTCTCCATTTTCTTTTTTATGCATTAATTGAGCCTGCGAAACAGTCTTTCTTAATTCTAAAATCCTACCCTCTAAAAAACTTTGGGCTTCTTTTGCTTCAATATAAGCTGCGTTTTCTGAAAGGTCTCCAAAAGAAATTGCATTTTTTAATTGTTCGGCAATCTCCTTCCTTTTAATGTTTTCTAAATAATCCAGCTCTTTCTTAAATTTTTCTAATGCTTCTCGCGTTAGATATTTGGCCATATTGCCCTATTCTACATTGCTTCTAAAAAAATCGCAAGAGCAAATTAAAAGCCGAAAACTACAAAAGAAAGTCCCGGAACGGTTGTCTACAACCACGAATAATTTTAAAATCTAACACTAGGATAAAAAAACCGCCCCTTGCGTGGGGCGAGGGGGGGGAAATCTCAGCTCCGCCTACAAGATTTTTAATAAAATGAAAAGCTCTTTCTGCGGGTTGTAGTTGCAGAAAGAGCTTTAGGAAACTGTATGATTATTTAGATTTTAAACTCTAAATATAGCGTATTAGGATTTCGGGGATAGAAACCTCAAGAGGAAGTATGAAGACCTTAACTGAATCAACGAAGAATTCTTCTTTTATCGTCTCCTTTAATGAAGCGAATATTTCTTCTCTTAGCTCCCTACCTATTGGTGGTTCTATGTTCGCAAGCACTACCACAACGATGACTTCTTTCTTTCTTAACCCCGCTGCAGAGCCTTCTCTTTCCTCGAACTGGACTTTAATTCTATTAGTTTTCGAGTCTGGTCTGACTAGCCATTGATGAGACGTCGGAATCTTTGTCACAGCCTTAATTAGATTGATCTTTTTTTGGGCGTAAACCCTGCTTGATCTTCCTAAGATTGAAATACCCCAAACACAAATTATCATTTGTCCCATATTTATCCTTCCTTTCCAGCCCCTTTTATTAAGGTACTGTATTTTATTTTATACTTTTAAAATGGTCCGTTGATGCAAGATATTGCAAAGATTGTCCCCTTTTCGTTGCAAAGAATTACAAGCCCTTCTTTATAAACGATTAATGATTCTCCTATTAAAGATGTACCTAGAGGAAACAGTGGATCATCGGTTTTCGCCGTTGTCCTTGCCAACTTAAATTTCCCTTCAACCATTTCAACTTCAAAGACTGAATCATCACATTCGAGAACTTTAGGGAAGCCATCTGGTTTAAGCCCTGCTTTGAATTCAACACATCTTGTTTCTTTTTGAATACCACCTTCATCTTCTCCGGTCATTTTAACCCTCCTCCCTTGGAAATATTACTAAACCAAATCTATAAAATATTATCAAAAAAGTCAACCCTCTGCAAAAAACCGCCCCTTGCGTGGGGCGGTGATTGAATCTATTTATGTTTAAAACGAATTTTCTTTTTCTTCCCGCCAATTTTATGCCGATGCTTCAATGTAAACTTCCTATGAAGTCTTGCGCGCCTACCATAATTCTTATTTTTACGATTTTTCATAATAATAATTTTTTTTAAAACGCTGTATTAACTCTTAGCTCAACTATTTCATGATAATTTTTTAATGCTTTCCATCTCTCCAGACGTTAAAGAGGTGAGCCATAAAATAAATGGCCTCCGAAGCCTATCTATAGGCCAATTTTCATCTTTAAAAAGCGATGCCCTCTCTATTCTAAAACGAGAAAGTAAAGCTATCGTAGCTTGCAGATTCAAAGGAGACAATTTGTTATGCTCTAATAAAAATTGTTGTTTTGTGGTTTTCTGAGACGTAACTATCGAAGGATGTTCTTTGTTTAAAAATCTTTGAAGGCTTTGATACATAATTATTTTTTTATTAATTTTTAAAATAAAAACCTTTCACCTTCGGCTCAAGAACTTTGTTTCTCTTTTAAGAAATAAAAAGCAACCCTTAACCGTATGAGTTGCAAATATTATTATTTATTATCCCTCTGCAATAACGGATATACCTATTTGCGATCCAAACTCTTAACTATTTATATCTTACATTAATTGCCTCAAAAGATCAAGCCCTACCAAAAACCCGTCCCTTGTGCGAGGCGGGAAATCTTGGCTCCGTTCAAGAAATATTGTTCGGACTTACTTGATAGGAATTTAAAGCTATTTTCTAAATTTACCAATAAAAAAATTTAATAAACAAGCAAGAATATAAACATAAAAGAAGAACACAAAAATAGAAATTATCAAAGCAGGATTTGGATTATAAAAACAAATTTCCTGCCCAAAAGAAGTACCGCAACTTTTAAATATCGGCAAAAATTGAAAATACCAAGCGAAAATAAAAGCAGGGAAATAAAAAATCGCAAATAAAGTATTGAAAATATTACTTTCTGATGAACTTCTCACCTGAATGCTTAATATGAAGAAAACTAAAGTAAAAACAATAAATATTGCTGAAAAAATTATTTTAAATTTATTAGGTTTAAAAAATTCCTTAATCACATTTTTATTTATTTTTCCAAGCTTTGATTCTTAAACCCCTTTCCAATAATATAAAATTCTCTGCTTTTCCTGATTACTGCTTTTGGCTTGAATCTTTTTGCAAAATCAAAATTATTTTTCATTTTTTTAAAAAACTCTTCGCTTAATTCATTTTCAAAAATCTTACAGACAAAATTTCCGCCAGGCAATAAAAATAATCTTGCAATTTTAAAAGATTCTTCTGCCAACTCTAAAGACTTTCCGGAATCTAAAAATTTTACGCCCGAGGTTTTTGGCGACAAGTCGGAAACAATCGTCTCGAATTTATCTTTAAAATCGGATTCTTTTAAATCGAAAACACTTTTTTTAATGAAGGTAATATTGGATTTTTGGGGTATTTTAATTTCTTCGATATCAATGCCAATTACCTTTCCCTTATTGCCCACTTTTTGAGAAATATACAAAAGCCAGGAGCCCGGGGCGCAACCCAAATCCAAAACCCGGCTGTTTTCCTTTATAATTTTGTATTTTTTGTCTATCTCTTTTAGTTTATATACCGACCTGGCAGGATATCCCTCTTTTTTTGCCAATGTCGTGTAAAACTCGCTGTGCCTATCTTTTCTGTACATTATTTTTAAATTATCATTTTAAAGCCACCGACGCGTCTCGGTCACCTATATTTTAGCAGAAAATAGAGAAAATAAAATGAGACAAATCGTGTCTCACCCGTGTCTCATTTTTTGGAGTTTTAAAGCTAAAATGAGACAAATGAGACACTATTTAGGTGTATTATTTCTGTGTTTCATTTATGTCGCACAATTATTTAATAAAATATAAACAAAAAACCAGCCAGTTGGCTGATTTCTTGTCCTAAATAAACCTTCTTTGAACACTTACTTAGGTTATCGTCGGGGTAGTGGATTTGTCTCCACTACCCCGACCCTCATAAGGTTTACACTCATTTAGCTGCGAGTATCACCTTCATGCCCTTTGCTGTTATATTTCCGTCTCCATATGGAGAGGCGGCGAGCTCGGTTAGCGCTTGAATTTGCTCCGCCGAGAATTTGAAGGAGAACTCACTTGGAAGTATTTGCTCCTGGGAAAAATTGGCAGCTATGTACTGAGCAGTAGCTTGCTTCAGTACATCTCTTACCTGTTCGCGCCACTGAATAAATCCACCAGCCTGCCTGATTGCATTGAAATACTCATCGTAGTTAGCTCTTGCAAATTCAGCATTCACCTGCCAACGAACACTTCCCCTATCTGTCTGTAGTATGCCCTCGGTGTCCAGACCAAATGCCAGTCCAATCTCATAAACCTTTGTTCCGCTGTAAGGCAAACTCATTCCCCAGTTCTTATATAGAGATATTTGGTTTCCGTTTTCTTTTACAGCGAAACTACCGTAATCTCCCGAGTCGACTACCCCAGATAAGAAGAAAAAGGTGATACAGGTGCACAGAATGAATACCGCAGCAACCAGAGTAGCTTTCGCAGCGGCTTTTTCTTCGTCTTTCTTTAATGTCTCATATGTCAACCCTCCAGCTCCCCATGCTAACACAAGACCGAATACTCCAGTAAGTACCAACGCCAATTCTTTGTTTCCTCCTGTGTGAGAGACTATCGAATTTGTAATCCCCGCCGCGAAGAGTCCAACACAAGTTCCCACAAACAAACCTACCGCTATTTTCTCTTTCATTTTTTTATCTCCTTCCTCCAGATTTTTGTAGACCTTATGTAAACCCTTACGGGATTGTTTAGTAATGAACTATATCTTAACTCTTCACTTTTTAGGCAAATGCCATTAGCGAAGAGAAGAATAAAGGTTAGTTTTTAATCTTCATTCTTCTACTCACTTCAATATTATTCCCTTTGAGAAACTGCTAAATGTTAGTAATCTCTCAAAGGGGGAGGTTAGTTGAACTGACAGCCCAACCAACCCCTTTTTTGGCGCAATTGAAGGATTTTGGGAAAAGCTTCAATAAGGGAACTATCTATTGCGGTTAATTTTTGACGGGATAAAGCACACCTCCACGCCCCAGAAGTAGATATCCAATTTTTTTTCTCTCACGAGCTTAGTTAAGGCTTGACCCAATTCTGTGTGGGTGTACTCCACGGCTAGCGACCTTAGTCTTTTCTCTAACTCGCTGGAGTAAAAGTACATTTTACGGGAGGAAAGCCATTTTTTCTCTATTTCCTTCTTGAGGTCAATCTTAGTAGTACGTTTTGCTCTTAACATCATTTATCTCCTTCTAATGATTTGTTCTGATATTATTATACCATACAAAATATAGATTTGTCAATGGCGGGCGCCTACCAAAAAACCGCCCCTTTCGCGAGGCGGTGCCGCCGAGAGTCTTATAAAATAATCGGTATAAAACCTATTTTACCAAGACATCCTTATGATTATTTCTTTTTTTAAGCCAATTAACAATGAATAAAATTCCTATAAGAAATGCGGGGCCAGCAACTATTATAATCCAAGACACCATATACCATTCAAATGAATTCCTCAACATATTCATCAGTATCATTAAAATATATAATAGTCCGGCCAGGATAAAAACAATTCCTCCAACAATCTCACGCTTCCAGGATATTATTAGAACAATCAATAAAATAAACACTGGGATATTATGCATAAATAATCCAACGACTATCTGCCAAAAACTTAATTCAGGAGAAATAACATCTAATGAAAATAATGCTAAAAAGCATATAAATATTATTGACAGAATTCTTGGCGTCCAATATATAAATTTATTTATCTTTTTTTTCATCTTGCTTTATCCTACCAAAAACCCGATTGGCGATTTTCGCAGCTCCGCATAGTGGAGTTAATCTAACCTCATTACAAATACGACCACGGGACTAATTTGATCTTCAACTACTTGTCTGGAAAGGCTGAGACGTTGTGGCGATACTAATTGGTTTAATATCTCAAGAAGGCTATGACGCTCTATGGTAAACCCCAACCCCCTAAAGAACTTTTGTGCCTGTTCTTCGTTCTCGAAAAGATTTTCTTCAATGTTTATACCTGTCATTTTCTCGGAAAATGTTTTATTCTCCCCATAGATATCCTTCTCGGCTTGAATTATCTTCTTCATCGAGATGTCAGGGGTAATCCAAACTCCTCCAAAACGTTCTAACAACGAATGGATGTTTTTGGCAATAATAGCCTTTTCTTCAAAATTCAAATAACGCAAGAGTCCTTCATGGAATACTGCAATTGGCTTTTGCTGAAAAAAATGAGCTGCTTCTAAAAGCGAGTTTGTCTCCAATGCATTCTCTTCCTCGAAATGTAAGTTATCCCGCCGTCTCAATTTGGACTTAGCGATCAGTTTTTCTACTATTTTCTTCTTTTCTGACAATATCCCTGGCAAGTCCACCTCCACATATTCAATAGAAGGATTCTCTTCCGTCATTAAGATTCCGCGTGGAGAGAAACCAGAAGCAAGTTCGAGAAATTGATTTATTCCACTTTCTTTGAGTAATTTATTTAAAAGCTTATATCGAGCCTCATATTGGGGTGCCAGTTCGGGCTTGTTTGATTCATTAAACTTCTTTAACTCCTCGGGAGAGATACTTGCTTTCAAATTCTCCTCCAGTTCTTCAAAAATCTCACGAGCGTATTTTATATCTGCGAAAGTTCTTAGATACGCAGTCTTCCATGCCGTGGGGCTAATTTTTTCGTAAGGTTTGAGCATAATATAATTATATACCAAAAACCCGCCTCTTGTGCGAGGCGGGGCCGCCGAAAGTCTTGATAAGATTACGGTCTAGAACCTTTATTCGAATATAAAAGCGGTTGTGAAATTATCGCCCCGCTTTTTAATTGCTGTCTCGCAATAATCGCTATTTGGGAATGTACATCTCGTGGGCCCCCTTAATCCCTTGCTTCTCTAGCTGTTTAATGACTTCTGTTACATTCTCACCAGAGGCTACCACATCACCATTGTCTAAATATGCTATATGTTTTCCAGCATACTTAGCTACATTATCTGCACCGATAATCCCTGCAAGCACTTTTTTATTTGGAATCTCTTTTCCGCCTGGAATAAAAACTGCTCCCTCAACGGCTGCCATTGTCTACCTCCTTTCGCTGTTTATCTCTTTGCCTTCCGAGATTGCCTCTCCTCAATCGCCTTTTGCTCGGCCAATTTTTGAAGACGATCAAGAGCTTCGTCCAATATCTCAACTACTGCATTAAATGGAATACCTTTCTTGGGATTTCCTTTCATTATTATCCGAACGACACAGTCAGCTTTTTCATTCCTTCCTTCTTTTACTACTGTTCTTTATTTACGCCACCGCTAAAATCATCGGCGTCGTATTTAAGAACCAGGTCAAAACGTTCTTCTTTTCTTCGCCGCACTTCCATAGGATAGTTAGAAACTCGATAACATCATTTGTTACGATTATCAATTCCTGATTATGAATCACCACCCAGTGATTTGGATGTTTTTCGTACCATTCTCCTAAGTTTTTCTGGAGAAATTCCAAATCTTTCTGTTGCTGTTCAAGCATCTCTTTTATCTTTCTTGTTTCTTCTGGAGACGGTTCCCAAACCATCTTTCACCTCCTCAAATTGTTTTTATCATGATTCCTGTTTTTGCCCTGCCTGGATTGACATCTGCAGATTTGCCTTCTTAATTTCTGGAGCTTGTGATGATTATTATCTCTCTGCCCAGCGATTCCCGCCATTCAAAACGCCTCCTTAAAATTATTTATGCAATTGTCCCCTTGTTTGTTTAATGCCCTGGAAATAAAGCTATCTCACCGTATTGGCGAGAGTCAGCACCCAAGTGTATTATTTCTCGCTTTTTAAAAGCTCTCATTATGTCTTCGTAACGCCAGTTATGCTCCTGGTCAGTCCCCTTGTAAGAGGATAATTGCCAGACGCTTTGGCAGGAATGGCAGACTACGACCCAGATAAGAGAATTTTTCATCCTTCCCAGTAATACTAATTCTCCCTTACATTTCTCGTTTGGGCATTTCATTATTCGCCCTCCTTTTTCAGTTATTAAGATTCATACTACATCTTAGGGAAATGGTATAAAAAATCAAGCCCAAAAAACCGCCCTTCTTTGCGAGACGGGGCCGCCCCTTGTGCGAGGCGGGGCCGCCGAAAAGACTATTTCTTCCGAAAATTTTACATAGCCCTGTAAATACCTTCTGGAAAAAGAATATCGAAGACCGCTTCCTTACCCAAAATGCTTGACAAATTAATATTTTATATGGTATAATATAGGTGGATAGGGAAAAGTACATTTTACCCCGAAGTGCAACACTTAGACATAGTTAATTGGTAATGAATTCGACCTTGTTCTTCGAAAACTTCTTTGGGTTTTTTCCAGCCGAGACACTTCCTCGGAGTATTATTCATAATATCACAGATGACAGCGATGTCTTTGTCTGAATAATCCTTAAGGTAAGATTTCTTGGGGATGAATCTTCTCAACCTCTTGAAAGTATTCTCAATTGATCCTTTTTCCCAAGAAGAGTAGGCATGGCAGAAGTAAGTTGAAACTCCCAATTCCTGATACCTGACATTCTCTACTCCGTTATCAAAGGTGAAGGAGTAAAGATTGATTAAAGGGGAAGACAGCTTTTTAAATCCATCGACAGCGTATCTAATCCTGGCAATCTTTTTTGCCAGAAAGTAGCGTGACTTCCTGTCGGCAATGCCTGCCAGGGTTTCTAAACTTCCCTTAGGTACTCCCAGGGTATCTCCCTCGAAATCTCCGCATCTCAACCTCTGATTGATAATCTCCGGCCTTTCTTCAATGGAAATCCTGTTAGGAATGAGAATTTTCTCCTGTTTCTTACTCTTCCTTTTTCTGGGACGATACTGCTTGGAAGGAAGGTATGCGCAGAAAGGTTGACCGTAAACGCTGTACAGCCATTTGTAGATAGACTTGAAGGAAATCACCGAACGGCCATACTCAAAACTTAATCTTCCGGCAATCTCTTCCGGCGTCCAGTATTGCTGTAATCCTTCCCAGATATACTCTTCTAACCACCGGTTCTCATTAACCTTCATTCCCTGATATTTGGAATACTTCCTCTTCACACAGGCCTTGTGATCAGCCTTGTGGGGATCATACTCCCCATTAACACTATTTTCCTTGATCTCACGACTTACTGAAGAAGGGTTCCTTCTTAACTCACGGGCAATATCCCGGAGAGAGTAGCCTTTCTTCAGTAGGATGGAGAGCTCAAGGCGCTCTGTCTTGCTGAAGTGTGTGTAGCTCATATGAAATCTTTTTATCATGTGAGGTGTTGCACTTCAAAGTACAATCAAAGAAAGGAAGGAAGATAACAAAGAGTGGA
>Ga0315282_10001497_pt1 | contig 43782 bp, 42 predicted proteins | sample YL17G07_20_MG_FD_203693 | JGI IMG/M metagenome (GOLD analysis project Ga0315282, IMG submission 203693) | Sediment microbial communities from Yellowstone Lake, YNP, Wyoming, USA - YL17G07_20 | ecosystem: Environmental > Aquatic > Freshwater > Lake > Sediment | place: USA: Wyoming | collected... | reverse complement strand
AGCAGAAGTTCGGGCCCATGAATTATCTTGATTTTTCCACCATCTCTCCTGAAGTCTCCGGCCAGCGTGTCAAATATAATATCTACGCTATAATAGCGGCTGCGGTGGCGATTCTGCTGTACATGGCCTGGGCCTTCCGCAAACTCGCCAGTCCTTTCCGCTACGGAACATGTGCTATTGTGGCTTTACTACACGACGTCCTCATAATGCTGGCCGTCTTTGCCATCTTCAGGATACAAGTTGATTCCATGTTCATCATCGCAATATTGACCATAATCGGCTTCGGCGTGAACAATGTCATCGTAGTATTCGACCGCCTTCGAGAGAGCAAGATCGTGGAAAGCCGCTTCGACCTTACCACCAGGGTGAATATGGGCATCACCGAGACCATAACCAGGTCGGTCAACACCAGCTTGACCGTTTTGTTTACTCTCTTCGCCCTGTACGCCTTCGGCGGGTCGACTATTCACAACTTCATGCTGGCGTTGATAGTCGGCGTACTTGCCAGCACCTACAGCTCGCTGTTCATCGCCGGCCAACTGCTGGTATCGTGGGAGAAGGGCGACTTCGGCAAGCTCTTTAGCTGGTTACCGATACGGCGCCAGCAAAGCTAAGCAAGCCTTCTGCAGGCCGAAAGTACCCCGGGAAAACCCCGCAAAACCTCTTGACAACATCTACATGTTGTGTTACCTTTGGTTAGCGCCACAATATGTTGGGTAGGTGAGGTATCTCCATGAAGTGTCCTTTTTGTGGCTATATAGATTCCAAGGTGATTGACTCTCGCGATGTAAACGATACCATACGCCGCCGCCGTGAGTGTCTCGGCTGCGGCCTCAGGTTCACCACACACGAGAGGATACAGACCAGCAACCTGGTTATCATCAAAAAAGACAAGCGCCGTGAGGAGTTCAATCGGGAGAAGCTGACAACTGGCATCCGGAAGGCTTGCGAGAAGCGCCCACTGCCTACAGGAGCCATCGAAAAGCTGGTGGATGATGTGGAAAACGAGCTGCACAGCCTGGGCAAGGCTGAGATAGCCAGCTCGGTGGTGGGGGAGATTGTAATGGAGAAGCTGAAGCAGCTAGACCATATCGCTTATATTCGCTTCGCCAGCGTCTACCGCGATTTCACCGACATCACCAGCCTCAAGCATGAGGTGGATACACTCATCGCCGCAAAAGACGTTGCTAGCCAGCTTCCCCTTCTACCCAGAGAGGAAATCAGCATCCCAGGCAAAAGGAAAAGGCCTGTCTCCTCAAGACACCATCGGTAAATCTTTCCCGAAGACGATATAGAAAAACGGGGTATTAGTTATGAGCGGCGATAACGGCAAGAACAGCAGGGCAGAGCGACTTCTGCGCAATAGGATTGCTCGCACCGTCTTTACTTATGCTGAAGCAATGGGCATCTCCGACAGGGATGTCATTGAGCAGCTGACCGACCAGGTTATCGAACGTCTGGAGCCGGTACCCCCCCTGCCCGGTTGGGAGAACCTGACTCCCGTAACAAAAAGGCCAGTTCAAGATGTGGAGATTCAATCCATGGTGAGAAGTATACTCGACGAGAAAAAACCAGAAGAGGTTCCTCCTCCAGAAAAGGAGAAAAAGAAGCCCGCTAAGGCAGCGCGGAAAATTCCGTCAGTGAGCGCTGAGGCCAAGAAAGAGAAAACGGCAATATCTCCAAACGCCAGGGCGGTTCTGGAGAGAAGGTATCTAGTCAAGGACGAAAAGGGTAAGGTAATCGAGAGCCCCGAGGACATGTTCCGCCGAGTGGCTCACCACATCGCTGCAGCGGATTTGCTCTACAATCCTCAAGCCAATATCAAAGAAAAAGAAGAAGAATTTTATCAGGCGATGTTAAACATGGAGTTTCTGCCCAACTCGCCCACACTGATGAATGCCGGCCGGGAGTTGGGGCAACTTTCGGCATGCTTTGTGCTGCCCATAGACGACTCCATGAGCTCTATCTTCGATACCTTGAAATACACGGCGCTCATCCACAAGAGCGGCGGCGGCACTGGCTTCTCCTTCTCCCGCCTGCGTCCCGAAGGAGACCTGGTAGGCTCCACCGGAGGTGTAGCCAGCGGACCCGTATCCTTCATGAAAGCATTCGACGCCGCCACCGATGTCATCAAACAAGGGGGCAAGCGGCGTGGGGCCAACATGGCTATACTGAGCGTTGACCATCCCGACATATTGAAGTTCATCAAGGCCAAAGAGGACAATACCTCCCTCACCAACTTCAACATCTCAGTGGCGATAACCGAGAAGTTCATGAAAGCGGTAGAGAACGGCAGTGACTACGAGCTGATAAATCCCCGCACCAAAAAGGTGGCGGACAAGCTGAACGCTAAAGAGGTTTTCGAGCGCATAGTGGAAATGGCGTGGAAGAATGGAGACCCGGGTATTGTATTCCTCGACCGTGTGAACAGGGACAATCCTACCCCAAAGCTAGGTATGGTCGAGAGCACCAATCCCTGCGGAGAGCAACCACTTCTGCCCTACGAGTCGTGCAACCTGGGTTCTATTAACGTATCCAAGATGGTGAACAAAAGGGACGGCGTTACCACTGTTGATTATGTAAAGTTAGAGAAATCGGTGAGGATGACAGTCAGATTCCTGGATAACGTGATAGATGTCAACAAATTCCCCCTGCCCAAGATCGGGGAGATGACCAAGCTCACCAGGAAGATCGGCCTGGGTGTGATGGGATTTGCTGACCTTCTCATCATGTTGGGAATACCCTATGACTCTGAGGAAGCGCTGGAGACCGCTGAGCGCCTGATGAAGTTCATTAGCGACAAGGCCACTGAGGCATCCGTGGAGCTAGCGAAGGAAAGGGGTATGTTTCCGGCTTTCGAGGGCAGTATCTATGACAAGCCCAGTAGTCCCAGAGTGAGAAATGCCACCAGGACTACTATCGCCCCTACCGGCACCCTGAGCATAATCGCCGGCTGCTCCAGCGGCATTGAGCCTCTGTTTGCCCTGAGTTACACTCGTACTATACTCGAAGGCACACAGTTAACAGAGGTAAACCCACTATTTGAAGATGTAGCGAAGAGAGAAGGTCTCTATTCCAAAGAGCTAATGCAAGAGGTAGCCCAAAAGGGGAAGTTGAGCGATATTGAGGGCGTCCCCAAGAAGATGAAGAGGCTGTTCGTCACCGCCCATGACATCACACCTGAATGGCATGTCAGGATGCAGGCAGCGTTTCAGAGGCATACCGATAATGCTGTCTCCAAGACAGTCAACTTTCCTCACGATGCTACCAAAGAAGATGTGGCTCGAGTCTATATGCTGGCCTACAAAGAGGGCTGCAAAGGTATAACCATATACAGGGACAGGAGCCGTGAGAGTCAAGTCTTGAGCATCAGCAAGACCAAACCTGACGACAAAGCAAAATCAGTTGAGGAGGCCAAGCTAGTACCCAGGGAGCGGCCCGCCATTACCAGAGGTTTCACCGAGAAGGTGGCAACCGGATGCGGCAACCTCTACGTCACGGTGAACACAGACGATAAAGGTGCGTTATACGAGCTATTCTGCACCCTGGGGAAGACAGGCGGCTGTGCCTCGGCCCAGCTTGAAGCCATTGGCAGGCTGATTTCCATAGCATTAAGGTCAGGTGTGGATATAGAATCCGTCATCAAGCAGTTGAAGGGCATCAGGTGCCCTTCCATCGCCTGGGACAAAGGCCATGCCACACTTTCCTGTGCCGATGCCATCGCCGGCGTGCTGGAGAGACACAAGAATAACAGCCTGGGTGTGGCCGAAGCCAAGTCCAGCGCTATTACTAAGGACAATCCCAAATCCTCGATGGTATCAGCCATCAGGAACCTGGCAGGGCAATGCCCCGAGTGCGCTTGCCTACTGGTGTATCAAGAAGGCTGCCTGAACTGCCCTGCCTGCGGCTATACCAAGTGCTAACGAAGAGGAATGCAGAGGAATTAAAACCCTTTGCTGGGGGCCAGGGGGTGTCCCCCAGGCTTTGAAGTCCCCCAAAACTGGGGGGATTTAGGGGGTTGAAAAAGAGCTAGAAACACCTCCATGAATGATTCATGAGTTGGCAAGCAATCGAAGAGGCCAGACAAAGGCTTGAGGAAGAACAGGGCACTATCTGCAAGGACTGGGGCGGGAAAATACCCATCGCGCTTATCTACCCCAACTCCTACTATGTAGGTATGTCCAGCCTGGGCTTCCAGACCATCTACGGCCTCCTCAATAGCTACGACAACATAGTCTGCGAGCGCGTATTCTGGGAACCCAAGAGAGTTAAAACAGAAACACCTATCAGCCTGGAATCGCAGCGTCCCCTTCCCGACTTCGATGTGCTCGCCTTCTCTATATCCTACGAGCTGGACTATTTCAATGTAGTTCAAACACTCAAAGCCAGCAGCATACCTATCTTAGCCGCTGACAGGGATGAAAGCCATCCCCTGGTCATTGCCGGCGGCCCCTGCATCACCGCTAATCCCATGCCCCTGTCGCCGTTTTTCGACTGCTTCGCCATAGGAGAAGGAGAAGCTATCCTCCCCGGATTGATCGATGCCTTGACCGAGGGCATCGAAAGCAAAAAGGACGAACTGCTCAAAAAGCTGGCTTCCCTGCCCGGGGTGTACGTGCCCTCACACTGCGATGGCAAATCCGTGAAGCGGCAATGGCTCAAAGACCTCGACTCGGTAGCCACGACTTCCGTGATTCTGACGCCGGATACAGAGTTCGCCAATATGTACCTGATAGAGATCGCTCGCGGCTGCGGCTGGGGCTGCCGCTTTTGCCTCGCCGGATTTCAGTTTCGACCTTTCCGCTTCCGTCCCTTGGACAGTCTTCTAGCCCAAGCTGGGGACGGTTTGTCGTATACAAATCGAATAGGGCTGCTGGCTGCTGCTGTTTCAGACCATCCCGAGATAGGTGAGCTTGCCCACAGACTGCACCGCATGGATGCCGAGATTTCGGTCAGTTCACTCAGGGTTCGACCTTTCTCTCAAGCGCTGCTCAAGGCGCTGGCCAAAAGCGGAGCGCAGACCGTAACCCTGGCACCCGAGGCAGGCTCGGAGAGACTGCGGCAAACCATCAACAAGTGCGTGACGGAGAATGACACCATCGAAGCGGTTGATAAGATTTCCAAACAGGGCATAAGGCAGGTCAAGCTCTACTTCATGATAGGCCTGCCTACCGAGACCGACGCCGATATAGATGAGCTGATCAAACTGACGCTCAATTTGAAGAAGCAGGTACAGGAGACAGTGACCCGCATCGCCATCACAGTGGAGCCTTTCGTGCCCAAAGCGGGTACACCGTTCCAACGGCTGGGGATGGCTCATGTGGACGTGCTCAACGAGCGTGTGAACCAAATCAAGAGCGCCCTTGCTAAAAGCGGCATTGAGGTCAGGGCTGAGAGCGTGGGCTGGAGCTTGGTTCAGGGCGTGCTTGCGCGAGGCGATGTTAAGTTGGGTGGAGTGTTGGCTCGAATGGAGCGTCATTCTCTGGCAGCCTGGCGCAGGGCGCTGGATGAATGCAATCTAAGGGCCGACTATTATGCACACCGCGAGCTTACCTTAGACGAGCCATTGCCCTGGGCTGTGCTGGATTCAGGCGTTACCCCTCGTTACCTCAAAAAGGAATTAGCCAAAGCACGTCACAGCATCGAATCACCACCCTGCCCGCCAGAGGAATGCCACAGGTGCGGGGTGTGCTAAATCATGACCCTCGAACAGAACATCCGTGATTTGCAGAGCCGCATCGCCATGGCTTGCCTGAGAGCAGGGCGTTCGCCTGATAAGGTAACGCTGGTCGCGGTGAGCAAGACTGTGCAGGCTGACGCTGTTGAGGCTGCGTTCAACGCAGGAATCAAGCATTTCGGTGAGAGCAGAGTTCAGGAAGCCAAGCCCAAGATAGAGCAGCTTCAAAGACTGAAGCCTGGCATCACCTGGCACATGGTCGGTCACCTCCAGACCAACAAAGCCAAGACAGCAGCAGACATTTTTGATATAATCCATAGCGTTGATTCGCTAAAGCTGGCAGAAACCCTGAACAATTGCAGCCCGAAGAGGCTGCCTATTCTTATACAGGTCAATGTCTCGGCCGAGGCAACCAAGGGCGGCTTCATGGTGTCCGAGGTCGAGCAGGCGATGAAACAAATCGGGAGGTTGCCCAATCTCGAAGTCCAGGGACTGATGACCATAGCGCCCTGGGTAGAGAATGCCGAAGAGGTACGGCCCGTTTTCCGCCAACTCAGGCAACTGAGGGATGCGCTGGGGCTAAAGCACCTCTCCATGGGGATGAGCGATGACTTCGAGGTCGCTATCGAGGAGGGGGCGACACTGGTAAGGATCGGGCGAGCTATTTTCGGTGAGAGAAGCTGAGGTCGCCGTTCGTGGTGAGCCTGTCGAACTATGAACGGCCCTTCGACAAGCTCAGGGCGAACGGTATACTCTAGATTTGGGAGTGGAAACTATGAAAGTCGCATTTATCGGCGCCGGGGTCATGGGCGAGGCGATGATTTCAGCCGTCATTAAACAAAAGACGATAGGAAGGGACGCCATCCTTGCCTGCGATGTGGACCCGGCGCGCCTTGCCACCATAGGGAAAAGATACAAAGTCAGCCACACTGCGGATTGCCGCAGCGCCGCCAAGGTCTGCGATGTCATTGTTTTGTCTGTCAAGCCCCAAACTCTGCCCAAGGTGCTGAAGGACCTGATGGGTACGTTAAAAGAAGGGCAACTGGTGCTCTCCATAGTTGCGGGCGCAACCCTAGAAACCCTCACCAAAGGGTTGAAACACGACGCGGTCGTACGCGTGATGCCTAACACGCCGGCACAGGTCGGCCAGGGGATCAGCGTTTGGACTGCCACCAGCGCTGTAACTCAGGCCCAGAAAGAGATAGCGCAGAATATTCTGAAGGCGACGGGGAGGGAGATATACGTCCAAGATGAAAAATACATTGACATGGCAACCGCGATAAGCGGCAGCGGCCCCGCTTATATCTTCCTGATAATGGAGGCACTCACCGATGCAGCGGTGCATATCGGAATGCCGCGGAAGCTGGCAGAGGAGCTGGTCACCCAAACGGTGCTCGGCTCCGCCTATATGAGCCGCGAAACTGGGAAACACCCTGCTGAGTTGAAGAACATGGTTACCTCTCCGGGGGGCACTACCGCAGAGGGCCTGCTTTGCCTGGAGAAGGGAGGAGTGCGTGCCATCCTTGCGCAAGCGGTTATCGCTGCCTATGAGAAGGCGCAACGACTGGGAGGTCAGAGCAGCAAATGAGGACTTTCATTTATGCAATCTGGCTAATTTGTCAGGTGTTCACCTTCGCTGTTTTCTTCAATGCCATACTATCCTGGATAGTTATGGTTTCTCCCAGAAACAGATTCATTATCAGTCTATATCTAGTCTTCCGTCAGATAACCAACCCAATCCTGGCCCCACTGCGTAGAATTATACCTTTAATAGGGATGATGGATATAACGCCCATAATTGCCATCGTCATCCTGCAAATCATCGGCCAAGTGCTTTACAGCTACCTGTGATAAAGGCTAGCGCTCCCAGACAACCTTACCGCCCAAAATGGTCTTCTCCACCTGGATATCTTTTATCCGCTCGGGAGCTACGCCAGTGGGGTCAGCGCTCAAGAGCACCATATCAGCCAGCTTACCGACCTCAATGCTCCCCTTGATCTGTTCCTCAAACGATGCATAGCCTCCGGCGAGCGTATACATCCTTAGCGCTTCCTCGGGTGATATCGCTTCTTCAGGGGAAAGAACCTGGCCGCTTTCAGCCTTCCGAGTGACCGCAGCATAAACTCCAACCAGAGGATTACAAGGCACCACCGGGCAATCTGAACTGGCCGCCGGTTTGAGCCCGCTTTTTACAAAAGAGCCCGTTCGATACAGCCAGGGAAGCTGATCCTCCGGAACATCGCTCAAATACCTCTCCCCGCTGTAATAAATGAAAGCAGGTTGAGTTACAACCAGGGCTTTTACAGCCTTTAGACGCCGCAGCAGCTTAGGTGGACATATCGAGCAATGTTCCACCCGATGGCGCCGGTCAGCTTTTCGAGAGCGACGCAGGCAGTTTTCCAGGGCGACGGCAGCAGTTTGTACCGTCATCTCTTCGACAGCGTGTATGGCTACTTGAAAGCCAGCCTGATACGCCCGCAGGACACCTTCATTCAATTCTTCTTGAGACGGGTTGAGCCGCCCCCTTGTTTCATCCAGAGTAAACTTGACTGCTCCCAGCCTCAGGCCATTATCGCCATAGCCATAATGAAGACGCCGCTGTTTAAAGTCATCCAAGGCATGCAGTCCGAGCATCATGGAAATCCTGGGCACAAGCTCCCCGCTTTTTTTGAATTTTCGAAATGTTTCCCATTGTTCGAAACAGTTTCTTATCGTAGCATCCTGCACCGAGGTAATGCCCGAGGAGAGGAAGCTACGGTTTGTCAGCTTGATGCCCTGTCTCAGTTCCCTCTCACTCAAGGGAGGTATAACCTGCTCGTTGATATAAGAGTTCATGCCGAAAAGGAGGCCGCTGGGCTCGCCTGTGCCCAATTCGCGTTCGATGAGCCCACCCTGAGGGTCAGGCGTCTCCACGGAGACGCCAGCCAGAGTAAGACCAAGGCTATTGAGCACGCAGGCGTGTAAAGAACGATGGGTGAGTTTCACCGGATGATACGGCGCTACACGGTCAAGGTCGTGGCGATTGGGATGGCGACGCTCGGCTAGATAGAACTCATTGTAGCCTGCACCCTTTATCCATGTCCCCCGCGGAGTGCGCTCCGCCTGCTGCCTGATCTTCTCCTGAATATCGGGAATAGATGCCACAGAGGCAGGGCTGCAATCGATGCTGAGCAGGTTGGAGGCATAGGCCATGATGTGGATATGAGCATCATTGAAGCCAGGGACAAGCGTTTTGCCTCCGCAGTCGATGCGTTTGCCTGTAAACAACTCGATGTCAGCATTCCTACCTACCCAGACTATCTTATCGTGCTTAACCGCCACCAACTCGGCTCTGGGCCTGCGGCGGTTAAGGGTCAGCACATTGGCATTATGAAGCACGAGGTCTGCTGCCGGTATATCCAAATATAGACTCCTAAGATACAAATACCCAGATGCGATTAAGATTGTAAAGCCTTTACCGCAGCCCTTCAACTTTCTGCCAAAAAGGTTACCCCAATCGAGGGCCTTATGAAAGAGCTTGACTTGCACCCTTTTCTGAAGTTTAATTAGTATATCAATATCGGATGTTCTAGAATAACAGGCAGAAAGGAGAGCAGCTAATGCATAAGTCGCGGGTAGTTCTTATATGTATGGCCCTGGCGTTGATTCTGGCTTTGCTCATCCCGCTCGTTGGTTGCGGAGGTGGAGGGACCGGTACTACAGCCACGCCTACTGGTACAACCACAGGCGCCACGGCAACACATACGGCAGCTCCAACCAAAACCCCAACGCCGAGTAAGACGCCAACGGCAACTGCAACATCCACGTCCGGACAGACATTATCTGATATCTATGGCAAAGGTGGTTACACAGGAGATGTCAAGTACGATGCGTACATGACAGCAGCAGGGCTGCCGCAGCAGTTAATGTACAAGGTGTATGAAAAAGGATGGAATTCACCTAACTTGAAAATCAGGTATGAAACACCTCCTGCATATGCAGGAGGCTTTACCATGGTAATTATCTGGGATACCAGTACAAGTACACAATATACCTGGTACCCAGATCAGCACGTTGCCTGTCAAGTACCTACGGGACAGGGACAGGACAACCCCGAAAAAGATGTTAATCAAATTGTACCTGTTAAAGACGGCACCGAGACTATAGATGGCAAGCTCTGCGATATATATCAATGGACATCCGGAGGCCAAACTATGAAAGAGTGGATCTGGAGAGAGAAATCGTTCCCCATTAGGCAACAGTATACGACATCCGGCCATACCTCGACAATGGATTTCAAGAACATAGTGTTTGACACGCTATCGAATGACCTGTTCACGGTGCCTTCAAATGAACTGCAACCATACCCATGTAATCCGACATATCCCTATCCGACATAGGAGATGGTTAGCGAGTGTAAGGGGCATCCGCCTCTGGCGGATGCCCCCTCTTATTATTTAACGCACTTGGCCTTCTCGAGATGCACCAAGAGGATGGCGATGTCGGCGGGAGTCACCCCGCTGATACGGGAGGCCTGTCCCAGGGTAGCAGGCTTGAAGCGCTTCAGCTTCTCCCGCGCCTCTTTGCGGAAACTGGTGATGTTGTCGTAGTCAAACCCATGAGGGATGGCCTTCTCCTCTAGACGACGTACCCTCTCCACCTCAACCATCTGCCTCTCGATATAGCCCTGGTACTTGGTCTCAATCTCAACCTGCTCCTCACACTCGGGCTCGAGGTCAGGCTGGCCGAAGCCGATGTCGGTCAATATCCGGTAGTTTACCTCGGGGCGGCGCAGGAACTCCTGAGCACTTATGCTGCGCTCCTGAGGTGGCAGATGATATTTGTGCAGCAGAGAGTTCAACTGCTCCCCTGGAGAGAAATAAGTCTTGCCCAGACGCTTCAACTCTGCAGCGATAGCCTTGCGCTTCTTTTCGACTTCATTGTAGCGCCCCTGTGAGATAAGGCCCAACTCATAGCCGATGGGCGTTAGTCTCAGGTCAGCGTTGTCCTGTCTCAGCAGGAGGCGATATTCAGCCCGCGAGGTCATCAGCCGATAAGGCTCAGTGAGTTCAGTAGTCACCAGATCGTCTATCATAACGCCGATATATGCCCTGTCGCGGTGCAGTATGAGCGGAGGCTTGCCCTTGACCTTGAGCACAGCGTTGATGCCTGCAATTAGCCCCTGCGCCGCCGCCTCCTCGTAACCTGAGGTGCCATTTATCTGGCCGGCGAAGAACAGCCCGGGCACGAGCTTCGACTCCAGAGTGGCCAAGGTCTGGCTGGGCGGCACATAGTCATATTCAATGGCATAGCCCACTCGCATCATTTCCACATGCTCCAGAGCAGAAATGGTGCGCAACATAGCCAACTGCACATCCTCGGGCAAGCTGGTGTTAGCACCCTGCACATATACCTCGTTGGTCTGCCAGCCCTCTGGCTCCAAAAAGAGGCCATGCTTCTCCTTGTCAGCGAAGCGGACCACCTTGTCCTCTATCGAGGGACAGTAGCGAGGTCCCACGCTTTTGATGAGCCCGGTGTACAAAGGAGCGCGGTGGAGATTGGCGCGTATTATCCGGTGCGTCCTCTCGTTGGTATAAACCAGATAGCAGGGAAGCTGCTGCCGCCAATGGATTGGCTTGCCCAGGGGATAAACGGGATTCGGAGGAGATGAGAAGGGATGCTCCTGTGAAGGAGTGAAGCTGAAATACAAAGGCACTTCGCTCCCGAGATGAGGCATGGTCTTGCTGAAATCTATAGTCCTGGCATTGACACGGGGAGGCGTGCCCGTCTTCAGCCGTCCCAGAGTAAAGCCCAGGTTGCGCAGGCTCTGGGAAAGACCATAGGCGGCGAACTCGCCTGCCCTACCCGCTGGATAAGCGGTATCCCCCACGATAACCCTTCCCGCAAGCGAAGTCCCCGTGGTTACAACTACAGTCTTACCTTCATATACCCAGCCGATGTTGGTTTTCACCTTCAGCGTCGAGTTAGCAACTATCTCCTCGACCAGAGCCTGCTTGAGGTCTAGGTTGGGCTGGCTTTCCAGGGTATGCTTCATGGCCAGGCCGTAAAGCTTCTTATCCGCCTGGGCGCGCAGAGCCTGGACGGCGGGGCCCTTGCCCGTGTTGAGCATCCGTATCTGGATAAAAGTCTTATCGGTGTTGCGGGCCATCTCGCCGCCGAGGGCGTCTATCTCCCTGACCAGGTGCCCCTTGGCAGGCCCGCCAATTGAGGGATTGCAGGGCATCAGCGCCACATTATCTAGATTCATGCTGAGCAGCAGCGTGCGGCAGCCCATCCTGGCTGCCGCCAGCGCTGCCTCACATCCCGCATGTCCTGCGCCGATAACTATAATGTCGTACATTTTACTTATCTCGACTTCTCTTATTTTAGAATTCTATCATGTCACAGTTGACAAAGCCAACATTATATGTTAAATTCATTTTTAATTAAATAGGGAAAGGCTGAGAACAAGAAAAGTACGCTTATTGCAAGGCTCAGAGAGCCGGGTTAAGGTGTGAACCGGCGCCAGTGCAGAAGCGGAATGGGCTTGGGAGCCGCAGGCTGAAATCATTCACTAGAAGAGAGTAAGCTGCGCCGGAGTGGGCACCGTTATCAGAGCCTAGGGTATCGTCCTTATGAGAAGGGCTGTACCTGAAAAGAGTGATTCTTCATCTTTCTTATAGAAGGATGAAGAATAATAAGGGTGGCACCGCGGATTGAACCCCGTCCCTTGGGACGGGGTTTTTAATTTGCCTTTTGAGGACAAAGACATGGCAGTTGAATACCTACCAAACCTGGAGACATTCAGAGGACTGGCGAAAGAGGGCAACCTGGTTCCGGTGTTTCGCGAGCTCTCGGCTGACCTGGATACGCCTGTCTCAGTGTTTTTAAAGCTGAAACAGGAGCCTCCCACCTTTCTGCTGGAAAGCGTCGAGGGCGGAGAGAAGCTGGGGCGCTACTCTTTTATCGGCGTGGGGCACAACGTGGTGCTCAAGGCATCAGGCGACAAAGCGATTGTCTACAAGAATGGCGAAAGACAGAGGATTCGCCTCGATGGAGGACGGGACTGTTTGCATCTGGTACAGGAGATTCTGGCGCAACGGCAGGTGGTCAAGGTCCCGGGCCTGCCCCGGTTCTTCGGTGGCGCCGTGGGCTATATCTCCTACGATATGGTGCGACATTTCGAAAAGCTGCCCGAGTGTTCCCTCGATGAACTCGGCCTGCCCGAATCTGTTTTCGTTTTCACCGACACCATAATTATCTTCGACCACGTGCAACACAAGATGAAGATAGTAGCCAACAATTACATAGACGGCCCTATCGAGAGTGTGTACAAGCAGGCCGTGAACAAGATAGAGTCTATCGTTGCCAGACTGTCTAGGCAGCCTCTGGAACCAAATGGAGCAATTAGCAGAGCAACCTTAAACCAAAACAAAGAGGTTGAGTCCAATTTCACTCAAGAAGAGTTCGAGAGTGCGGTGAAATCCTGCAAAGAATACATCGCTGCGGGAGATGCCTTCCAGGTCGTGTTATCGCAGCGTCTGCGGCGCAAGACCAGTGCACAGCCATTCGACATCTACAGGGCGCTACGCATGCTCAATCCTTCACCTTACTTGTTCTATCTCGATCTGGGCGGCTTCCAGCTTATCGGCTCCAGTCCCGAGATGCTGGTGAAGGTCGAGGATGGGATTGCTGATAGCTGCCCACTTGCAGGCACCAGGCCAAGGGGGACGAGCATCAAAGAGGACGAGTCTCTAAGCTCAGAATTACTCAAAGACCCCAAGGAGAAGGCGGAACACGCCATGCTGGTAGACCTCGCCAGGAACGACCTGGGCCGGGTCTGCGAGCACGGTTCGGTGAAAGTAACAGAGCTGATGAGTGTAGAAAAATATTCCCATGTCATGCACATAGTTTCCACCGTGCAGGGGAAGCTCAGGGCTGGTGAGAACGCCTTCAGCCTGCTCAGGGCTGCCTTCCCCGCAGGCACGCTCACTGGCGCCCCCAAGATCAGGGCCATGGAAATTATCACCGAACTCGAAGGCATGAAGCGCGGCCCCTATGGCGGGGCGGTAGGTTATTTCAGCTACACCGGAAATATGGATACCTGCATCACGATTCGCACCATCGTCATGGTGAGAGACACCGTTTATCTGCAGGCTGGCGCCGGCATAGTATACGATTCCGACCCGACCCGGGAATATCACGAGACTCTCAACAAGCTCAAGGCGCTAGAGAGCGCAGTGGTGAGGGCAGAGGAAGAGAGCGGTTACCAAGAATCTGCGCTGAGCACAAGCAAGGAAAGAACGGGATGATAAAGGAAGCTTTGTCAAAAATAGTCTCCAGAAACGACCTCACTATGGCTGAAGCCAGAGATGTTATGAGCGAAATTATGAGAGGCGAAGCCACACAGGCACAGATTGGCGCTTTCCTTACTGCCTTGAGAATGAAAGGTGAAACAGCTGACGAGATAGCCGGCTGTGCCCAGGCGATGCGAGAAAGCGCCATACCGGTGAAGCCGAAACGGAATCAGTTGGTGGACACCTGTGGCACCGGCGGCGATGGCAAAGGCACTTTCAACATCTCAACTACAGTGGCCTTTGTCGCGGCTGGGGCTGGCCTCGCCGTGGCCAAGCACGGCAATCGCTCGGTATCCAGCAAGTGCGGCAGCGCTGACCTGCTGCAAGCCCTGGGCGTCAATTTAGAGCTAAATCCTGAGCAGGTAGCCCGGTGCATAGACGAGGTAGGAATCGGGTTCTTGTTCGCCCCCAAGCTGCACCCGGCAATGAAACATGCCCTATCCCCCCGTCAGGAGATCGGGCTGCGCACTATCTTCAACATATTAGGCCCGTTGAGCAATCCTGCCCAGGCCAAAAGGCAGCTTTTGGGCGTCTACCATAGCGACCTCACAGAGTTGATGGCGGAGGTGCTGCATGCCCTCGGCGCTGAGCATGCCTTCGTGGTTCACGGCGCCGATGGACTTGACGAATTATCAGTCACTGGGCCAAACAAGGTCTCAGAGCTCCGTAACAGCTACATAGAGACCTATTATCTCGACCCCCAAGATTTGGGTTTGCCACGGGGAAGGCTCAGTGACCTCACAGGGGGTACTGCTGAGGAGAACGTTATCATCACAAAGGGTCTACTCAAAGGCGAACGTGGTCCTAAGAGAGACGTCGTCTTGCTCAATGCCGCTGCCGTGCTCATAGTTGGAGGCAAGACGAGCAGCTTCGCAGATGGGCTAGGGCTAGCGGCAGAGGCTATCGACAATGGTAGCGCACAGCGTAAATTGCAGCAACTTACAGAATTCAGCCGGAGTTTTAAATAAAGGGCAAGAAATGATACTGGAGCAAATCGTAAACTCAACTCGAAAATCGGTGGCGAAGCGCAAATCGCAGACGCCGCTGTCTGAAATCGAGAAGGCTTCAAGCCGTCAGCCTCCGCCACGGGACTTTGTCGGTGCCTTGCAGGGAGATAACACTCGCCTGATAGCTGAGATAAAGCGGGCCTCGCCGTCAAAAGGCTTGCTACGCACAAATCTGGATGCTGCGTCATTAGCCCGCACGTATAGTCGAAGCGGTGCAGCAGCCATATCCGTGCTGACGGAATCAGAATACTTCCTGGGTAGTTTCGCTGACCTTGAGACAGTGCGCATGCAGGTTGATTTGCCTCTGCTATGCAAGGATTTTATTGTAGACCGCTATCAGATATACGAAGCACGAGCTTACGGGGCCGACGCTATTCTGCTCATCCCTGCCATCTTGACTCAACTCGAATTAAAGGCTCTCCTGGAGACAGCTCACTCTCTAGGGATGGCAGCGCTAGTCGAGGTACATAATCGAGACGAGCTGATGAAAGCTCTTAGAGTATCTCCCAGAATTATTGGCATAAATAACCGTAACCTTGAGGATTTCAGTGTCGATCTGGAGACAACCACTAAACTGCGCCATCTTATACCTTCAGGCGTTGTGGTTGTAAGCGAGAGCGGCATACATAGCCGTGATGATGTCCTCACCCTTCAAGAGGCCGGCATCAATGCCATCCTTGTCGGCGAGGCTCTGGTCACCAGCGCCGACCCGGCAGCGAAGATGGCCGAGTTTCTAGGCAAGGTAAAGCAAATAAAGAAAGAGCCAAAAACAATAGTGTGAAACCATGGTCAAAGTCAAAATCTGCGGCATAACGAACCTAGACGATGCGCTGGCGGCGGTAGAATGCGGTGCCGACGCACTGGGGTTCGTCTTTGCCCCCAGCCCGCGCCAGGTGACTGCCAAGGTAGCCTGGGAAATAGCGGAAAGGCTGCCACCATTTATCTGCAGGGTCGGCGTCTTCGTCAACACCAACTTGAAGCAGGTAAAAGATACAATGGCATATTGCCATCTCGATCTAGTGCAGCTTCATGGAGACGAAGACACTGGCTACTGTGCCGCCCTTTTCCCAAGGGCAATAAAGGTGTTCGCCACCAAAAACATGCCGTCCGAGCGAGAGCTAAGACGATATAAGGTGGCCGCATACATGCTCGATATAGACAAGAAAACCGGTATCAGTGAAACCGAGCAGGAGAGGTTCTGGCAGCTTGCCCGAAACATGGGAAGACATGCACCGGTGATATTGGCTGGAGGTTTGACACCAAGCAATGTAGGTGAGGCTATAAAGATAGCCCGCCCTTATGCCGTAGATGTATCCAGCGGGGTGGAATCAGAGCCTGGCAAAAAAGACCGTGACAAGTTGCGCACTTTCATTGAGACAGCAAAGAGCATAGGGGCAAGACAATATGCTTGCTCTTTAGGAAATAAGAGAGATGAAAACCAACAGAAAACTACCGGATGAACGAGGCCACTTTGGGCCCTACGGCGGTAAGTTTGTGCCCGAGACACTGATGCCCGCCTTAAGCGAGCTTGAATCTGCTTATGTCAAGGCTTGCGCAGACCCGAATTTTCAGCAACAATTCCACGCGCTTTGCTGCGATTATGCCGGTCGCCCCACACCACTCTACCATGCCCAAAGACTGTCAGAGAAGCTAGGCGGGGCACAAATACTGCTGAAGAGAGAGGATTTACTCCATACCGGCGCTCACAAAATCAACAATACCCTGGGGCAAGGGCTGCTGGCCCTGCGCATGGGCAAGCGTCGCATTATAGCGGAGACTGGCGCCGGTCAGCATGGAGTGGCAGTTGCCACCATATGCGCCATGTTAAAACTGGAATGCGTCGTTTACATGGGCGAGGAGGATGTTCAGCGACAGTCTTTGAATGTTTTCAGGATGAAACTGATCGGCGCTGAAGTGCGCCCCGTTTCCACAGGAAGCCGCACACTTAAGGATGCTATCAATGAAGCTATACGTGACTGGGTGACCAATGTGCGCACTACTCACTACATGCTGGGTTCGGTCGTAGGCCCTCATCCCTACCCTATGATAGTGCGCGATTTCCAGTCGGTAATCGGCAAAGAGACCAGGGAGCAGATTATGACCTCTCATGGTAGACTCCCGGATTATATAGTTGCGTGCGTGGGCGGAGGCAGCAACGCTATTGGAATTTTCCATCCCTTTTTCGACGACTCAAGCGTAAAGTTCATCGGGGTAGAGGCAGCAGGTCGGGGCATGGTAAACGGCAATCACGCTGCTACCCTGGTAGCTGGCAGGCTGGGTGCGCTGCACGGTGCCAAAGCATATCTATTGCAGGACAAACATGGTCAGATAAGTGATACAAAAAGTATTGCCCCTGGCCTGGACTACCCGGGCGTTGGACCTGAGCATAGCTATTACAAGGACATAGGGCGAGCGACATATGTTGCAGTCACAGATAAAGAGGCGCTCGAGGGATTCCAGCTTCTCGCTACCACCGAGGGCATAATCCCTGCCCTGGAGTCAGCCCACGCTGTATATTATGCCGCCAAAATTGCGCCGGAACTTAGCCAAGACAAGCTTCTGGTAGTCAACATTTCCGGCAGAGGTGACAAGGATATAACTATCGTAGCCGAGGCACTAGGGGTGAGTTTGTGAGCGAAATCGGGGCTATTTTCACCACGCCGGGGCATAAGGCACTGATTACATACCTCACCGTAGGTTATCCCACCGTGGAGACCACCCTGGAGATAGTCCCTCTGTTAGCATCTTCGGGGTGCGACCTCGTAGAGCTGGGGATTCCATTCTCAGACCCCCTGGCGGATGGGGCCACGATACAGAAAGCAAGCTATGAGGCATTGAAGCAAGGAGTAACCCCGAAGCTTTGTCTCGAAGTGGCCAGCAAGCTGAGCGCCAAGGTCAATACCCCCGTAGTATTTATGACGTACTTCAATCCCGTGCTCAGCTACGGGCTAAACGCCTTCTGCCGTGATTGCGCCGAGGCTGGTATCAGCGGGCTGATAATCCCAGACCTGCCCCCCGAGGAGGGAACAGAACTGGAGCGCATCTCACTGAAGTATGATCTCGATCTCATCTATCTGCTTGCGCCCACGAGCACCGACGAGCGCATCGACATGGTAGCAGCGAGGTCTCGAGGTTTCATCTATCTCGTTTCGATGACCGGTGTTACAGGGTCGCGGGACAAGTTACCCCGGGGACTGGAAAGCTTTGTCTCAAGGGTACGGCAGAGAACAAGTCTGCCGCTCTGTGTCGGCTTCGGCATATCCAACGCAGCGCAGGCAAGGCGAGTGGCAAAAGTAGCAGATGGGGTTATCGTGGGCAGCCGTCTGATACAACTTCTGGAAGAGGATGATGCTCCATCCAAGGTGCGCTCTTTTGTCCGCAGCTTGAGGGACGCTTTATCGAACCACGTCAAAAACAATACCAGCAGTTGAAATGCAAAAGGAGGCCTGCTATGTTGTGGTGAGCATACAGCTAAAAGCTTTAAATAGGTCCACAAAATGATAAGGAGGAAGAGATGGACACAAAGGTTATCTTGACTGAGAAAGAGATGCCGACTTCATGGTACAACATTCAGGCTGACCTGCCGGAGCCTCTGCCGCCGCTGCGCCACCCCGGCACCAAGGAGATAACGCGGCTGCCGCCTCCGCTGTTCGCTGAGGCGCTCAACGAGCAGGAGTTCAGCAAAGAGCGCTACATCGAGATACCCGAGGAGATACAAGCGATCTACAAGATGTGGAGACCCACACCTATGATTCGGGCACTCAGGCTGGAGAGGGCACTGGATACCCCGGCCCACATCTACTACAAGTACGAAGGGGTAAGCCCCGCAGGCAGCCATAAGCTCAACACCGCGGTGGCCCAGGCATACTACAACAAGAAAGAGGGCATCAAGCGCCTGTCCACCGAGACCGGTGCGGGCCAGTGGGGCAGCGCTTTGTCTATGGCCTGCCAGTTCTTCGGACTCGAGTGTAAAGTCTATATGGTGAAGGTTAGCTACCATCAGAAACCGTATCGACGAATACTGATGGAGACCTTCGGGGCCACGGTCGTGCCCAGCCCCAGCCCGGACACTCAAATAGGGCGCAAGATTCTGGCGGATGACCCGAATTGCTCTGGCAGCCTAGGCATCGCCATCAGCGAAGCATGCGAGGACGCCTTCAGCCGCGACGACACCCACTATTCCCTGGGAAGCGTGGTAAATCACGTGCTGCTTCACCAGACTGTAATAGGCCTGGAGTCCAAGAAACAGCTTGAGAAGGTGGGTGCCTACCCCGACATCATCGTGGGCTGCATCGGCGGCGGCTCGAACTTTGCAGGCATGTTCCTGCCCTTTGTCAAGGACAAAATCGAAAAGAAAAAACCGAAGCTACAAATTATTTGCGTCGAGCCCACAGCCTGCCCGACTGTCACCAAAGGCCCTTATGCCTGGGACTACGGCGATGTAGCCGGGATGGCGCCGATTTGCCTGATGTACACCCTGGGACATTCCTTTGTGCCTCCTCCGGTACATGCCGGGGGCCTGCGCTATCATGGCATGGCACCCATAGTCAGCCACCTGCATAAGCTGGGGTTCGTCGAGGCCCGTGCTGTGAACCAGATCCCCACTTTCCAGGCGGCAATTCAATTCGCACGCTCGGAAGGTATCATCCCGGCGCCAGAGCCAGCACATGCGATTAAGGTATTAATAGACGAAGCCCTCAAGTGCAAGCAGTCAGGCGAGAAGAAGAATATACTGCTCGCCCTGAGCGGACATGGCCACTTCGACCTCGGCGCTTACGAGAAATACCTAACAGGCCAGCTAGAGGACTTTGAGTATCCCAAGGAGAAGGTTGAGGAAGCGCTCAAGCAACTGCCCAAAATACCGGCGTAGGCGTTTCGTCAAGTCTGCTTGAGATAAGGCCATTATGGGGGCGTCCGCCAGAGGCGGACGCCCCCACATTTATGTTATTGCGCCCAATAGCCAAAGGGTGCTAATATAGACCGTGGTTTAGGATGCTCAGATGGCAGGTAATAAGGATACAGACGTCATGGAATTAGTTGAGAATATGCTTTGCGGTGCCGAGCAGTCCCTGTCTCGATTAATTACCTTAATAGAGATGGATACCCCTGATGTGCCTCAGATAATGAAAATGATTCTCCCCAGAACAGGCAGAGCATATTGTATCGGCGTCACCGGCCCTCCCGGCAGTGGTAAGAGCACTCTGGTCGACAGATTGATTGCCATAGCCAGATGTAAAGGGCTATCGGTGGGCATAATAGCTGTTGACCCCACCAGCCCTTTCTCGGGAGGGGCAGTGCTGGGCGACCGCATAAGGATGCAACAGCACTATCTGGATGAGGGCGTCTTCATTCGCAGCATGGCGACACGGGGCAGCCTCGGTGGACTCCCCAAAGCCGCCCGCGCGGTGATAAAGCTTCTAGATGCCTTCGGCAAAGACCTCATCATAGTGGAGACCGTTGGTGTGGGACAGACCGAGCTGGACATCATGAAGATGGTAGATACCACCGTAGTGGTGCTGTTCCCAGGAGGCGGAGATGCCATCCAAACCATGAAGGCTGGATTGATGGAGATCGCCAACATCTTCGTGGTCAACAAAGCGGATCGGCCGGGAGCAGACCAACTGGTCGTTGAGCTTGAGGCAATGTTATCCTTGAATCCCAAGAACTCCTACTGGCAGGTGCCGGTTTTATGCACCCAGGCGATCAACAACATAGGTATTGAGGAGCTATATCGCGAGATCGAAAGACATCGCAGCATCCTGGAGTCCACAGGACGACTCTTTGATCAGCGCCAGAAGCAGCGAAGAGAAGAGCTGATTCATGCAATCGAGCAGGGGGTCAGCGAGCGGCTCTCCAAGCTAATGGAAAAGGATGAGAACCTGATTGCGCTCTCGGAGAAGGTGGAAAAGGGCGAGCTGGACCCCTATTCTGCAGCTAAAGATATCCTGAGCAACAGGGCGATGCTCCGAGGTTGGTTCGCTAAGCTGGAAAGCGAAGGCGACGGAGGGGGCAGGAAGAAATAATCTCATTCCCGGATCCGTGCAGCCCAGTATCATTGGGGTAACTACCATCCCGAACGGTCAGAGAACTAAAATGTCACTAGAGAAATATGCTCTGCCAGCACAATCACCTTACTATCTGGAATACCCTGTGAAGCTGGAGCCCAGATATGGATATGGGAAGCCTCCTCATCCCAAGCTCTATGAGATAATCAATAGAAGTAGAACTACTTACAAGCGTACTCTGGAAAGTTTCCTCAATTTCAAAGGTGACTTTCTGGGCATCGCCCTGGAAACGCCGCCTGAATCGCACGAACCTTGCTGGTTTAATAACTGGCTTTCAGCATTGGACTCGGTTGCCCTGTTTTCGCTGCTCTGCTTGCATAATCCCAAAAATTATTTTGAAATAGGCTCCGGCTGGTCCACAAAATTCGCCAGGAAGGCCATAACCAATCATAAACTTCGGACAAAGATAGTATCCCTCGACCCCTATCCCAGAGCGGAAATAGACACGCTCTGCGACAACGTTATCCGTGAACCTCTGGAAGATACAGACTTAAGCACTTTCGACAAACTGGAAGCTGGAGACATGCTTTTCGTGGACGGCTCACACCACTGCTGTATGAACTCAGATGTTGCCGTTTTCTTCCTGGATGTTTTACCCCGATTGAAGCCTGGTATATTCGTGGAATTTCACGATGTTTTCCTGCCTTACGATTACCCCACGGGGTGGAAAAGCTATTACTCTGAACAATACCTGCTGGCGGTTTACATACTGGCGGAAAGCAAAAGGTTCGACATTATATTGCCCAACTCTTTTATTACTAATGACGCAGGGTTAAGCAGCATATTGGCTCCTGTCTGGGATAAGACAAATACGCGCGAACTCATCGAGGGGTTGTCCTTTTGGATTCAGACCAGATAGCTTAGTCCAAATTGATATAATTCAATGAAAACCAGCAAAAATAGAGCTTAGAGGATAGACATTATGGGGAAATATGCATTCTTGATAGCAACAATTGGCGGCATAGGGTTAGTCATGCTGTTTGCAGGCAGAGTAGGATATTGGATCGAGGACAAAGTCAAAGCGCGGCAGCTTCGCCGAAAAAAAGAGGGCCAAAAATAGTTGATCCTGTTTCCTATTCACATTGGACTTTTACATAGTGACTTGGTATAATTCCGAAGCTGAAGGGTTTGCCAGCGTAGCTCAGCGGCAGAGCAGCGGTTTCGTAAACCGCCGGTCGTCGGTTCAAGTCCGACCGCTGGCTTTTTAGCTTCGAAAACATCCCAAAGACTGATTTTTACCGCAAATTTGATACCCTGTTGCGGAACCCTGTTCGGTCACTTCTTGGTCAATTGCAGGTCACTTTCAGGTCACACACCCTCAAAATCTGGCATCAGAGACGGGCAGTTTTTCAGTTCGCGGCTCCCATTAGGTTCTGACCCAATCAAGGTGTCGAAACGCCGATCACGGAGTCATCAATGCGCTGAATGAGACGCAACAAAATAGTGGCGAGCACTAAGCACTAGCTCTTGACAAGTGCGTGATAGAGCACCCATCCCTCCTTACCTTCGCCATAGCGTATCTTGGCGCGCTGTGCTCGGGAGCCGTACATATCCTTTTGCTCCTCTGTCACCGTTACCTCAATCGGCTTGGTGATCTCATCCATGACTTTGGCCCCTTCAACTGCGCTCTTGGGCTCATTCCAGACTCTCACTGCACCATTCCAATTTTTGATTATTTCCCTGCTTATAGTCGCCTTGTGGGGTTCAACGCTCTTTATGTCATTCATGTCCGTCATCTCTCGATTTTTGCCTCAGTCTTTCGAACTGCCTCAATAAGTCCTTTTCCTTGTTGCTCAAGTTCGTTGGGGTGACTACCTTCACTACCACATACTCATCTCCCCTACCTCGGGCATCAATGTTTGTAATACCCTTGCCAGCGACCCTGAACACCGTGCCTGTTTGCGTACCCTCAGGTATTTCTAAGGTAAGAGCACCGTTGAGACTGGGTACCTTTATTTCCCCGCCAAGGGCTGCAGTGGCAAGACTTATATCCTGTTGCAGATAGACATCGTCGCCGTGTCTTTCAAAGATGGGATGCTTCTCCACATTTAGAACAACGTAGAGATCTCCAGGAATGTCGTCGCCCTTCTCACCCTTCCCCTCAATTCTAATCTTATATCCAGTATCAGCACCGGCCGGTATGCTCACCACTAACTCTTCAGTCTCCTCGATAATTCCTTTGCCTTTGCATTCTTCACAGGCTACCTTCACAACATCACCCTTGCCTCTGCACTTTCCACAGGTTGTAATCTGCCGAAACACGCTGTATCCCGATCTTTGCTCCCGCACGATCTCCCCTGTCCCATTGCAACTCTTGCACTGAGCAAGGCCGTCAGACTTAGCCCCTTTGCCACTACATGCAGAGCAGACCTCAGTTTTGGGCAACTCCACAGTCTTCTCTGCCCCGAAGGCTACATCCTCCAACGTAACGGAGATGTCGTATCTGAGGTCAGTCCCTTTTCTAGGGCCTCTTCTAGAAGTTGTTCTCTTGCCGAAGAAGCTATCAAAGAGACTGTCGCCAAAACCGAAGAAATCGCTCAGCCCAAACTCGCGAAAGATGCTGGAGAAATCAACTCCTCGGAAAATGTCCTCTTGCGTGAGGCCCTGAAGACCAGCATGACCATAGGTGTCGTACAATCTGCGCTTCTCGCTGTCGCACAGAACAGCATACGCTTCGTTTATCTCCTTCATTTTCTCAACCGCGTGCCCGTCCCCGGGATTCCGGTCAGGATGGTACTTCATGGCCAGGCTTCGGTAAACCTTTTTGATAGTGGCCTCATCAGCATCCCTACCAATGCCTAGTACCTCATAGTAATCCCTCTTTGCCATTAGGCACCTTCTCGCACGAATCTCCAGGTGATGCCATTCCTAATGTAGAGGAGCTTGCCACATCGAAAGCGCAGTATGTCAGTTCTACGGAGGCCCTCTTCACATTGGTCCTGACCCATGATTAACCTCTGACCTCTGGGACATTAGATTTTCTTGGTGAGGAGTTTCGTTACGCAACTCCCTTTTACCCATCCTTAGAGGTCTCGGCACCCTTGCCTATGCCCGCAGGTTTCTCTCCATTTCGCCTATTCTCAAGCCGTCGGCCTCCCACGGCGTTGTCAGTTATATAGAAACCAGGACCTTTGAACACAATAGGCACCGCGGAGAAGATACGGTGAGCCTTGTCCTGACAGCGCGGGCAATTGGCAGCCCCATTCTCCCCGAATTGTCTCATTAGTTCAAATTTCAAAGAGCAACGCGGACACTTGTACTCATAAATAGGCATCGGAAACCTCCGTACACTCTACCTCTTTCCTCAACTCGGCTTCCAGCCAGTTTTCTGTTCCGCCTCCTTGATATCTTTTCTTCTTCTCTCAAGTACTTCTTGCACTTTCTCATTTATGTTTGAGGAGGAAACAAGCAAAGCTATCTGGCTATTGTTGTGCCAGACTGTCACCAAGTTGCCACTTTGTTCAACCCAGTAGCCCTCCTCCTTTTGCTCTTTAGTCAGCCTTATCTTTTTCTGTAGGAGATCTTGAGTACCGACCATCCTCATCACCCACTTTCTCTTGGGCTAACAATCCTCTTTCGTTATGATGTAGCCTTTCCTCTGTTCACATATTCGTGGCATGAACTTCCCATCCATGGTCACAGTGCCAATAGTGAATTGTGGCTTATGTGACTCCAGGACATGTTTCTCCCAGCAATAGGAGTGCGTAACAGCATCACAAAAGCAGCGGAAAGCTACTCTCCCAGCAAAGAGGGGATTCTCGCAGACTCTACAAGTCACTCTATCTCACCTCATCCTCTCTCTGCTAGAGGCGTTTTATACTCACTGAGGGAAGCGGCCCGTGGGATTATTTCTTAGCACCTTCGATCACAGCCTTGGCCTTGACCTTTATCTGCTTAGGCTTGACCTCCTCGGCCTTGGGCAGGGTCAAGGTGAGTACGCCATTCTCAAAGGTTGCCTCAGCCTTATCGCTCTTAACCGATACAGGTACCGAGATAGAGCGACTGAATGACCCGTAGCGGTGCTCCTTGACTAGGTAGTCCTTCTCCTTGACTTCCTTCTCTTCCTTGTGCTCCCCTTTGATGGTGAGGACGTCTCCGGTAATGGAGATGTCCACCTCTTCCGGCTTGATACCAGGTAGGGAGGCCTTCACCACCACATCATTGGGTGTTTGATACACATCTAGAAGGACATCTCCTCCAAGTGAATCCGGCCACAAGCGAGGGGCTTTAACAAAGCTATCCTCGAACAGCCGGTCCATTGCTTGCCGCAGGGTCATCATCTCCTTGAATGGCTCCCAACGCATCATGGTCATAATCCATCACCTCCTTTTCCTGCTCGTTGTCCGTGATGCCTCTTCTCTAAAATGGGACGCTTCCCTCAGTTGATTTTGTTAACCCCAGACACCCTATACGCGAACAGTCAGGCAAGAGTCTTTGTCGTGATTACCCACCTCGTCTGTCGCTGACCGTCTCCCCCTGCTCTTCTTAACCATCAGGCCTGGTTGCTGGTGAACTTGTGCGATACTTTCCAAATCCCGAAGATAGCCACACTGAAGACATAGCTCATACCAGCCATACCTGTCTTTATCCAACGCTACAGCTCCTTTGCACCTGGGACAACACTTAAGCCTCAGCATGTCAGCACCACCCCCTCCAAGTCCAACCACAGGACTCTAATACTCCATGCCTGACGGCATCCCTGGCGTCTTCTTATCTTCCTTTATGTCTGTAACAAGGCACTCAGTAGTAAGCACCATGGCAGCTATGCTGGTTCCGTTCTCCAAAGCTACCCGGCTTACCTTCACAGGGTCTATGATTCCCTTGGCCACCATGTCACCGTATTCGTTCCGTTGTGCATCGAAGCCATAGTTAATAGACTTGTTGCTTATCACCTTATCTACCACCACTGAGCCATCCTGCCCGGCGTTGATAACTATCCTGCGCAATGGCTCTTCCAACGCACGTCTCATTATGGCTACACCCAAAGCCTCGTCGCCATCCGGGTTCAGCTTGTCTAGAGCACGTCGAGCCCTTAGGTAGGCAACCCCGCCACCAGGGACGATTCCTTCTTCTACAGCTGCTCTCGTGGCAGATAGCGCGTCTTCCACCCGGTGCTTCTTCTCCTTGAGTTCCACTTCAGTAGCAGCGCCCACCTTGAGTACTGCGACACCGCCTGATAATTTGGCCAGACGCTCCTGGAGTTTCTCCTTATCATATTCAGAAGTAGTCTCCTCTATCTGCGCTTTTATTTGCTTCATCCGGGCCTTGATCTGCTCGTCAGAGCCCTTGCCTTCGATAATGGTGGTGTCATCCTTATTCGAAACAACCCTCCTGGCCCGACCCAGATCCTCGATTTTGGCCGATTCTAGCTTACGGCCACGCTCCTCACTGATAACCTGGCCGCCAGTAAGAATGGCCATGTCCTCTAGCATCTCTTTGCGCCTGTCGCCAAAGCCGGGGGCTTTGACCGCCAGACAGCTTATAGTGCCCTTCAGCTTGTTGACGACGAGGGTTGCAAGCGCATCACCGTCCACGTCCTCAGCCACCAGTACAAAGTTCTTGGACACCTTGAGCAGCTTCTCCAAGATGGGCAGAAGGTCAGAGACGGCGGACACCTTCTTGTCAGTTAACAGGATGTAGGGGTCCTCAATGACCGTCTCCATGCGGTCGGCATTGGTTATGAAATAGGGGCTTATGAAGCCTCGGTCGAAGTTCATGCCTTCCACATACTCGGTCTCGAAACGAAGCCCCTTGCCCTCCTCTACCGTAATGACGCCATCCTTGCCCACCTTATCCATAACTTCAGCAAGGAGGTCGCCTATCTCCTGATCGTTATTGGCGGAGATGGCTGCTATCTGTGCCATCTGTTGCTTGCCCTCAATAGGGATTGCGATCTTCTTCAACTCATCAACGACGGCAGAAGTAGCCTTCTCGAGACCGCGCTTGATGGCCATGGGGTTGGCCCCAGCAGCTACATTCTTCATGCCCTCATGAACCATAATCTGGGCCAGCACCGTGGCAGTTGTGGTACCATCTCCAGCCGCATCATTGGTCTTGCTGGCTGCCTCTTTGATGAGCTGCGCCCCCATGTTCTCCAAGGGGTCTTCCAACTCAATCTCCTTGGCTATGCTTACACCATCGTTAGAGATAGTTGGAGGACCAAACTTCTTGTCCAAAACAACAGTGCGCCCCTTGGGTCCTAGGGTAACCCTGACAGTGTCAGCCAGCTTGTCGATCCCGGTTCTGAGCGCTTTCCTTGCTTCCTCACCATAGGCCAATTGCTTGCCTGGCATATCTATCCTCCTTTTGTGTAGAGATTGACCGTTACCTATGAAGTCTTGGCCAAGACATCGCTATCGCGTATAATAAGAAGTTCTTCATCGTCGATCTTAATCTCGGTGCCTGCATATTTGGCGTAGATGACCTTATCCCCTTTCTTCACTTCCATTTCCAGCCTCTCGCCGTCATCGGTGAGCTTGCCGGGTCCAACAGCGATGACCTCGCCTTCCTGAGGCTTCTCCTTCGCCGTGTCGGGCAGCACTATGCCCCCTTTGGTTACCTCTTCCTTCTTGAGTGGTCGCACCACAATCCGGTCTGCAAGAGGTTGTAGTTTCGTTGTCGATGTAGTTTTCGTTGCCATGAGCACCTCCTTCGCTGTAGTCTACTATCCAGCCTGAATCCAATTGGGGAGGCTGCTCCTTCTCCTCCCCACCACCTCTACCTGTATGTCACATTTAGATTTTTTCAACAGTGATTTTCACCTTGTCGCCCTTCTTCAGGTCTTCAGAAGGCTTGAAGGTGACTTCTTTCATCTTGTCCGACCAGTCAACCCTTAGCAGGACCTTCAGGTTGTCCGTCTTCTTGATGTCGGCCGTCATCTCAGACTGAACTTCTCCAAGTTTGGCTGAAACCGCCATCTCCATGCCCCCTTTCTATGGTGTAAGATGTGTGAGCAGCCTGCCCCATTGCCTGAGTCTAAATGACCATGTATTAGAAAAACGCTAAAAAAGTGTTAGAATTTTATTAGAAGCTTTTTCCGCTTGGTGAGGTATTGTCCAGTGGAAATTCCGAGAGGGTCGTCCGAACATTTTGATCTTAGATTAGCTTTGAATCCCATCTTGGAGAATGCCGTCGCGGCTCTGGGAGGCAGCGGTGGTGCGGTAGCCACGTGGGACGAAGTACGGCAGCGTTTTGTTATCAGCGCTTCGTTCGGCTTAGATACTAAGTCTTTATCTCAGCTTCATCCCTTTCTCGAAGAAGCAATCCCCGACCTTGCGGCAAGCAGACGGAGCTTCGGCCTGCTCTCTGAGCTGCGCCCCAATGCCGACTTGCCTCCCTCCGCCAAAGGGGTATCCCAGGATCCCATTATCGTCTTGCCGCTACAGGTTGCGGGGAAATCAGTTGGCTTGATCTATGTACTGCGTCCAATTAAGACAGTATCTTTCTCCCAATTGGACCAACCCATCTTGGCCGCTTTTGCTGAGCAAGCGGCTATCGCTGTGCAGAACGCCAGGTTGGCCCATCTCTTAGCCCAAGAGAAACAAAGGTTAGAATCTATCATAGAGAACAGCGCCGAGGGCATAATGAGCATAGATGCTAAGCGCAGAATCGTCGGCTTCAATTCCGCCATGGAAAAAATCACAGGTTGGTCTAGGACAGAGGCGCTCGGGAAGCAATGCTCCGTGGTTTTGGATTTACGCGACTGGGAAGGTAGACCACTGTGCACTGGCACTTGCCCCATGCTACTGAGCCCGGATGTGGCCAGAGCTACGTTCCAACAACAAGGCAAAATTAGGGCAAGGGATGGACAGGACACTGATGTGGATATGGTGTACTCGATAGTTCGCTCTCCAGAGGGCCACCCATCAAACGCAGTGGTGAACGTTAGAGACATATCACGGCTTCGAGAGGTCGAGGCGCTTAGGTCAACCTTCCTCTCAATGTTGGGCCACGAGTTGCAGACTCCCCTCGCCATTATCAAAGGCTACACGAGCACTCTTGTTCGTGGTGATGCCGAGTGGAATAAGGAAACCCTTCGAGAGGGGCTCCATGTAATCGAAGAGGAAACCGACCGCCTCAGCAGGCTCATGAATGGGCTTCTCCTTGCCTCGCGCATAGAAGTCGGCGCATTGACTTTGAAGCGAGAGCCAGTGCTGCTGTCTTCTCTTGCGAGCAGGGTCGTGCGCAAGCTTCAAACTGTCACGACAATTCACTCCTTTGAAATTGATTTTGAACCTGATTTCCCTCAAGTCCTTGCTGACGCAGAGCAAATGGAGCAAGTCTTGACTAATTTGGTTGACAATGCCATAAAGTATTCGCCAGAAGGTGGCAAGATAACGATAGCTGGCAGGGTGAGTGATAAGCACGTTGAGATAACCGTTACTGATGAGGGTATAGGAATTCCGTCACGTGACCTCGAGCGCATTTTTCAACGTTTCCAAAGAGCAGATAGCAAACTTGTCCAGAAGGTTCGCGGGGTAGGATTAGGATTGTATATCTGCAAATATGTCGTAGAAGCTCACGGGGGCACAATCGGAGTTATCAGTAAGTTGGGAAAAGGCTCGCGATTCACGTTCACCCTGCCCATAGAGTAACAAAAGTCGCAAAGCCTATGTAATTCGGATGATAGCATGAACTCAAGCAAGACAATATTAGTCGTGGATGACGAGCAGCGGATGGTCCAGTTCATAACCATGAATTTGGAATTGGAGGGATTTCGCGTTATCAGTGCCTCCGATGGCTATCAAGCACTGGCAAAGGTGACCAAAGAACTCCCTGATCTAGTCATCTTGGATATCATGATGCCTGATATTGATGGCTTCGAGACGCTGAAAAAGATCCGTGAAATCTCGGCAGTGCCGGTCATTTTTCTGAGCGTTAAGGGAGAGGAGGTCGACCGAGTTCGTGGCTTGGACTTAGGTGCGGATGACTATGTAACTAAGCCTTTCAGTCCCAAGGAGCTAGTCTCGCGCATAAAGGCCGTATTGAGGAGGGCGAAGGCAACCTCACTAGCCTCCAGGGCAGAAGTCGTTGTAGATGAAAACCTACGTATAGATTTTGACCAGCGAAAGGTAGTGATCCGCGGCCAAGAGGTGCGCCTGCGGCCTACAGAGTATCGTCTCCTCTTTCAACTGGTGAACAATCCGGGCAAGCTACTTACTCATGAGGCTCTTCTGTCCAAGGTCTGGGGACCAGAATACAGAGACGAAGACCACTATGTGCGGCTCTACATCACTTATCTTAGGCAAAAGATAGAAGAGGACCCCAAGAACCCGAAGTACATCCTCAGTGAACGTGGACTGGGCTATCGGTTTAAAGAGTTTAACCCGCCGACGTAAACCTTATTGTAAAAAGTAAGCCTCGGAATCTCTCCGGGGCTTACATTAGTTCGTCTCCCTACCTCCTCCAGCCTGGCTTCAGCCAGAATCCCCCCACGGAATCAAGGAAGGCAGAGGTCAATGAGGAGCCCGGGGGACCTTCGGTAGCTCCTCGCCGGCGTGCTTACCACTAAGTATCATCCTTACCTGCTGGCGAGGAGCATGAACTATCCATCTGCCGTCGGCACAACCATATCAGAAGTGTCATAGCCATTCACCTCCCCCTATATTCTGGCCTATAGGCACAGCTAACAAGCGTTCTTCTTTATGGCATCTGCACTAAGTATGGGCCTTTTTGTGTTAGAAGAACGTAAGAGTAAAATTGGAAATGCATTAGAATACAGTTTGAATCAGCCCCGCCTCGTTCGCTTACGCCATACAGAAGCTTATTGATTTTTCCTCAATTTCCTTTACAATATCCTCGCAATTGGTCAGGAGGTTGACACCCTAACCCGTAAAAACCTGAAAAATTGTGATGGGCGTTAGGCACAATATATTGTGTCGCTATACTAGCCAAATACTATATGTTGGGCCTTTCACTGGCGGTGGCAAGAAAGGTCGAATTTCTGCTTCGTAAACCGCCGGTCGTCGGTTCAAGTCCGACCGCTGGCTTTGCCTTTATAGAAAGGGCATGAGTGAAAAAAGTAGCTATTGTCGCCGATAGCACGTGCTGCCTGCCCCCTGAACTGGTGCAGAAATACAACATCCGCCTGGTTCCCCTTTATATCGTTTACAAGGGCAAAAGCTACCGCGATGGAGTCAATATAACCCCCGGCGAAGTCTACAAAATTATGCGAAGGAGAAAGGAACTCCCCACTACCTCAACTGCTTCAGCGGGGGACTTTCTTGAAGCCTACCGCGAGGCGAGCCGGAAAGCTGATCGCATGCTTTGCATTACGCTCACCAGCGTGCAAAGCAAGGTTTTCGAGGCTGCCATGGTGGCCAAGAAGCAGGCTATAGAGGTTTTGCCCGAAACCACTATCGAGGTTTTAGACAGCCGCGCCGTGGCAGGAGCATTGGGGTTCGTCGTCCTCGAGGCCGCAAGGGCTGCCGATAGGGGAGCAGATTTAACGCAAGTAGGCAACGTTGCACGTACTATGATGGGCAAGGTATGTCTCCTGGCAATGGTGGACACACTCTACTTCCTTGCCAAAACCGGCCGCATCGCCAGGGCAGCGCATTGGGCCGGGTCGTTATTGGATATGAAGCCTGTCCTCGAACACATCCCGGCAATAGGAGAGACAATGCCGGTGGCACGTCCTAGAACAAGAGCCAAAGCTGTAGAACTCATGCTGAAGCTCATGGCTGAAAGAGTAGGGAATAACACCGCTCATGTAATTGTACATCACGCTGACGAACTGGAAGATGGTGAGAAGTTAAAGGCCGAAATCGGGAAAAGGTTCACGTGCGCCGAACTTTATCTCACGGAATTCACGCCAGCCATGGGAATTCATGCCGGGCCTGGGGTACTTGCTATATCCTTTTACGCTGACTAGGAGGCCCACTTACCGCAAAAAGGGGAGTGAGCGTCTTGCTAACTCGAGCGGAACGTCTTTGAACAAATGAGACAAAGGTTAAGAGAAGGACACTGAGTGCAGAAATAGTTATGACAATGTCATAAGGAAGCAAGGTTATTAGAGCTCGATGTTCCTCGTTCAAGCTCTCCTCCTATCTACCGCCGGGTCGTAAAAAGCAGTCGCCACCATTAATGCCCACACCTGATTTCCTGGGCAAGCTGTTTGGTTTGCTCAAGCAGCGTTTGAACACTCACGTCACCCAAGTCTTTAGACAGCCTGCTGACGGAGCTTTCTACAAATTCCTCACTCGTGAAAACATCGAGTAAGCTATCTGCTCCCTTATCATCTTTCTTAGGGCTCTTCGCGTGAGCCGGATCTGCTACTGCAACTTTGTCGCCACTGCTTTTGAGAGCTTGGGGATTATTTTCACCCATCGTAAATGCCTCCCTCGATCCACCGTTGGGCTTGCCATACTCTACAGCACAATGCAAGCTATAGTGAGATTGCTTTTGATACGAGATTTCGCTTGAGTTCTAGTCACAGAGCTTAATCTATAGGGCTAGTCCTGTGAATAGCCCATCGGTTCAAATATCATTAGTAAATCGTACCTGAGAAAGCCGTACTAGCCTTAAATACCCTTTAAGTTACTAGAATGACATTGTCAAGCAACCCCTATAACCCATCGCTTGACACCAGATTAGACAGGACGTTATGCTAATCCTTAGCATCACTTGGGACACGTAAAAAGGGGGATACGATGAGCAAGCTCGTGGAGAAGCTAGAGCAGATTTCTGAGGGCAGCGGCCAGCCGATGGGTTTCGGGGCTGCGGTGACCCGGGCAAAGGTCTCACCGATGCTGACCATCGCCAGTGTGCCCGCAGGAAATGCGCAGTTGACAACCATCGCTACGAAGGAAGGCGCTGATGCTTTGTTACTCACCGTGGATAATTTGGAGAAGGATAGCAAAACGCTAGCCAAAATGAACCGCGCTAAGGCTGAAATTCCCTGGGGTGTATCACTGGAGACGGTGAGCAAGGAACATATCGAACAACTCATTGAACTTGGTTGCGATTACGTTATTTTCAACCCAGCCCAGACTCCAGCCGCAGTCATGATAGAGGAGAGAATCGGTAAGGTGCTTAGGATCGATACCTCGCTGCCCGAGAACCTGGCAAAGGCAATAAGTCACCTTCAGGTGGACGCAGTGCTCCTCACTCTGGCTGGCGGGGAAGAGCCTGCCTTTACCGTTCACCAGCTAATGGTCTTGGAGCGTCTGGCTGGCAGCACAGGGAAATATGTCTTAATACCTATGCTGTCTGGCGTATCAATCAGCGATATCGAGATTTTGTGGGGGCTGGGAGTGGGAGGGGTGGTAGTAGATATGACAGGGGAGCAGCCCGAACAGAGGCTATCCCAGGTGAAGGAAGCAATTCAGAAGCTACCCACAACACGCAAGAAGTCCAAGGAGAAATTCAGAGCAACGCTTCCCACGTCGACAGCTCCGTCGGAAAAGGCAGCGCCCGAAGAAGACGAGGAGGAGCCTTAACCCAATACAAAAGCCAAGATGATGATTATCACAACAACAGCCCCGGTTAGTATCCCTACTCTCTTCAGGTCATCCCTTACGTATCGATAGTCAGGAATAGTGAGCCTGATACCGGCCTGTGTCTTGGGCACTCTTTGGGGAGCCGAGCTCTTGGGAGGAGCAGGACTCTTTTTTGCGCTGGTTGCAGCTACCTCCTGAGTCTTGGGAGTGGAGACCACCTGTGGTTGAGGGCCAGGACTAGCTACCTGCCGTTTCTTTCTCGATTTACTGAGTTCCGAGTATCTTGCGGCTCTCTTGCGTGATTTCTTAGCCATATTTCTCAAGTCCCCTTTTTGGCTTCTGGCTCAACCATCTATGTTAATTTATGCCTAATTCTAGCCCTTTGAGGATGCTTTGGCAAGTGGCAAGAATAGAGCGCACCTGATAGACACAAACCCCGCCATGTGATAGACTCTCGCTTGATGGGGGCCTTCCATGAATACCAATATACGCGAGGCAATGCTATATGAGAAGCTAGGTGACTCCGTAGTTCGCTGCCACGTTTGCCAGTGGCGCTGCGTCATCCGGCCACAGAAGTTTGGACTGTGCCAGGTGCGCCAGAATAAGGATGGCATCCTCCATATCCTGAACTACAGCGAGGTATCCTCAGTAGCTGTCGACCCCATCGAAAAGAAACCCCTGTTCCACTTCTATCCCACAAGTCTGGCTTTCTCCCTCGGCGGCTGGGGCTGCAACTTCCATTGCATTCACTGTCAGAACTGGCAGATATCATGTCAGGCGCCCTGGGAAGATAAACGCGACTCTCAGCAAATATCCCCTGAGAAATCAATCGAACTCGCCCAACGCCACGATTGTCAGGGTATCGCCTGGACGTATAATGAGCCTGCTATCTGGCTGGAGTACACTCTGGATTCAGCCAAGCTCGCCAAAGCGGCGGGGCTGTATACCGTATATGTAACCAACGGCTACTCTACACCCGAGGCCCTGGATACCATCGGCCCTTATCTCGATGCCTGGAGAGTCGATGTCAAAGGTTTCTCAGACGCCTTCTACATGAGACTTGCCAGGATATCCAGGTGGCGCGGCATCCTTGAGGTCGCGGAGAGGGCACAGCAGAAGTGGAAGATGCATGTCGAGGTAGTTACCAACATCATCCCCACCATGAACGACGATGATGCCCAGCTTGAGGGCATTGCCAAATGGATCAAAGACCGCCTGGGTGAACTGACCCCCTGGCATGTGACACGCTTCTACCCCCAGCACCAGCTTCAAAACCTACCGCCCACGCCGGTGGCAACACTCGAAAGGGCTTACAGTATCGGGCAAAAGGCTGGCCTTCGCTTCATTTATGTGGGCAACCTGCATGGACACAAAGGAGAGAACACTGCATGCTACTCCTGCGGCAGGGTGGTAGTGCAGCGCGTAGGTTATCAGACCAAGATAGTGGGTCTAAATGGTTCCAAGTGCCGCTTCTGCGGAGCAGAGCTCAATTTTAGGACATAATCCTAAAAGGGAGGGCTACGATGATTAGAGAGCCGATTGTAGCCGGACAATTCTATCCCGGGCCGCCTTCTGCGCTGGAAGCCCAACTCAATAAACTAATAGACAAAAAAGTGCCTAAAGAAGATGTTATCGGCCTGGTCTCGCCGCACGCCGGATATATTTACTCAGGCGCGGTGGCCGGGGCTACCATATCGAGAATCCAGTTCAAAGATACTTTTGTCATAATGGGCCCCAACCATACCGGCTATGGCAAACCCTTCAGCATCATGACAGAAGGCGCTTGGAGAACACCTTTGGGCGAAGTGCAGATAGACTCTCAACTTGGCAAAAAAATTCTAGCAGAATCGAAAAACCTGGAGGAAGACCAGGTGGCACATCTCTACGAACACTCAGTTGAGGTTCAAATACCATTTCTGCAATATCTCAAGAAGGACTTCAAAATAGTACCCATTGTGCTCTCACATGGCCCCAGAGCCATATATAAGGAGATTGGCAAAGCTATAGCGAAGGCGATCAAAGATTCAAAGATTGAGGCAGTCATAATCGCCAGCAGCGACATGACTCATTATGAGTCGCAGGAATCCGCGAAGAGGAAGGATACCCAGGCCATAAACGCCATACTGGAGCTAAATGAAGACGAGCTGCTCAATCGAATCGAAAAGCTGAACATCTCGATGTGCGGCTATGCGCCAACGGTGAGTCTCATCTCGGCTGCCAAAGAACTCGGAGCCAAGCGAGCGGAACTGGTCAAGTATCAAACCAGCGGTGACGTAACCGGCGATTATTCCGGCGTGGTAGGCTATGCCGGCATACTCGTGAAGAGGTGAGCCATGAAATCTGAGAAAATACATCCACTGACGAAGCTGGCAAAGGACACAGTAGAGAACTATGTCCGCAAAAAGGAGCTTCCCCAACCCAAGGAACTGACTCCGGAGATGAAGGAAGAGGCAGGGGTTTTCGTATGCATTAAGAAGCACGGCAGACTGAGAGGATGCATAGGGACGTTCGAGCCGACGAAGTCCAATGTCGCCCAGGAGACAATGTCCAACGCCATATCATCAGCGACCAGAGACCCCCGTTTTCCCCCAGTGACTACGGCAGAGCTTTCTGACCTTACCTACAGCGTGGATGTGCTCACCAAACCGGTGCCGGTGACAAGCAAGGATGAGCTTGACCCCAAAAAGTACGGTGTTATTGTAGAGAGCGGAGGGCGGCGGGGTCTGCTGCTCCCCGACCTCGAAGGAGTAGATACCGTGGAGCAGCAGATAGACATCTGCCGCCAGAAAGCCGGCATCTACCCTGACGATCCGATAAAGCTGTACAAGTTCGAGGTTAAGAGGTATAACTAGTACGCAGCCCAGGGCCAAAAACATGAAACAGACTAGAAAACCAAAAGGCCCGGACCTGTTCCAATACTCAGGCGAGAGTCAATTGGGACGCGAAGCGCCGCTTGCTGCCCGCATGAGGCCCGGGAACTTTGACGAGTTCGTGGGACAGGAGCATATCCTGGGTGAGGGCCACGTGCTGAGAAAGAGCATCGAGGCCGACCAGCTTCCCTCCATCATCTTCTGGGGCCCTCCCGGGAGCGGCAAGACTACTCTGGCCAACATCATCGCCCAGGTAACCAAGTCGCACTTCAGCCCGATATCTGCGGTAGCTTCCGGCGTCGCCGACCTGCGCCGCATCGTGGACGAGGCTAAAGAGCGCCGCGCACTGAACCAGCAGAGAACCATCCTTTTCATTGACGAGATACACCGTTTCAACAAAGCACAGCAGGACGCCATACTCCCCTATGTGGAGAACGGCACTATCACCCTCATCGGCGCTACCACCGAAAATCCTTCCTTTGAGGTCATCTCTCCCCTGCTCTCCCGCTGCCGCGTGTTCACCCTCAATGCGCTCACCGAGGAACAGGTCAAACTCATCGTGCAGCGAGCCATTGAAGATGAGGAACACGGGCTGGGCAAGATGAAAGTGGAACTTGACGATGAAGCTCTCAAGTTCTTGTTAGTTATGTCAAATGGAGACGCCAGGGTTGCGCTCAATGCCCTGGAGCTTGCCGCCTCGACGACCGCACTCTCGGAAGACGGCAAGCGTCATATCAAACTCAGTGCCATCGAAGACGCCATCCAGCACCGTGCCCTGCTCTATGACAGGGCTGGCGAGGAGCACTACAACATTATCTCCGCCCTCCATAAGTCGCTGCGTGGCTCAGACCCCGATGCTGCCCTTTACTGGCTGGGGAGAATGCTGGAAGCCGGGGAAGACCCGCTCTACATCGTGCGGAGGCTGATAAGGTTCGCCTCGGAGGATATCGGCATGGCCGATCCCCAGGCGCTGGTCATCGCCACCTCGGCCCAGCAGGCAGTCCACTTTGTGGGCATGCCCGAAGGCAACCTGGCATTAGCTCAAGCTGTAGTCTATCTGGCGACCGCCCCCAAGAGCAACTCCCTGTACACAGCCTACTCGAAGGTACAACAGGATGTGGAACAGACCAGGAACGACCCCGTTCCGCTCCATCTGCGCAATCCGGTTACCAGGCTGATGCGTGATGTGGGCTACGGCAAAGGCTATAAATACGCCCACAACTTCCCGGGACATTTCGTGGAGCAGCAGAACCTTCCCAATTCACTCCAGGGTAAAAAATACTATGAGCCGAGCGAGCAGGGCTTTGAGAAAGAGATAGATAGCAGGCTCAAAAAATGGCGTGGACGCGGGAAGGGTGAGAGTCAGATTAAAAAAGAGGACAAACCATGATAGAGACCAGAGTGAGATTCCCCTGCGGCGACCTCATTCTTGAGGGCATTGTTACCCTGCCTGAGGCGAATGGCCCTTTCCCTGGGGTAGTGGTCTGCCATCCTTCCCCCCATCAAGGTGGTGAGATGAACAATAATGTGGTCGTCCCCATCTGCCAAGCTCTAGCGCAAGCATCAATAGCTTCCCTGAGATTCAACTTCCGCGGTGTGGGTGCAAGCCAGGGCAAGTTCGGTGATGGCATCGGGGAAAAGGAAGACGTCGTAGCAGCAATTTCGTATCTGTCGACGCTGGAGGCGGTTGATAAGGACAGAATTGGGCTTTGCGGTTACTCCTTCGGAGGCGCAGTATCCCTAGAGGTTGCCCCAGCCGACGAGAGAGTGAAGGCCCTGGCGCTGATATCCCCAGCGATATCCACATATGTCCCATTGAGGCAATACACCAGACCTAAACTCATTGTCTGCGGCGGTGCTGACCAGTTTGTGAGCATTATTTCCCTGCAGCGCCTTGCCGAGGAGTTGCCTCCACCGAATGACTTTGAGCTAGTATCCGGGGCTGACCACTTCTGGGGAGGTTACGAAGGCAAGGTGGCTGCCAGGATTACTGCCTTCTTCGTTGATGCACTCAAGTTACCAGTGCAGAGCTAGCTGGCTCCTCTATAAACCTTCCTGCTGAGAAGCATTGCAAAGTTGTGCGCCCTTCCTGGATATGCTAAACTCGAATTCAAGCATGAGAAATAGCTGCAAACATATCACGATGACAAATTCGAACCGCTCCACACATAAAGCGACCAGAGGGCTACTCCTAATCGTAATAGCGTTGGCTGTGGTTGGCCTCGACCAGCTCACTAAGTACCTGATCAGGGCAAATATGGAGCTGGGACAGTCGATACCAAGTGAAGGCCTATTCAGGCTAACCTATATTACTAACACTGGAGGCGCTTTCGGTATCTTGGCCAACCAGGCATTTCTCCTGGCACTGGTTGCTATTATCGGCGTCTCGGTATTCCTCTTCTATCTTCGCTACATACCGTTACAGAGCACACTGCTGAGAGTAGGACTGGGGCTCGACTTCGGAGGCGCTGTGGGCAATCTCATCGACCGCCTCCGTCTCGGGGGTAAGGTCACCGATTTCATCGACATTGGTGCCTGGCCTGTGTTCAATGTGGCTGACATGTCCTTAGTCGTGGGCACCATCCTCATCGCTTGTTATCTGCTATTCTTTACACCGAAGAAAGCCTCCAAAAGCGCACAAAGATGAATAAAAGGCTTGAGTTTACCGCCTCCAGCCCTGGCGAACGCCTCGATAAGTACATAGCGGAGCAATGCCAGATTTCGCGCTCCTACGCTCAAAAGCTGATAGACGAAGGTCAGGTCGCAGTTAATGGCCATGCCGCCAGAGCCAGCCAGAGGCTCAACGCTGGCGATAAGATAGTTGTATCCATACCCCCAGCATCGCCTATTTCACTGACAGCCGAGGATATACCGCTTAAGGTTGTCTACGAGGACAAAGACCTGATAGTTATTGATAAGCCAGCAGGATTACTGGTTCATCCCGCCGCCGGTCAACATACGGGCACGCTGGTGAACGCCATCCTGGCCCGCTGCCCTGACCTCGGAGAGATTAAAGGCTCGGTTCGACCTGGCATCGTGCACCGACTGGACAAGGATACCTCTGGGCTGATGATGGTAGCCAAGAACGATGCAGCCCAGAAAAGCCTTTCGCGCCAGATAAAGCAGCGCTCGATTAAGAAAGGATATCTGGCGCTGGTTTTAGGCCATCTAACACCGGAGCGCGGAGCTATCGACGCCCCTATAGGCCGCCATCCCCAGGACAGGAAGAAAATGGCAGTGGTCTCGGGAGGCAGGGAGGCACGCACAGAATACAAAGCGATTAAATACTTTGATGATTACACATTGGTCGAGGCAATGCCCGAGACCGGGCGCACTCATCAGATAAGGGTGCATTTCGCTGCCATAGGGCACCCCATCTTCGGCGACCACATTTATGGGAAAAGGTCAGCGATGCTGGGGCGGCAATTCCTCCACGCCCACAGGCTCGGCTTCAGGCTGCCTTCAAGCGGAGAGGTAGTTGAATTCGAGTCAGATCTGCCGTCAGACCTGGAGGATGTTTTGAAGCAGCTTGACTGAGAGGAACGTTTCTACATCAAAGCTTTTTCGCTATCTTGGCCCAGGTATCGCGTAAAGTGACCGTCCTATTGAATACCAGCCGTTCGGCGGAAGAATCTTTCGCATCAACGCAGAAATACCCCAGCCGTTCGAACTGATACTTGCTTCCCGGAGCTGCACCTGCCAGACCGGGTTCAACATATCCTGTCACAGTCTGCAGCGAATTGGGATTCAAAACAGTTACAAAATCATCGACATCGCCAGGGTTTTCCACCGTGAAGAGGCGGTCATAAAGACGCACCTCGGCTTTAAGAGAATGGGCAGCCGAAACCCAGTGTATGGTCCCCTTGACCTTACGGCTGCTCCCAGCCTCCCCACTCCGTGTCTCGGGGTCATATGTGCAATGCAACTCGACCACCTTGCCAGCCTTATCCTTCACCACCTCGACACATTTGATGATATATGCATACCTTAATCGTACCTCACGACCCGGAGCCAGACGGAAGAACTCCTTCGGCGGAGCTTCAAGGAAATCATCCTGCTCGATGTAAAGCACGCGCGAAAAGGGCACTTTGCGCGTCCCCATGGCCGGGTCTTCGGGATTGTTGACAGCTTCCAGTTCCTCTGTCGTGCCTTCGGGGTAATTGTCGATGACCACACGAAGAGGATGCAACACAGCCATCACTCGTGGGGCACGCTTGTTCAAGTCCTCCCGGATGCAATGCTCAAGCAGCGCAACATCGATAGTGCTATCGGTCTTGGCTACGCCAATACGCTCAGCAAAAGTCCTGATGGACTCCGGAGTGTAGCCGCGTCGGCGCAAACCGGAAACAGTGGGCATGCGGGGGTCATCCCAGCCGCTGACATTTCCCGCCTCTACCAGTTGCCTCAGCTTGCGCTTGCTCATCATGGTGTAGGTGAGATTGAGTCGGGCGAACTCAATCTGCTGGGGATGATATACACCCAGTTCATCGAGAAACCAGTCGTACAGAGGGCGATGGTCTTCGAACTCCAGCGTGCAGATGGAGTGGGTGATCCTTTCGATAGAATCCTCAAGGCCATGCGCCCAATCGTACATGGGATAGAGGCACCACCTGTTGCCTGTGCGGTGATGCTCCGCGTGCAGGATACGATACATTACCGGGTCCCGCATATTGAAATTCGGTGACGCCATGTCTATTTTGGCACGGAGCACTCGGGAGCCATCCTCGAACTCACCTGCCCTCATGCGCTGGAACAGGTCGAGGTTCTCCTCGACCGAACGGTTGCGGTATGGACTCTGTTTACCCTGTTCAGTGAGAGTGCCGCGGTAATCCTTGATCTTATCCGCGCTCAGGTCATCGACATAAGCCTTGCCGGCTTTAATCAACTGCACCGCGTAATTATACATCTGCTCGAAGTAGTCCGACGCATAGAACAGGCGGTCCTGCCAGTCGAAGCCGAGCCAGCGCACGTCTTCTATAATCGATTCAACGTATTCCACCTCTTCCTTGGTGGGGTTGGTATCGTCGAACCGCAGATTGCAGAGGCCCTTGTACTCAGCGGCGATGCCGAAATTGAGGCAGACAGACTTAGCGTGGCCGATGTGCAGATAGCCGTTCGGCTCCGGCGGGAAGCGGGTGTGGACGCGTCCACCGAATCTACCATTCTTGTTATGCTCATTGATGATATCGCGAATAAAATCGGAAGGCATGAATGATTTCTCCCTTGGTATCGAATGTAAAATTATAGATAAGGTTACAATTTCCCCTTGCCTTTGTCAATGATTGTGCTGATGGGATAACCCTCGGGTAGACGCTCCCCTTTGATGATGCTAGAATAGGAAGCAATTTATAGAAAGCATTGCGGAGGGCTATGAGCGAGAGCAAGGTTCGGGTGCGTTACGCACCCAGCCCAACGGGATACCCTCACGTAGGGAATATCAGAACCGCCCTGTTCAACTGGCTCTTCGCCAGACACAGCGGCGGCAGCTTCATTGTGCGCATCGAGGACACCGACGTCAACCGCAGGGTTGAAGGCGCTACCAAAGCTATCCTGAGCGGCCTAAAATGGCTGGGAATAGACTGGGACGAAGGCCCAGAGGTGGGCGGCAAGTACGGACCCTACTTCCAATCGCAGCGTCTAGAACACTACCAGAAGATTGCCCAACTACTGGTGCAGGGAGGACATGCCTACCCCTGCTACTGCTCCGAGGAGCGGCTGGCCCGGATGCGCAAAGAGATGGCCCAGCGCAAGGACTCTATGCGCAGCTATGACCGCCACTGTCGCAATCTGAGTCTTGCGGAAAGGGCAAAAAACGAAGCTCAGGGCATCGTCCCTGTAATACGATTCGAGACCCCGATCGATGGAGAGACCAGGTTCAACGACCTCATCAAGGGAGACGTGGTCTTCGACAACAGCACGCTGGACGATTTCGTGCTGCTGAAGTCGGACAGCTATCCTACCTATCATCTCGCCAACGTGACCGATGACCACCTGATGGAAATTTCACACGTCTTGAGGGCCGATGAGTGGCTGTCGAGCACCCCACGACATATACTGCTTTACGATGCTCTGGGGTGGCAGCCTCCTCTATTTGCGCACCTGCCCATGATACTGGGCACCGACCGCAGCAAGTTGAGCAAAAGGCATGGCGCTACTGCTATTACGGAGTACCGAGACCAGGGATACCTGCCGCAGGCGATGATGAACTTCCTGGCCTTGCTTGGGTGGTCGCTCGACGACCGCACCGAGCTTTTCACGAAAGAAGAGTTAGTACAAAACTTTTCCATTGAGCGCATCAGCAAGACCAGCGCCATCTTCAATCTCGACAAGCTGAAGTGGATGAACGGGGCCTATATCAGAAAATTGAGCACCGATGAGCTGACAGACGTATTAGTGCCGTTTCTGGAGAGAGACTTGCCAAAGGAAGTAAATCGACCGATTTCCAGAGAATACGTGAAACAAATCGTACCACTGATACAAGAGCGCCTAACGACACTAGGAGAAGCAGCACAACAATACGATTTCTTTTTTGATAAACTCTCCAAAACAATCACACCCCCTCCAGCTAAAGCGGATGGGTCGACCTCCGGTCCAGATGTAGTTATAGCTGAGGCTGAACTTAACTATGACACCAAAGACCTCTTAGGCAAGAAGCTGACCAGGGAAGACGCAGTGAGGGGGCTTGAAGCCGCGCTGGAGCGGCTTCAAGCCCTGACCTTCGACGCCCAATCACTGGAGGACACGCTTCGTCCCCTCGCCTCTGAGCTGGGACTAAAGACGGGGGATTTCTTTAGCCTGCTGCGGGTAGCCGTCACCGGAAGAACTGCCGCTCCACCATTATTCCAAACCATGGCATCATTAGGCAGGGAAAGATGCCTTAAGCGCATCGAAACGGCTTTGAAGAAGTTACGTTAGACGTTGACAACATTCTGTAAGTTCTCTACACTATAATCACGAAGCCGAGATTGTTGAGATTTGAGCAGTATCTCAGCTTCAGGTTCGTTGGGGATTCGTCTAGCGGTAGGACAGCGGACTCTGGATCCGTTAGCGGAGGTTCGAATCCTCCATCCCCAGCTTTTTAGTCCTTAGAAGACGGCGCATTCGTCTAGCGGCCAAGGACATCGCCCTCTCAAGGCGAAGATCAGGGGTTCGAATCCCCTATGCGCTACCATAAACTTCTTACCTATTTTTTGAAGCTAAAATGCCTCCTAAAAAATCGCAAAACATAACAGCTAACAAAAAGCTAACGGATTGATCCTCATGTGCTCGTCCAGATAGATAGGTGACACTTCATAAAGCATGAGAGGGCAGTATAATGGCTGCACTATGAATATCTATGGCAGCACGATACCGCGTGCCACTGGCCTGGCGAGCATTCCGGTAGAGC
>Ga0315282_10001496_pt1 | contig 43803 bp, 42 predicted proteins | sample YL17G07_20_MG_FD_203693 | JGI IMG/M metagenome (GOLD analysis project Ga0315282, IMG submission 203693) | Sediment microbial communities from Yellowstone Lake, YNP, Wyoming, USA - YL17G07_20 | ecosystem: Environmental > Aquatic > Freshwater > Lake > Sediment | place: USA: Wyoming | collected... | reverse complement strand
TCCTCGCGCTTCGGTGCGTTCGCAGCATCCGGAAGTTTCACAGCGAACTCGACTTTCGACGCGGCCGGATCATCCTGATTCGGCATCATCTGCACCAGGTTGAACTCGTACTTCTTGTTGCCGGATGCCTCGTATGTTCCCGCAATGTACTGAGGACCTCCGGGACCGTTCTCCATCTTCATTGTGACGGGCGTCTTCTTCCCACGGTCCGAGATTGTCAAATCCACGTTGATCGTGAAGCGCTTCCCCTCCATCATCGCTTCACGCTGTGCATCACTGAATTCGAAATCGACAAACTCCACTCTCATACCGCCGATGTCCGCCGACTCCCCTTTCTTCAGCGTCACCGACTGTTGTGCTTGATCATCGGGTGTTTCGATGGACACGGGCGAGACGTAGAAGTCCTTGTTGATGAAATTGATGAGGTCGGGATGCCGGATGGTCGAGTTCTCCTGAGTGTTGAAGTGCATCATCGGGCTGACGATTCGGTCAACGCTACCCCGCTGCACAGCGACATCAAACGCATACCTCTCATTGTCGATCTGCTTGTATCCCATGTAGGTCAGCGTATATCCCAGGACTGGAACCGGCCTGCCCCGCTGGAGCGGGACCGTCGCTTTCGTGTCATAACGCGAGGAGGTCACGAATCCCAGGCACATGATCGCTATGCCGATATGTGCAATCGACCCGCCGACGAACTTGGGATTCCCCATGAAAATGCCGTAGCCGACCTGCAAGTTCGAGAAGAGCGAGAACGCCGAACAGAACGTGAAGACCAGGATGAGCCCCGCGGCGGACCCCAAGGCGAAAAACTCGATCGCCGTTACCATAAGAGCCAACGCAAGAGGGACCGCCATGCTCTTGAGGAGGGAACCCGCCTTTGAATGTCGCCACCAGAGGAGTTGACCAAGCCCCGAGAGAAGCGTGATCGCAATCCCGAGCGGGAGATTCGTCTTGACATAGTAACCGACCTCGACAGCCGAGGCTTTGCCTTTGATCAGTGATGTGATGAGCGGTGACGATGTTCCGACGACTACGAAGAGGGCGACGAACGTCAGCGCGAAAGCGCCAAGGAACAACGCGAACTCACGGGAGAGGATGGAATGCTGTGCCGGCACCTTCGGCATCTCCTTCATCCGGGCAAAAAGGAGGCCGAACCCGAGCGCTGTGAAGAATATGAGGAGCGCCAGCAGCAGCCAGTATACCCACATCCCCGGATCCACGAACGAATGCACCGACGTGTCCCCTAGCACGCCGCTTCGCGTCAGAAAGGTGCTGTACAGCACCATCACAAACGTCAGGAGGCTGAGAACAAAATTCGTCCTGACAAACGCGCCGCTCTTGCGCTGCGTGAGCGTCGTATGAATTGAAGCCACGCAGAGAAGCCACGGAATCAACGAGGAGTTTTCGACAGGATCCCATCCCCAGTACCCGCCCCAGCCAAGCGTTTCATAGGCCCAGTAGCCGCCGAGGATGATCCCGGTGCCGAGGACCATCGCCCCGAAAACGGACCAGGGTGTTGCGACGCGTATCCATGACCTGTAATCACGTTTCCACAGACCGGCGACGGCAAGCGTGTACGGCACCGCCATCGATGAAAAGCCTGTGAAGAGAATCTGCGGATGGATCACCATCCAGTAATTTTGGAGCAGGGGGTTCAAGCCTCTCCCCTCCGCCGGGTACTGTGCCCATATTCCCCTGGCCGCGTCAAGCATGAAATAGCGCGTAAGGCCTGCAGGGATAGGTCCGGTCTGGATGAGATCCTTCGGGAACGAATTCCAGATCAGCGCAAAGGGATTCTTCACAACGAGCATCAGAAGGAGGAAGGAGAGAATGAGGGAGTAAACGGACATGACCGCCGGCTCGTAGTCCTTGCGCGAGGCATACATCATGAGAAACACGCCAATGATGGACGTGTACAGCGCCCAGAGCGTGAAGCTCCCTTCCTGGCCGGCGTAGAACGTCGAGATCAGGAGAGGCAGAGGAAGCGAGGTCGAGCTGTAGCTCCAGATGTAGGTGTACTGGAACTGGTGAGTCAGAATGAGGTAGAGAAAGATGGCCGAAGAGCTGATCAGCGAGAGGACGGCAAGATGGTAACTGTTTCTCGCGAAGACCAGCCATCGGTTTGCACCTTCCCGGTGCACGCGATAATAGAAAAAGGCCGCGGCGAGCGCGGCACAAAAAGCGATTTTGACTATGATCCCCCCGACGATCCCGAGCATCATCTCCGGCGTTCCTCCTGGCTAAAGGGTCTTCTTCACTGTCTCCGAGCTCCCTTCGTATTTCGATGGACACTTCGTCAGCACTTCACTCGCGTGGAACTCGCCATCCTGGAATCTTCCCTTCGCAACGATGCTCGTTGCCAGCGTGAAATTATTCGGCTCCGCGCCATCCAACACCACTTTTGCAACCCGATTCGCGTCATCCTTCATGTAGAAGGTGAACGTCACCTTGTCCGGATCGAACCTGGATCCTTTCTCCTTCACCCACTCCCCTTTCACCTGGACTTTCTTGTGCGCCAGCTCCGCCCCGCTGAAGTCCATGTATTCGACATTGGATTGCATGAAGTTCACCGCACCCAGGACGATGCCGATAAGGACAACGATACCACCGATGATGATTTTTGGCTTCATTCTTTCATTCCTCTTTTGACTGATCTTCGAGACGTTTCAATCTCTTATCGAGGCTCGTCAGATACCAAATGATTCCTCCCCAGATGATGAGGACGATGACTAATACTATAAACATCTGATTCTGGCTAAAAAATTCCAGCATGGCGGCCTCAAGAGTGGTGAATGCTTCGTTCGTACTCAAGTTTGGCCATTCGGACCCGCATTGTGAACAGCCAGACGTAGAGAAGCGTAAAACCGAGCAAACTGAGCAAAAAAACCAGAAGCATATTCGGAGACATGTCGAACTGGACGACGGGACCTGCTCCCTCAGGGTCCCCCTTTGCGCCCGGGTGCAGACCTGCCATCATGCGAGGCATCACGAAGATGAAGAACGGGACCGTGATGCCGGCCACGATGGAATAGACCGCAGAAAGGGCGGCACGCTTCTCCTCGCTGTCCAAGGCCGACCGGAGGGCGAAATAGGCTCCGTAGATGAGCAGAAGAACGAAGATCGAAGTCTCACGCGGGTCCCAATTCCAGAACGAACCCCAGTTGAACTTGGCCCACAGCGCGCCGGTGATGGTCGCAAGAACGCAGAACAGCAATCCCAACCCCGCTGAAGAGACCGACTTGATGTCATAGTCGATATCTCGAGTCCTGAGATAGCGATAACCATAGTACAGCGAAACGAGAAACGCGACTACGGTCGTCCACGCCACAGGTACGTGGAAAAAGATGTTGCGCGCTTTTTCCTCAAGTGCCGGGATAACGGGGAACTGGAGCCAACCCTGTGGTGAGGAAGAGAGGGGAATGGCCAGGCCGGCAATGATGACGAAGGTGATCAGAATGATCGAACCGTACTTCACAAACTTCATCTCAATCCTTCCATACGTAATCAAACAGGAGATAGGAGCCCCCTGTCATTGCAAGAATATACCCGACGAGAATTTGAAAGTCCCCCATCGCGGCTCGAAATTCCTCGCCGTCCAGCGCCCTTGTGGTGGCGCTCATCACCGTCATGAGCAAGACGATGAGAACCGGAAACGACAGCACAGGATACAGCGTTCCGCGCGTGTTCGCCTTCGCGACGATCGCGGCGATGATCGTGGCCGCTGACGCAAACCCCAGGCTCCCCAGCAATACCGTCACTGCGAAGATCGATGGCGTCTGAATGATGAACGACGTCGAGAAGACAAGCGTGTACAACAACGTCACCGCGAGTGTCAGCGAAAGCGTCAGGGCGACATTGAAGAGCAGCTTGCCAAAATATACGACAGACGGAGACGCAACGAGCTGCAGCGTCATGGTCGTGCCCCGCTCCTCCTCGCTCACAAAAATCCTCGACAACCCGGACATCGCTGTGAAGAAGATGACAACCCAGTACATGCCTGAGAGGACTGTCGGCGTCGGCTGATCCGAGCGAAGCGCGAAAAGGATCGTCGCCACCGCCGTGACGACGAACATCAGGAGCGCATTCAGAGCGTATCGTGTACGCAGCTCTGATTGAACGTCCTTGCGTACCAGAGCATATGTGCTGGAGAGCGCGCTCATACGTGCCTTCTTAAAAATAAGAAGATCCCACAGCAAGAGCAAGCTAGAAGAGAGAGCCTAGCGGAGTTTTGTGCCGATTGGCGCTTGATCGGCGAGATGAAGCTCTCGGGCGCACCACGTGGCTTCCATCTCATTATTCGTTGCGACGACGAGAATCCCCGTGGACTTCTGAGCTTCCACCACCCTTTTCACAACCTCCACTCCCTCTGCATCGAGATTGGACGTCGGTTCATCCAGGAGGAGAACGGCGGGCCGATGAAGCAGCGCGAACGCGTACTTGAGCCGCTGCTTCATTCCGGAGGAGTACGTTCGCACCATGTCCTTCCTCCGATCCCACAAGCCCACGAGTTTCAAGAATTCTGATGCACGCTCGCCAATAGGAAAGTTGTTTGACCGGATGCGGCTCAACAACTCCAAATTCTCCAATGCGGAGAATTCGTCGTACAGCTGCAGGTGGGGACTCACCAGCCCAAGTTGATCCTTCGCAGCATCGATCGGGACATCCTTTCCGGCAATTGCATACTGGACAGTTCCAGCGCTCGGCGTCAACACCCCACAGAGGATTTTGACCAGCGTGGATTTCCCGGAACCGTTGCGTCCTGTAATAGCCAGGGAATCGCCTCCCTCGAGCGAGAAGGAGATGTCGCGGAAAATCGCTCGGCGGTTGAACGACTTCGCGATCCCCGCGACCGTGAGGTTGACGTCCGTCATCGGAGGATTGCGACTTTCCATTTGAACTCCTGATCGCCGCAGCGCGCGATCACAAAATATACTCCCGAAGGGATTCTCAAGCGCAGAGCTTCAGCCGGTATCGTGATCACCTTGTTGCCAAACGATTCAACCACGGGATAGACCTCGGAGAACACAAGATCGAGCGAGCTGCTGAACATGTAGATATGCGCCTCGCCACTCGCGGCACCGGGGATCGGCAGGCTGAGCTTTGCGTCCTTGGAGAGCCGCAGCGGATTGGGCGACGCCTCCGGCGCAGCGCTCGCGTTCGACCGGGTTGCCGACTCAAGGTAGAGGACCCTCCAAGCATTCGATCGGTCGGAAGAAAAACCGGCGACGTACCCTTTCGCGAGCTTTTGATACGGGGGCTTCACCCTTCCGGACGTGAGTGTGAGTCCGAACGATGTCGCCGTCAGGGAACCCTCTCCCGCCAGATTTGCATCGACATTCGCGACGACGGCGATCAGCGTGTCGTTCGGGATCGAAAATTGGTAGAATTGTGTCGACAGCGGGAAGCCCGACGTCGTAATCTCTGCTGTCAGGCCAGAGTACGCCACCGTCGCGTTCGGGAGATATCGAGGATACCATGCACCTTCTTCATAGTACCTGACGGGATCCGCCCGATCGCCGGTGAAGAAATTCCAGTAGCTGAACAAGGAGAACTCCGATTCGATCGTTGAGCCGTGACGCTGAAGAACTCTGCTCATGCTCTGCAGGAAAGGATCCGCCTTCATGCCCTCCCAGATGTCCCGCATCACGTCGGGGCCGAACCGTTTGGCAAGGAAGTGAGCCCAGATCGATCGCTCGTATCCGGCATACGTCGGAGGCTCGTAGATCGTGAAGGAAAATGACCGATCCTGCAAATCACGGAACCGGTGAAAATACGCCGGCAGATCGAGGTAGTAATCGTGAATAGAGGGATAAAGGACATGCTCCATCCACACCGACGTGATCTCATAGATATAGAAATCGGAATTGGGCACGGTGTTCCAAATCCCGTATGCACCAACCTGTATGGCATGTTGGAATTCGTGTGCCGCCGTTATCTTCAACCCGTCCATGCCGGGGGTCCGGAGCCCGAGATAGTCATTGTCAATGGTGATGTATGTCGCGAACCGCTGTCTCGGACCCTCCTCGACAACGTCGCTCGGCTCCCATGCCGTCTGGCCAAAATTCCCGGCCCCCAGGTCTTCAATGTAGACATCGTATTCGGGTCCTCCACCTTGCTCCCCATCTTGCGGCGGAGGAGAATATCCCATCGTCTCAACCTCAACGGCCCAAGCATTGTCAAAGAATCGCGCGACGGAGTCAACATACTGCTCGCACGTATTGTCGATCCTTTGAGCGGAGGGTCCCGCACTGATCAACGCGGGCGCATCGACTCCGGTCGTATCGTAGTGAACCCGAAACTTGCCTGAAGGACTCAATCGGTCTTTCTGTCTCGCCGGGCGCTGCAATGCACGAGCGATGTCCCGCTTGTCCAGGGTCGATAGCTCCCGCCAATGGATATGGGCCCACGCCACCAGCGACGTGCCGCATTTGATCTGGGCCGCACCTTCGATACTCTTCAACTCCGGTTTGATCTGACGCAGAATCAGCTGAGCAGCGTTTTGCCTCGCCTGCCCGGTCTGTGCGAAGCAAGTCTGGCTGACCACAGTCAACAAGGCCAAAAGTCGACACACGTTAGCGAACGATCTCACGTCGGAGTCCCAATATCAGTCTTCCGTCAAAGATCTTCACTGTTCCCTTGTCCGTCAGCGTCACGGCCAGGTCAGGAACGCCGTCACCGTTCAAGTCGCCGAACGCGAAGTGCCCGATGTGAGGAGCCCGAACGAGTGGTCGAAACTCTTCGAACTTGCCATCCCCCTTTCCACGAAACCACCCCACACAATGCCGGTTATGCTCATTGACGGCAATGTCGAGCATGCCGTCCCCATCGATGTCCAGCATCTGCACCTGCCCTCGATCCTCGATCCGGACTCCCTGCGCGATCGTATCGGGTCGCGCGAACGAACCCTGCCCTGTCCCCAACGCGAGCTCGAGATCCTGAGTCGACCGCGGGAGCGAAATGAGGACATCCGGGTGACCATCCTGGTTGACATCGGCGATCCAGAGATAGCTTTTCTGTATTTCTTTCAGTGGCAGTTGATAGAAGAATGCCTTTTGCCGGAAGGAGGAGACCGAATCCCCGAGCGAGACGACAAATTCATATCTATTCGTCGTGGTATTCCGGTAGATATAGACGACATCAGGCCGCCCGTCGCCATCGACGTCACCGACAGCCGCACCGAGAAGTGCGTCGGGAATCGTCAGCCGAAAGCTCCGCTCGATGAACCGTTGAGGTCCAAGTTGCTGAAACAAGGTGAGCGATGGGGAACCGCCGCCGGATGAAGAATTGAAGCAAAAAAAGTCCACCAGATCGCGACTTACACCGCCCCACGAAAGCAGTTCAGCCCCGCCGGCCGTTGAGATGATGGCGTTCGTGATGGACCGGTCCCTCTGATCCAGCGAGAGGAACGAGAGTTCGTCCGCCTGCGGATAGGAGATAATGAAACGAGCGAGCGAATCCTTCAGCGAATGAAACGTGAGGTACCAAGGGCTTGCAGGGAGTGAGTACGTCGTGTGTCCAAGCAGTCCGTCGGTGGGTCGATTCATGAAGACCGACAAGGAATTGTCACCGGAGTTCACCACTGCAATGTCATTCAAGCCGTTACCGATCAGATCGTCGATACACAGGGCTCGGGGACGAACGCCCGTCACAAACTCGAGCGAGTCCCTCAGGACACCCGCCTGCTCCGCGTTGAAATAGAGAAGGAGCTTCTGGCCTTCGCGGTCCAGCACAGCCGCATCGACGAGCCCATCGGAGTTGAGATCATCGAGCAGCGCGACCCTCGGGCCACTGCCTGCTGAGAAGTCGATCCGCTCGGGCGGCGGCTCCTCCCCGGCATTGAAATAGACTCCCAGCGTCGATGGGCGCTCCAGAGCGACCAGGTCCTTGAATCCATCCCCGTTCACATCGTTCAGAGCAAAGGAGCCCAATGGCCCTTTCAGCGGGATGCGTGACTGAGGGTGAAAATCGCCCAGTTCATCACCTTTCCAGATCTCGAGATGGGGAGGGTTCTTGTACGCAAGAACGAAATCGAGATGTTCATTGGGGGAAAGCTGGGCGACAACAATTCTATCGAGCTCACCTTCTACGGGGAATGTCGTTTGGTCAAGAAAGATCCCTCGCCCCAACCCGTACAGCAGATGCAGGTCGCTTTTGACCCAATCATAGAACACGATGTCGAGCAGACCGTCATTGTTCAACTGTACAAGTGCCAAATCGCCGATGGCGTTGTCGGGCGCGATCGTTGGGCCTTGCCGAAATCTCGCCTTCCCGAGACCGAAGAATGGAATGATGCCCGGGTTTTCACGGTCATAGACGAGGAGATCCATCCTCTTATCATTGTTCAGGTCACCCGTTGCGATCCCCGTCGGCCTCTGGGGAAGGCTCAGCGTGCTGACGACGCGCAACGTGTCCGCGAACGGATCGAGGACGAACGAGAGCCGCTTCTCGTCCTTGTTCACGATGATCCCGACGGACTTTTGATTGGCGGCGAGATCGGCGACAAGAAAATCGTCCAGACGATCTCCAACGACATGCTCCTTCCAGGTGTACCTGGTGCACGACGAATCGAGGGTTAGCGAAACAAGCTGCGTCGCAGGAGGATTCCAGAAGAAAAACACCCTTTCGCCTTCAGGACCGTGCGCCAGAATGCACCGCTCGAATTGTTCCGGTGTCGGAATCGCGCGATATTGTCCGAACGCTGTCTCCTGAGACTGTGCGGAGGAATGATGGACCGTCAGCCAGAAGGAAACGACCGTTGCAGCGACAATATGTGAGGATCGATGATGAGATTCTTGGCGGTAAGACACGGAAATCTACATTCTTCCCATCTGCTTCTTCGTGATCAATGGAACGAGGATCAAAGCGTTTAGCGATGTTTGCGGTGGAGGAGTCTCAGATCGCGTCGTCGCGCTGCGTCCGCAAACCGCCTTTTCTCCTCCTTCGACTCGGGGCGGATCGGTGCCGCCGCGACGGGTTTCCCCTCCTCATCAATCGAAACGAAGGTCAGATACGCTGTGTTCGTATACGTGCGCTTTCCAGTCAGGAGATCCTCCTTTGCCACGCGCACTCCCACCTCGAGCGACGTGTTGAAGACGCGGTTCACCGATGCCTCCAGGATAACGACTTCGCCCTGCAGCACCGGATGGTGAAAGTTCAGCTCGTCAACCGATGCCGTTACGCAGACCCGGTTCGTATGTCTTGAGGACGCGATCGCTGCAGCGATATCAATCCACTGCATCAAGCGGCCTCCCAGGAGATTTCCCAACCGGTTCGTGTCGGTCGGCAACACCATCTGGACCATCTGAACCTGTGATTCCTTCACCGTCTTGATCCGTGACCGTCCCATCGGGAGTTTCTCCCTCCTCACTGCAAAACGTGATCGGCAGTACCGGCTTGTTCCTTCTGAACGTTTTCAGGGCTCTGCGACAGCTTCGACTGGATCTGATTCCGGAGCTGTTCAGCCTCCTTCTGGTGCGAGCTCTGCGGATACCTCGTGAGGAATTTGTCCAGCTCCTGTTGGGCCTCTTTGTACCGATTCCGCAGATACAATGCCTCGGCCTTCTTCAACAATGCTTGTTCGGCATACGGAGTATCATAGTATTTCTCCAGCACGGTGTCGAAGTAGATCGCCGCCGACCTGTAGTACTCCATCTTCATATAGATCACGCCGCTTTCAAACTCTTTCTTCGCGAGTCTGTCGTTCAACCCGGCAATCTTCGCCTCTGCGTCCGGAACAAGCGAGTCCGTCGGATTGTACTCGATGAACGATTGAAATTCATCGATCGCTTGTCTCGTATACTGCTGATCGAGATAGGAGGGGGGCGAGAGCGCGTAGTAGGACATCGCCCGCTGATATCGTGCCTTCGATGCGAGCTTGCTCGACGGCATCGTCCGCATCAGGACGTCATATTCGTAGGCGGCCAGGATGTATTCTCCTCGCTTGTATCGGCACTCCCCCATGTTGTACTGTGCCTGGTCCGCAAAGGCGCTTCCCTGGTACTGGAGCGTGACGATACGGAAGTCATCATACGCTTCCAGATAATCACCGTCATCAAACTTCTTCATCCCGAGCTCAAACCGCTTCTCCACACTCATGGAAGCCGTTTCCTGGCTCGATGAACATCCGCCTGCAAGCAACACCACGAGCCAGCAAACAACCAGAAACGTCGCTGATCTTCGGTAGACCACGTTAGTTCGTCTGATCATAAGTTTGTACCAACCATAAGCCGTCAACTTGCCGGATGTGAACGTTTGACAACTCCTCCAGGCGCTTCATCATGACAATTTGCTCGGCCCGGCTCAACGAGAACGATGGCTGCAGGCCGGCCCGCACCGGCAACAATCTGATGCGCTCCAGAACAGCTCTTCCCTCCCACTTCCGAATCCTCGCTTCGACACCCAGCCCCTTCAGCGCCCACTCACGCTGAGGCTGATAGAACACGAAGTTGCCCAGAGAGTAGAAGATGAACTTCCCTCTGTATTGCTCGATCCCTTGCACATAATGTGGGTGATGTCCGACGACAAGATCGGCACCCGCATCGACGAGCGATCTCATCTGCCGAATGGTCGTCGTGCCCGGGCGATCGACATACTCGCTCCCCCCGTGAAAGCTCGCCACAACAAGATCAACGCTCCGCCGCAAGTCGCCGATCTCTTGCTCCGCGCGCCGCTCGTCGAAAAGAGAGATGCACCCTTTCCAGCCCGTGCGTACGTTGATGAATTGAGTGTAGGCAACGAAGCCAACGCGCATTCCACCCACATCCAAGACCGCCGGGGAATAACTCCCCCCCGAGTCGCCGGAGGTACCCGTGAAGCGTACTCCGGCCCCCTGCAGGCTCTCGATCGTCTCCCGCACACCGCTCAACCCGTAGTCGTACGCGTGGTTGTTTGCCGTCGAAACGACCGTGATGTTCGCCTGCCGCAACGAGAGGGCGCCGCTCGGAGGACCGCAAAAGATCAGATTGTGCTTCGGATGCTGAGTCTCTCCTCCTTGATCTGTCAGCTGGCTCTCCAAATTCACGAAGACCACTTGAGCGCTCTGCAGGGAATCCCTGACGTGGACAAACGGGAATTCCAGATCCCCTGCGAGCAACTTCTGGCCAACGGCCCGACCGAGATTCACGTCGCCGAAAGCGAGCAGTGTGATTCTCTCCTCCGGATTCTTCTCCTGAGAGAAAAGCCTGAACGAGAGGCAACACACCGCGAAGGCCAGCCAGCACCGGAGCCGCAGGCTCAATTTCTCACCGTAAAGAACAGATAGACAATCAAGAACGCCCCCGTGATGATCAGGACCGGTCCTGCGATCTTATCAAAGAATGAGGCACTTTCTGTGGAAGGCTCCAGCCTTCTGCCGAAGACCCGCACCTCATCCTGATGCAAAACCGTGTCTGCCGACGATCGTTGAAATGTCCCGAGGTACTCTACATCCGCACCCCCTCCCGCTTGATACCGAGCTTCGAGAACTGTCTTCACAGTCCGCTCGAACGCTCCGTCAGGGATCTCACGGTAGTCAACCGTCTGACCGAGAACGAGCACGTCAATCGCCGGCGCGCCGGGAGGTGGATTCATCGCTAGGAGAGGTTTCAAAACTGATCGACCGAGTACATCGACGAACGCGTTTTCGACCATCGTCTGATTTGTACGGGCTTCCACGCGCACGACGACCCGACCTGAATCCGCGTCACTTCTCTGTAATTTCTTGACGACGTCCTGTGCAATGCTCTCCGTTTGAGCTTTCATGATCAAAAGCGCGTTCGCCTCGGTTGCCTGTGCGCGAACCGTTCTCCATCCGAGGATGATCAGAAGGGCAACGATCATATTCCCGAGGCAGCAGCGCACGGTTGGCTCTAAGCGTAAATGCCGCGCACCTTCAGGGTGCGCGCAACCTTGTCGATGGCAAGCACGTAGGCACCGATGCGCATCGGTACCTTGTGACGCTCCGCAGTCTCGTACACCGCCGAGAACGAAGCTTTCATCATCTGCTCTAACGTGTTGTTCACACGTTCCAGCGACCAGAAATATCCTACGCGATCTTGCACCCATTCAAAATAGGACACCGTCACGCCGCCGGCATTCGCCAAGATGTCCGGGATCACCAGGATCCCCTTCTCCTGTAGAATGGGATCTGCTTTCGCGCTCGTCGGACCGTTAGCCCCTTCACAGATTATCTTCGCCTTGATCTTGGAGGCGTTTCTCGGCCTAATCTGATCCTCTTTCGCGGCCGGAACGAGCACATCGCAGTCGAGTTCCAGAAGCTCCTCTTGCCTGATCTTCTCGGCACCGGGGAAGCCGGCAAGGGTTCGATTGATCTTCACCCAATCGAGCGCCTTGTCCAGATCGATGCCTTTCTTGTTATAGAACGCTCCGCTGATGTCGCCAATGCCAACGATCTTGCACCCTTGTTGATGCAGCAGCTGGGCCGAGACCGAGCCCACGTTGCCAAATCCCTGGACCACGACTGCCGTCTCCTTCGGCTTCATGCCAAGCTTCTCCATCGCGCAAAGTGTGACGATCATACAGCCTCGACCTGTCGCCTCGCGCCGACCCAGTGATCCACCGATCACGAGCGGCTTGCCCGTCACAACCGCCGGCTCCGTCCTCCGCACGTGCATGCTGTATGTGTCCATGATCCATGCCATCACCTGCTCGTTGGTATTCATGTCCGGAGCGGGGACGTCGCGATCCGGGCCGAAAGTGTCAATGAGATTGGAAGTATACCGCCGAGTAATCTTCTCGAGAACCAATGGACTGAGCTGGGAGGGATCACACCTAACACCGCCCTTTGCGCCGCCAAACGGGATATTCATGGTGGCGCATTTCCATGTCATCCATGCGGCGAGCGCTTTCATCTCGTCCAGAGTCACATCTGGCGCGTATCGAATCCCTCCCTTCGACGGGCCAAGGATGTCGTTATGGATCACCCGATAGCCTTCGAAAACTCTTACCTCTCCTGTGTCCATCGCAATCGGAATGGAAACGATAATCTGACGCACAGGGGTTTTGAGGTATTCGTAGACACCCGGTTCCAGGTTGAGGATCTGCGCGGCGACGTCAAACCTGTGCATCATCGATTCGAACGGGTTTTCTTTGTCAACGATGGGGGCCGGTTCCTGGTAAACGAATGGCTGCTGTGTGTCCATAAGTGCTGTCGCCTTCCGTAGTTATCCGACGCCTAGAGGCCACCCATCGCCATGTGCTCCAACCGGGCAATGCGTTCCTCGGTGGGCGGATGGGTTGAGAACAGTTTCATGACACCGCCGCTTCTGAGCGGGTTCACAATAAAGAGGTGCGCAGTTGCGGTACCTGCATTTTGCATCGGGTGCCGTTGGACGCCCGACTCCAGCTTTCTCAGGGCGTTGGCAAGACTCAGCGGCCGCCCGCTGATCTTTGCCCCACCTTCGTCCGCAGCGAACTCGCGCGATCGCGAGATCGCAAATTGAATCATCATTGCAGCAACGGGGGCCAGGATGAGGATGAGCAGTTCTCCCAGCGGATTCGAATTGTCGCGATCCCTGCTTCCCCCGCCGAAGATCGTCGCGAACATCGCCATGCGCGCGAGCAGCATGATCGTGCCGGCCATGGCTGCAACGAGCGTGCCTGTGAGAATGTCGCGGTGTTTCACATGAGCCAGCTCGTGCGAGAGGACCCCTTCGAGTTCATCCTCGCTCAGCATCCGCATGATGCCTTCCGTCGCGGCAACGGCCGCATGCTCGGGGTTACGACCCGTGGCAAACGCATTCGGCGTGTCGCCCGGAATGATGTAGATCTTGGGCATCGGCAGCTCGGCCTGGTGTGCGAGCTTCCGCACGATCGAATAGAGCCGGGGGGCTTCTTCCTCTCCGACTTGCCGGGCACCGTAACTCATCAAGACAATCTTATCGGAGAACCAGTACATCCCGAAGTTCATCAGCATCGAGAACGCAAACGCGATCATGAGCCCCTGCTCCTGCCCCAACCACTGGCCTACAAGCATGAGAAGGGCCATGAGAAGCACCATGAGACCTACGGTCTTGACCATATTCATTGCATCGTTCCTCCTATCTTCCAGAACACTCTTCCCTCCCAGAAGAGTTCAAGTATTGCCGATTAATTTAAGAAAAAAATGCAGCAGATACAATCTGCCTTGTGGTCAAGGGGACGGAATGATCGTTCGCGGAGGCTGAGGTTCAAAGGCAGCGGCGCTCTTGCGGAGGTGCTTCAGTGTCGGCGATGGGACGAGCGCACCGGCGTTCCAGAATTCGAATCTGTTATCCGGGCAAGGCTTCGTTTCACCAGATCGAGGTTTTCGTCCAGGAAATGTCTCGAGAGCCGTCTCGCTCGTTGAACCTCCAGCGAGTCGACCTGAGCAAACACGAGGTCCTCGGCAAAGTACTTGCCGATCACCGTCGTCTCACCGCCTGGGTTCGTCACGGCGGATCCGCCCCAGAAGTTCACCCCGTCCTCGAAGCCCACCCGATTGCAGAAAAGGATGTACGAACTGAGGAGCCTCGCGTAGACCCGATGCTGTTCATGGTTGACGACCGCGTTTTGGAGATCGGCGCTCCCTCCGGCTATGCGCGAGGGACTTGCCGTCAGCGTGAGGATCACCTCGGCGCCGTCATGCGCGAGCAAGTATGGCAGCGAAAGATGCCAGAGATCCTCGCAGATGAGGATCCCAAAGCGGCCCAGCTTCGAGTCGAATGCCTCCACCAGATTTCCAGCGCTGAAATACCTCCCCTCCTCGAACATTCCGTAGGTCGGAGGGTAGATCTTCCTGTGCACGTGTGCGACCTCTCCATCTTCCAGGAAGAGCGCCGAGTTATAGATGCCGTGGTCCGAACCACTTTCGATGAATCCGAGGAGAATCGAAATAGTCCTGCTTCGTTCTTTCAGCGGCTGGAGGAGCGGATCGGTGAAGGGATTTGAGGCAAGATTCCAAGCGAGGTCGCGAACCGAATATCCGGTCAAGCTCAGCTCAGGAAACATCACGAGCTGAGCTCCAGCCTTGACCGCTCCATCGATCAACTCCATATGATGGTCGATGTTGGCCTGCAGGTTCCCGACCTTTGAATCAATTTGTGCGAGAGCGGCCTTGAAATTCATAGTCAGCGGTTAGAAGCTCGATGGAGAACCACCCGTCACGAAGCTCAGCGCACCTCAACTGCGTTGGGGAGCTCATCCCTGTCGTCTTTTTCGTGAGGGAAGTGTTGTGCCAAGATCCCGCCCACCTCCTTGACGGCGTCGATGAGGCCGTCACGAAACTCCTTCTTGGAAAATTTCGATGCCGTCCTGTCCGCGATATGCTGCCACGCGTGAGCTTCGACCCTGCCGTGAATCTGCTCGTCTGCCAGGACGAACAGCTCTCGGTGCTCGAGCAGCACAAACAGCAGCACTCCGTTCCGGTGTTTGGTCTTGGTCATGCCGAGTTGATGGAACTCCCGCCGAGCGAGTTCCTCTACACTCTGCGAGCGCTCTTTCCTCTGCCTTCGCTGGCGGACAGCGACGCGAATTTCCCCCGACGTAAGCTTCTCAGCCTTCGCGATCGCGTCGGCGATTTCGTTCAAATCTTGTTTCGACAGAACTTGTTTGACCAGGTTTGCCACGTTCCCCTCACGAAATATCGATCATTTTGATATCTTTGATATATTGGACGGTCTTATCCTCTTTCAGGTTGGTCAGCTTCTCCATCTTCGATTCGATGCGGTCGACGTTGTCTTTGATGATCGTCAGATATTTCGTGCTCTTCTCCGGCAGCCCGCGTTGGAGCAGCTTCGCGATGAGTTCCTTCATGCCCTTCAGCGGCGCACTAATTTCGTTTGTGATCCCCACGACCATTTCCTGCATCGCCTCCAACCTCTTCTGCCGAATCTCGAGCTCTGCGATTTCCCGCTGGAACTTCCCCTTCTCCACAACGCTCAAGATCGTTTTGGGCAGGATCGGCGTGCTGATCTCCTCCTTCACGAGGTAGTCTTGAACGCCGAGCTTCATCACCTCAACCGCAAGATTCATGTCTTTGTTCACCGTGAGAAAAATCACGGGCGTCCCGATATTCTTCTCTTTGAGAGCCTTCGTGATTTCGAGCCCGTTGAGCCCAGGCAGAAAGTAATCCATCAGGATCACGTCGATCTCTTTGTTCCGCATCGCCTCCCCAATCCCCTCACTGCCGTTTTGCTTCCAGATCACGCTGATCTGTGCCTCGTCAAATCTGTCGAGATAGATTTTGACGAGCTTCGCGAAGTCGACGTTATCCTCAACGAGGAGAACGAGAATGTTCTTGTCCGTGCTCATAGTCCATTCCGAGCTGAGAAGGGCTGCAGTTTTCCTGGATCGCTTGAAGGACCAACCCGAAGTCGTCCAAAATGACGGACTTTGAGAAGTACCGGCTGGCGCCAAGCTCGTACGCTTTGCGAACATCCTCATCACGTTCAGAAGTGCTGAGAATGATGACTGGTATGTTCTTCGTTTTCTCTTCCTCCTTCAAGCGCCGGAGCACTTCGCGTCCATCAATCCGGGGAAGATTAAAATCCAGCAAGACAAGATCGGGCTTGGTCGCGGCGTCCGGCTTCAGAGCGCTGAGATATTCAAGGGCTGCGTGGGCATCGTCGAAGTACGTAAACTGGTCCTTCCGTCCCGTCTTCTGAAATGCCCACTGCAAGATCTTCGCATGATCAGGGTTATCATCGATCAAGACAATTCGCAACGCTGCTGTGCTTGATGCCACCACCTTCCCCCTTAATCAGTCGGTATCGTGAAATAGAACGTGGACCCTTGTCCGGACCTTGACTCGACCCAGATGCGTCCACCCTGTGATTCGACGATCTTCTTGACGATTGCGAGGCCCGCCCCGGCCCCCTCGTATTCCTCTTTTCTGTGAAGACGTTGGAAGATCAGGAATATCTTCTCAAAATAGGCTTCTTCAATCCCGATGCCGTTGTCCCCAACGTAGACGGTCGTGAAGTCCGGCGCTGCCGAGGCACCGATGTCAATGCGCGGGATCGGCTTGTCGCAAAACTTCAGCGCATTCGATATCAAATTGCGGAATACGATTCGCAGATGGGTATCCACGACAACGACCTCCGGCAATCGCTCGGCGAGGACAATTTCCGCCTTTCGTTCCCTGATGGAGAAGCGAAGCTCCTCGAGTACTTCAGCGACGAGCTTCGAGAGATCAATACGAGCTTTCTTCTCAACGACCTTGCTGATGCGAGAGAGAACGAGCAACTCGTCGATCAATCGCTTCATATGCGAACAGGAGTCGACGATCGACTGCAGATAGTCCTGGCCAGCTGCGTCGAAGAGATGAAGATAGTCGTGCTTGATCATCTTTGCGAAACCCTCGACGCTGATCAGCGGCTCCTTTAGGTCGTGTGAGACGACGTACGTGAAATCGTCGAGCTCTTTGTTGCGCGCCTCAATCTCCTGAGATTTGTTGACGGTCTCCAGATAGAGGTTTGCCTTTTCGATCGCAATGCCCGCTACATTGGCGATGCTCCCCAGCAGCGTCAGGTGATCCTCGCTGTAAGCCTCCCGTCCGTATGATTGCACGGACAGCACTCCGATCGTCCGGTCCTTGGAAATCATCGGCACGTACATCAATGAGGCTCCCGTCTCATCGGAGCGCCCAGACTGTTGTGAGTGGGCGGACTCCCCGTGGGACTCGAGGAACGGTTTGCGGTCACTGAGAGCTCTGTAGGTTGGCATCGAGCTTTCGAGCGCGATCGGCGAGGCTTGGACCTGGATCTCAACTCGCTCACCGTTGACGGTATTCACGCTGAAGAGGGGATGGATCAGCCTTTTCTGCTCGTGATAGAGATCCATCGAGAATGAATCGATCGGAATGACCTTGCCGACCTGCTGGTAGGTGATGCGTGCGATCTCTTTCGTGTCGAACGCTTCCGTCAACGCGCTGCTCAAGTCGTACAGGACTTGAAGCCGCTGAAGCTGGCGGCTCAACTCCGCCCTCGACGCCTGACGCTCGCTGATGTCACGAGCGATATTGACCATCAGGACCGGCTCGCCCGCCGAGTTCCGGAGGAGGGTCGTATTGAGGCTCACAGCCACCCGATCGTCATTCTTTCGAAGCCACGTGATGTCGAAGTCACGGAGAACGTTTTTCTCTCTCAGTCGCTGCAGCCAGCCGATGTAGGACCGCAGCTCTTCTTCGGGCACCCACGGATAGGGGATCTCCGAACCGAACGCCTCGCGGCGTGAAAATCCCGTAAATCGCTCGAATTCGTCATTGACGTCGAGGACTTTCCCTTGCAAGTCCGTAATCACCAACGCGTCGACCATGGAGTTGATCACGTTCCGCAACAGCCCCTCAGAGTCCATCAACCGCTTCTCCAACTCCTTGCGGTCTGTGATATCGCTGATGGAGAGGTTGAGCGCGGGCGCCCCTCTGTGCCAGCTCAAGGCAAAGGAGGTCTCCACATCGACGGGTGAGCCGTTCTCGCGCAACATTCGAATCTCGAATCGAGTCGGGATCGTTTCACCTCTGAAGACGCGCTGCTGCAGAAGTGAGAAGAACATGCGCGAGCCCTCATCCAGGAAGAGCCGCATCTCCTTCCCTAACACGTCGTCGCTTGATCGGTACCCCAGCAGCTTACAGAACACCGGATTCGCCAGAACGATCCGGTCATCCTGAATGATCGAGATTCCGTACGGTGAATGCTGGAAGAGGGATTGGTAGTCCGTGCTTTCTTCGGAGGGTAGCGGGAAAAACTCCGGAACGATCATCGTTGTCCGGTTGATTCTCCAGAGTCTCCCCGCCGCGGCGGCGTTCTGCGCCTTTCGCTCAAGCGAGACCAGGAAGAACCCGTCCGGCAACCTCGTGGCGGTCAGAATGAACGCTGATCTTGATCGCCACTTCGCCTTCAGGCGAACAGCTGTTTGAAGGACGCCACGTTTGCTCAACGCGGACAGAAGGCTTTCGCTCTCACCCGATTTCTCTCGCTCGAGGATTGTATCAAGCGACACCTTGAGCAGCGCCGGCCTGCGAATATCGAGGAATCTCACCGCAGCGACGTTTGCATCAACGCAGCGCCCCGTCTTCTCGATCAGCAACATCGCAACGGGCGCCTTCATAAACGCGCTCCGGAACGCATCCCAAGTCGGAACGGGTGTCGTCGCCCCCCGCGGGCTCGGGAGCAGCCGCGTGGACTTGAGATCATCGCTCTTTGTAGCAGCGCGTCCGCGCCGGTATGTCGATGAGACCGATCTCACGCCACCGATACCTTTGGCTGAGCAGGAACTACCCGCTGCGTGTAGGGAGCGAGCGCGCGCAGACGATCCAGCAGAAGCTTGAATTTGTCGGGCCTGAGTGATTGGAAACCATCCGATAATGCGGCCTGCGGATCTTGATGGACCTCAATGAGCAAGCCGTCCGCACCGGCAACGACAGCAGCTTGAGACATCGGGATGACGAGGTCCCACGCACCCGTGCCGTGGCTGGGATCAACGATGATTGGAAGATGCGACAACCTCTTGATGACAGGAACGGCATTGAGGTCCAGCGTATTCCGCGTGTAAGGTTCGAATGTCCGAATGCCTCGCTCGCACAAGATGATACTGTAATTTCCCTTTGAGGCAATGTACTCCGCGGACATAAGCAGCTCCTCGATGGTCGCGGAAAGTCCGCGCTTCAAGAGGACGGGCTGCCTCAACTCGCCGACTCGCTCCAGGAGCGAGAAGTTGTACATATTGCGGGCACCGATTTGAAGAATGTCTGTGTACTGTGCGACCAGGGGAAGGGTCTCCGTATCCTTCACCTCCGTCACGATGTGCATGCCCGTCTTGTCGGCCGCTTCCCGGAGGTACTCCAGTCCGTCGTCCTTGAGCCCTTGAAAGGAGTACGGGGACGTTCGAGGCTTGTAGGCGCCTCCGCGCAAAAATTTCACCCCCATCTCCCGCAACATCTCCGCGATCTCGAGGATTTGCTCCCTGCTCTCGACCGAGCACGGGCCCGCGACGATCGTCAGTTCACGGCCCCCAATCTCGTCACTCCCGACGCGCACGATCGTCGCCTCGTCTTTCACTTCCCGGCTGACGAGCTTGAACGGCTTCGACACGGGGACGGCATCCTGAACCCCGGACAAGCTCAGAAACAGATCCGGATCCAACCTTCCCTTGTTACCCGTGATCCCGATCGCAATTCTCTGAGCGCCGGGAATCTCGTGCGCCACGTAGCCGAGAGCGTGTATCTTTTCCTTGACCCTCTTAACCTCGTCTCTCGACGCGTGTTGACTCATCAACACAAGCATGACCCATTCTCCAATTCCTGTGGACAGATCTCACCAGCTGCCGGTCGCACCGCCTCCGCCGGCCATTCCCCCACCTCCACTCCAACCTCCTCCTGAGAAACCGCCTCCCCCAGAACCACGGCCACCCCAACCCCAGCCGGAATTATAGAATGATCCACCGGATCCGATCACGTATCGTCGCTTCGTTGCAAGCAGGGGCAGGAAGAAGACGAAGAAGAAACCGATGAAGAACAACACCATGATACCGCTGATGAGAGGCGCGCTCCCTCCAACCGGCTTGGCCTTGTACTCTCCGGCCGTCGCGGCCATGATCGCCGACACGCCCGACGTGAGTCCAGCATAGAAGTTGTTTGCCTTGAAGTCAGGGTTCATCTCGTCGTTGACGATCTGACTGCTCAGCGCGTCCGTCAGAACCCCCTCGAGCCCATAGCCGACCTCGATTCGCGCTTTCTTATCATCTTTCGCGACAACAACGAGAACACCGTTGTCCTTCGATTTTTGCCCGATTTTGTTCTTCTCGAACACCTGCATCGAATAATCTTCGATCGCTTCCCCCTTCAGAGAGTTGATCAGAAGAACTGCGATCTGAGTGGACGTTGAATCCTCAAACTGTTGCAGCCGTGTCTCAAGCGCGCGCCATTCATTGAACGACAATGAATTCGTGAAATCCGTGACACGCTGGTCCAATGCCGGAACCTCGAGCTGCGCGTTGGCCACTGCCGCAACAAGAAGAATCAGACGACCGAGAGCAAGAATCCTAGAAGAGTTCATCGTGTCCCCTCAGAACTTCACTTGGGGCGCCTGTTCGGCACCCGTCACGGCCGCGAAGTACGCCTTTTCTTTGAAGCCGGTCATCGAGGCGATGGACGAAGCCGGGAATCGGCGGATCATCGTATTGTAGGACTGAACGGCTTCGTTGAACCGTCGTCGCTCGACCGAAATCCTGTTCTCCGTTCCCTCCAGTTGTGACTGCAGCGTCAGAAAATTCTCATTCGATCGCAAGGTGGGATAATTCTCCGTTACCACCAACAGTCGAGAGAGCGCCGAACCCAGCCCATCCTGTGCCTGCTGGAATTTCGCGAATGCCTGGGGGTCGTTCAGAATCTCCGGCGTGACGTTCAGCTGCCCGACGCGCGCACGCGCATTCGTAACGTTCTCAAGTACCTCGCGTTCCTGCTTGGCGAACCCCTTGACGGTCTCTACAAGATTCGGTATGAGGTCAAACCGCCGTTGATATTGATTCTCCACCTGACTCCACGCGGACTTCACACCCTCCTCTGCCGTGACAATCCTATTGTAGACCGATATCCCCCACACGACCGCCAATACCACGATCAGAAGCAGGCCACCAATGATGCCCAGAGTTATCGCTAACGTTCGATTCATCGAGAAGCTCCTGAAGAAAATAATACTGATTTCGGAACATACGCGACCGTTCGCGGACGAGATCGACGATCCGTGCACGGAGCTGGTCACTGGGGAGGTGGGGTTGCCAGTGCGTTACCTGGATCGGCACGAGCTCGACCGTGGCCGAATGGTTCTGCAGCACGACTTTCAGGATCGCCGTCGGATAAGTGTTCACCTCCCTTGTACCGCTCGATCCCCTGAAGGGTATGCGGGTGATGCCCCACGACAAGATCCGCGCCTGCGTAGGCCAGAAAACCTATTCTCTCGCGATTCTTCTCGATCACAAGTGGCTCTCGGGCCTGCTTGAGGTTTCGCCCGGCTCCGACGTAGTGAATCCCAGCCGAGTCGAAATACCTCACCGTGTCATCCAGGCCTTGTGCTCCCAAGTCGCCGGTGTGATTATTGGCAAGGTCGACGACGTTGATGCGGCCTGTTTCCAACGTGCGAACATAGCGAGGATGCATCCTGAACGCGAACTCTTTTTCCTCCGCCTGGTCGGAAAGCGTGATCGGGTTTTCCAGATTCACTATGAACACATCGTACGCGCCCACCTCTGGAACACGTAGTCAACCCTGTTCCGGACTTCGGTATCGATGTGGCGTGCAAGCGTCACATCGACCGCAAAGAGCAATACGACTGGCCGGCTTGCCTGGCTGTGCAGAGGAGCGAAGACGCGCAGCACTGCTCATTAAATGATGGTAACAAAACTTCCTCCTAAAAACAAGGAGCCCCCTGGGGCTCCGGTTCTTGGTCAGGGCTCACTCCCCGTTCGCCCTGCGAAGCCTCTCGATAACCTCATCCTCAATCGCACACCTTGAGCGTGCCTTCGCTCATCTCACCCACAAAAAAAAGAAGGCGATCATACGATCGCCTTCCATGGTCGACACCAATCCACAGATCGGGATTGAGCCTCGCTCACCGGCTTGTCCTATCATTGTACGAGAGATCGCGCAATCACGAGCTGCTGGATTTCGGATGTCCCCTCATAGATCTCCGTGATCTTCGAGTCGCGCAAGAAGCGCTCGACTTTATATTCTCGTATGTAGCCGTAGCCTCCGTGGATTTGAACTGCTTCGAGCGCACAGTGCACAGCTGCCCGAGACGCAAGCAGTTTTGCCATCGCTGCCGCGGGACCAAAAGGCTGGTTGCGATCCTTCAACGAAGCGGCGTAATGCGTCAAACAACGCGCCGCCTCAATGTGCGTTGCCATCTCGGCCAGCTTGAACTGGATCGCTTGAAGCTCAGCGATGGGATGATCGAACGCCTTTCGTTCCTGACTGTATTTGACCGACGCTTCCAGCGACGCCTCTGCGATCGCGAGCGCCTGCGCTGCGATGCCGATCCTCCCGCCATCCAGCGTCTTCAAGGCAAACTTGATGCCGAAGCCCTCATCGCCGATTCTGTTCTCGGCAGGGACACGACAATCTTCGAACGACAGCGAGACGGTATCCGAGCTTCGGAGGCCAAGTTTCTTCTCCTTCTTTGCCACGGAAAAGCCGGGCGTTCCTTTTTCGACAATAAAGGCGCTCACCCCTCTCGCTCCCTTGGAACGATCTGTGGCTGCCATGACGAGCACGACATCGGCATTGGCGCCGTTCGTAGTAAAATTCTTCGTTCCGTTCAGGACGTAATCGTTTCCATCTCGTCGCGCGGTCGTGCGCTGGTTTGTGGCGTCACTTCCCGCCTCGGGCTCGGAGAGCGCAAACGCGCCCAGCTTCCTTCCCGTGGCCAGGTCTTCGAGATACTTCTTCTTCTGTTCCTCGGTGCCGTAGGCCTCGATGCCCCAGGTGACGAGCGAATTATTCACCGACATGATGACGCACGCTGCTGCATCGACTTTGCCGATCTCCTCAAGGGCAAGCACGTACGAGATCGTATCGAGTCCGGCCCCGCCATACTGCTCCGACACCATCATGCCCATAAACCCAAGCTCACCCATTTTCTTCACCGCTTCGTACGGGAACTCCTCTTTTTCGTCGCGTTGGTCGACGGTCGGTGCAAGCTCCTCTTGCGCAAACTGCCGCGCAGTCTGCTGAATCATCAAGTGCGTCTCTGTAAACTGGAAATTCATGCTGTTCCTCTATGTCGTTGTGTATGAATAGAATCCTCTTCCGGTCTTCCTGCCGAGATGACCAGCCGCCACCATTTTCTTCAACAGTGGACAGGGACGATACTTGGAATCGCCTAGTCCTTTGTGAAGGACCTCCATGATCGACAAGCAGACGTCCAGGCCGATAAAATCCGCAAGGGCCAACGGGCCCATCGGATGGTTCATGCCAAGCTTCATCACCGTATCGATCGCCTCGGGGGTCGCGACTCCTTCCATGACACAGTACATCGCTTCGTTTAACATCGGCAGAAGGACCCTGTTGGAAATGAAGCCCGGATAGTCGTTGACCTCGACCGGCACCTTTTCCAAACTCTCGGCGAGCGATCGTACCGTCGCGTACGTCTCGTTCGATGTGGCTAGGCCCCGGATCACTTCGACCAATTTCATCACGGGGACGGGATTCATGAAATGCATGCCGATGACCTTGTCCGGTTTCGAGGTCACCGCGGCAAGCTCCGTGATCGAAATGGACGACGTATTCGACGCCAGGAGGGTGCCTGCCGGAGTGAACTTGTCAAAGCTCTTGAACAACTCCTTCTTCACCACTTCGTTCTCTGTGGCGGCTTCGATGACGATGTCGGCTCCTTTGCACACCGATTCTAAGTCGACGGATGGTTTGATTCGGTTGAGCGTCTCTTTCTTCTGTTCTTCGGTAATCGTCCCCTTCTTGATCTGGCGATCGAGGTTCGCCTTGATCGTGTTCAGTCCACGATCGATGAACTCCTGCTTGACATCGTGCAGCATCACGGAATGACCATACTGTGCGAACACGTGGGCGATTCCGTTCCCCATCGTGCCCGCGCCGATGACGGCAATCTTCTTGACGTTTTCGTATCCCATAGTCGTACTCTTAAATTGAATGTTGACTTCTTGCAGGATTAGCGGATCAACTCAACGATGACGGCACTGGCTTCGCCGCCGCCGATGCAAAGCGCTGCCAAACCGAGATTCTTATTCTGCTGCTTCAACGCGTGCAGCAGGGTCACGAGGATCCGGGCGCCGCTCGCTCCGATCGGATGGCCCATGGCGACTGCGCCGCCATTCACGTTGAGCTTCTTCGCGTCGATGCCGGTGATCTTCTGAACCGCCAATGCAACAACGGCAAACGCCTCATTGACCTCGAACAAATCGATCTCGTCCAACTTCATGCCTGCCCGCGCCAGGACCTTCGAGATGACATCGGCGGGGGCCGTGGTGAACCACTCGGGCCTCTTCGCTGCCGACGCGTAGTTGATGATGCGCGCGATGGGCCGCAAGCCGAGCTTCGCTGCCTTCGCAGCGGACATGACGACGACTGCGGCAGCTCCATCATTGATCTTCGAAGCATTCGCGGCTGTCACGGTACCATCCTGCTGAAAGGCCGGCTTGAGCTTTGCGACCTTGTCGAAGTTCGTCTTGAAGGGCTCCTCATCCTGTTCAACCACTGTGTCACCCTGCTTGCCCTTGATCGTTACCGGAACAACCTCCTCCGTGAACCTCCCTTCCTTCCAGGCACTCTGGGCCCTTGTGTAGCTCATGATGGCGAACTCATCCTGCGCCTCGCGCGGGATCGCACACTCTCTAGCGCACAGTTCTGCGGCATTCCCCATGTGGTAGTCATTGTAGACATCCCACAATCCGTCCTTGATCATTGAATCCAGAACTCTGCCATGTCCCATCCGGTATCCTTCGCGCCCCTTTTCCAACAGGTACGGCGTGTTGGACATGCTCTCCATCCCGCCGGCAACGATGATCTCTGCGTCGCCGAGACGAATGGCTTGTGCGGCAAGCATGACCGCCTTCAGCCCGGAGCCGCACACTTTGTTGATCGTCATGCACTCTACGGACTCGGGAAGACCCGCGAAGAGAGCCGCCTGACGTGCCGGGGCCTGCCCCTCTCCGGCGGCCAGGACGTTCCCCATGATGACTTCTTGAACATCAGTCTTCTTGATCCCGGCTCTGTGGATCGCCTCTTCTATCACAAGGGCCCCGAGCTTGGGAGCCGGAACGGAGCTCAGGCTCCCCATGAACGAGCCTATAGGAGTTCGACACGCGCTGACGATGACAGCATCATCTGCCATAAGTTTGGTTCCTCTGTTGATGGGAAAGAAGGAGAGACGAAGTGAAGCGGCCGAAGAGGAGCTGTGCGATCATACGGAAGAGGGAGAAATGATTTAGCTGTTCATCGACTTGAGGAACTCCTTGTTGGATTTTGTCCCTCTCATCTTCTCGAGCACAAACTCCATAGCCTCGACGGGCGCAAGATCGCTCAGGAGTTTTCGGAGAATCCAGACCCGGTTGAGCTCATCGGCTTCTTGCAGCAATTCCTCTTTGCGAGTTCCTGAGCGGTTGACATCGATCGCAGGAAATACGCGGCGATCGCTCAATTTGCGGTCAAGAACGATCTCCATATTGCCGGTGCCCTTAAATTCCTCAAAAATGACCTCATCCATTCTGCTCCCGGTCTCGACCAGGGCGGTCGCGATGACGGTAAGGCTTCCCCACTCCTCGACGTTTCGAGCCGCCCCGAAGAATCTCTTCGGCCGATGCAGCGCGTTGGCGTCCACACCGCCGGAAAGTATCTTACCGCTGTGCGGGACAACCGTATTGTGCGCACGCGCCAACCGGGTGATGCTGTCGAGCAGAATAACGACATCCTTCTTCGCCTCGACGAGGCGCTTCGCCTTCTCCAAGACCATATCTGCCACCTGCACGTGTCGCTCCGGGGGCTCATCAAACGTGGAGCTGACCACCTCAGCGCTCACCGTCCGCTCCATATCCGTGACCTCCTCAGGTCGCTCGTCGATCAGGAGCACGATCAGCTTGACTTCAGGATGGTTCCGGATGATGCTATTGGCGATTTTCTGCAGCAGGACGGTTTTTCCGGCTTTCGGCGGCGAAACGATCATTCCGCGCTGACCTTTGCCGATGGGGGAAAGCAAATCCATGATGCGCATCGAGTATTCGCCCGGAATTGTCTCGAGCTTGAGGCGGCTGGTTGGATACAGAGGAGTCAGGTTGTCGAACAGGATCCGCTCCCGAATGAGGTCGGGATGGTCGTCGTTCACGGCTTCCACCCGCAGCAACGCAAAGAAACGCTCCCCCTCCTTGGGCGGGCGGACTTGGCCGCTCACACCATCGCCCGTCCGGAGGCCGAATTTCTTGATCTGGGAGGGCGACACGTAGATGTCGTCGGGAGACGGCAGGTAGTTATAATTGACGGACCGTAGGAAACCGTAGCCATCGGGCAGGACTTCGAGCACGCCCTTGCTGAAGCTCAGACCATCCTTCGTGGTCTGCGCCTCCAGGATCTTGAAGATGAGTTCCTGCTTGCGGAGGTCGCTGTAACCAGCCAGGTTCAGGTCCTTGGCGATCTGGTTTAACTCAGCGATCTTCTTGGACTTTAGTTCAGTGATGTCCATTGGCATAAAGAATCAATCCTCTGCTTTAAGAGTTGGATCGGAGAACTGTAAACGAGAATATCCTCAATCACAGACCTGAGGAGACTTTCCGTTGAAGTTTGAAGGTTGGGAGTAACGAACTGACGATTTAGAAGTGAACTGGTTGGATGATCGGCAATAGGGAAGAAACCCCATGAACTTCACTTGTTAATATAGCCCATTACTCAGTGATTGTCAAGTTTTTTTTCTCGGCAAGAAACTGCAGCGCCTCACCCACAACGAAGTGTGACCCTGTGACCAGGATCGGCGTCTTCTGATAGCTACGCTGTATTGCCAACCGTACACCCTCTTGTACACTGAGCCCCGCTGTCACTTTGCCTGGTGGCATCTTAAATGATGCCGCGACCTCCCCCGCTGACCGCGATCGCTCCGTTCGCGCCGCGACAGCAATGACCTCACTCGCCAGAGGTTCCAAAACGCGAGCCATCGCGCCGCAGTTCTTGTCCTTCAGAACGCCGAAGACGAGGATAATATTTCCGACGCCCATATCGCGCAGCGATGCAGCAAGCTGTTTCGTACCATCGGTATTATGTGCAACGTCGATGATGATTGAGGGGTTCCTCCACACAAGGCTCAAGCGTCCGTTCAGGCCCGTCAGCTCTTGGACACGGCTCAAGCCCAGGCGTATAAATGACTCCCCGATCGGAAACTTGCCTGCTTCGCTCACTTCCCGGGCCGTCGCGATCGCCACCGCCACATTCTTGAGTTGGTAGAATCCCGGAAGAGAGAGGCTCAGCCCTTCGTAGAGCACCCTCCGTACCTTCAAGTCGGCGATCGTACGGTTTAACGACATCTCGCGGATTGACGCATTGAATCGAGACGCGAGGATCAGACGAGCGTTCCTCTTCTCGCACATGTCTTTGATGACCGCGAGCGCCCTCGGTTGAGAGACACCCGTGACGCACGGAACCCCATTCTTGATGATGCCCGCTTTTTCCCGCGCGATCTCCTCAATTGTCTCGCCCAAAATCTCCGTGTGTTCGAGCCCGATGTTCGTGATGACAGAGATCAGCGGCTTCACGACATTCGTGGAATCCAAACGCCCGCCCAGGCCTGCCTCGATGATAGCAATCGCCACGTTCTTCTCCGCAAAATGGGCGAACGCGATCGCCGTCGTTGCTTCAAAAAATGTCGGCTGCTGCTTCACGATGTGCCGTCGCATTGCATCGATGTATCTCGCTACCTCGCCTCGCGAAATCTGCTTGCCGTTGATTCTGATGCGCTCCGTGAAGCTGACGAGGTGAGGAGAGGTGTAAAGACCCGTCTTGTACCCGGCCGCCGTGAACATCGCAGCCAGCATCGATGCGGTTGACCCCTTCCCATTAGTCCCGGCGATGTGAATCGTTGTGAATTTCCTCTGCGGATCGTCAAGAATGCCCAGCAGCTTGGTGATCCCCTCCAGGCCGAATTTCATGCCGAACTTCTCCAGGCTGTAGAGAAGTCTGATCGATTCAGAATAGGAAGTCAAGAAAGGAGATGGGGATGATTAGAGCCACGACTGCAGAACTGAGTACGCAAGGTCCGATTCCATAGCACCGACGAGCTGGCCCACATCCTGTAACCCAAGTGCTTCGGCGTAGGTGCGAAGTTCCGCGGCGATCTTCACACCGGTGGTCGGATCGATGAAATTCGCCGTTCCGACCTGAACGGCCGTCGCTCCGACAAGAAGAAACTCAATCGCATCCTCAGCGGTCATAATGCCTCCGATCCCGATGATCGGGATGCGGGAGACCTGGGCCACCTCATACACTTTTGCCAGGGCAATCGGCTTAATTGCAGGACCTGAGAGCCCGCCCGTCACCGTCGAGAGCTTGGGCTTCTTGGTACGGATGTCCACCGCCATGCCAACGACGGTGTTGATCACGGAGACAGCGTCAGCTCCAGCTTCTTCCACGGCCCGAGCAAATTCCGAAATATGTGTCACGTTTGGCGTCAGCTTGACGATGAGCGGCTTGTCCGTCAACGGGCGAAGGCGGGCCGTCAGCTCTTTCGTCTTCGGGCAATCCGTACCGAAGCTCAATCCACCTTCTCTGACGTTCGGGCACGACACGTTGATTTCATAGCCGTCGATTCCCTCTTCGCCCTCAAGCAGGGAGAGGACATCACAATACTCCTGCACCGTGCTCGCCGCGATGTTCACAACCACAGCCGTGTCAAGCGTCCGAAGATACGGGAGCTTCTCTTTGATGAAGGTGTGGACCCCGATATTCGCCAGTCCGATGGAATTCAACATCCCGCTGGGCGTTTCGACGATCCGCCGGGGCGGGTTTCCGTCTCGGGGTTTCCACGACAGCGATTTGGTGCAAATGCCGCCGAGCTTGCTGACATCGACCAGGTCCTTCACTTCGTCGCCGTATCCAAACGTTCCTGACGCGACCAGGACCCGGTTCTTGAATTCAACTCCTCGAATGTTGAACGACTCTTTCACCGTTCACCGTAAGATGATATCCTTTGAGTTGAACGTAGGACCCTCGACACAAACGAGCGCATATTTCTTCCTGCCGTCTGTTCGCTCGACCGGACACCCCTGGCAGATGCCAAGACCGCACGCCATGTCACCTTCCAACGAGAGCTCGCAGTCGATCCCCTCTTTCCTGGCGAAGTCCGAGAGCGCTTTGAGCATGTTGGTAGGGCCACAACCGAAGATCTTGGGTCTCGGAAGTTGGTGTCTCCTCAGATACCCTTCAAGGAGCTCCACCACGGTACCGTGGTGGCCATTTGTTCCGTCGTCGGTCGCCAGCTGGACATTTTCGAGATGCTGAGGGGCCAGGTGGGCCGCTGTACGGGCTCCGAGAAATGAGACGATCTTCTTTCCCTCGTGAGTCAGGGATGCCGTGAGGAACGGAAATGGGGCGACCCCCACCCCACCGGCGACAATCACTGCGGTCGAATAGTCTCCTCTATATCCGAACGGAACCCCGAGGGGGCCGAGAACGTCCAGGATATCCCCCGGGCGTTTCGCAGCAAGGATGCGGGTTCCCTGGCCGACAACGTTGAACAAGAGCTCGACTTCGTCGCCGACGATCATGGAGATGCTCATGGGCCTGCGCAGCAGCGGAAGACAGCCATCACCGCAACGGATGTTCACAAATTGTCCCGCAACGGCAGACGACGCGATCTCGTGCGATTGGAATCTGACGACAAAGATCCCACGTGCGATTTCACTTCGAAAGGAGACTGGGACGGTGCGCTGGAACATCCTCATAACTCCGAGATCACTCTATGATCACTCTCTTTCTCCCTTGCTTCGCAGCCGTGGAATCGGGCGTAGCTCTTCGCCTGAACTCTAAAGAATCAACATCGCCCTTATTCAGCCTCAGATTCTGAAGCTGCTGATTCAGCGGGCCGGTCGGCCGCTTCTCCAACGAATCTGACGGTGCTGCCGGCGGCCCCAGCGACTGCGGTATGCGGCGCAGTGCAGCGTTCGCATACGCCGTGGTGCCGTACAGCTCCACAACCTGTTTGTACTGGGAGAGCGCGCTGTCGGGCTTAGACAGGCAATTCTCGTACAGCCAGCCCATCGTATACGTACTCTTCGCGGCGAGTGGCGACTTCGGATATCGATCAACGATCGTTCTGAGAGTGTCCAGTGCCAGCTGGTATTGGGCAGAGTCTATCAACGACTCCGCTTGAGCGAAGATCTCCTTGGCCGGATCAGATACCACGGGCGTCGGTGGATAGCCGAGGGCGATTCTCGCCTGCTCCGCATAAGAGGACTTTGGAAACTCTTTCAGAAGGCGCTCATAGATCGGTTTGTCGCTGCCATACTTCTTCCCGGAATCTGCCCCCGCAATCTGTGCCAGAACAAACAAGGCGCCGGGTGCCTTTGTGCTGTCGACGCGGAGCTTAAGCGCTTGGTCAAACCAACAGTACGCGGAGTCCGGAATCTCCAGTTCTGAATAGAACACTTCGCCGAGACCATATGAACACGAGGCCAGAACGACAATCAGCGAATCTCCGCTCGGCTTATGAATGATGAAGATGCTCGTGTCATGCTTCGCCTCAGCGGAGTCGGCCAATTCGGGTCGGCGGGTCGAATCGATGATCGCTGCGATAGCTTTGTTCGCGTCGACAGACCGGAGACTATCGTGATGGGGTGCAAGAGAGTCCATCAAAGGCTTTGTGCCGATCGAGACCTTCTCGAGCCAGAGGCTGTCAATGTCCAATGCGTGGTGCACGCTGTCAGCTTTCGCAAACTCACCGTGAAGTTGGAAATACCGATTCAGCGCAGTCAGCCGTCTGATTGCTTCCGGGGCGGTTGGCGACGTGGTATTCGCCGCTGCGTGTGAGAAAGCCACTTTTGCGTTCTGAAAATCTCCGAAGTCCAACTCCAGGAGCCTGCCGAGCTCAAACGCGGCCTTCGCACCGATCTCGGTTCTGACGAATGCGGTATCAAGATACCGATACTCGTCGGCGGCTTCCCACGTTCGTCCCATCTCTGTCAACGTATTCCCCAATTCAAGTCGAATCGTGCCGAGATAGTCTTGTAAGCGGTAGTCCCTCATCATATTCTGGAATAATACAATTGCCGAATCGTATTTCCTCCGAAGTCGATACGTGAGAGCAGCCTGCAGCTGGCTGTAGTAGAGCACGTAGGGATCCGGTGAGAACTCCTGCACCTTCAAATAGGCAGAGTCGGCTTTGTCGTAGTCCTGAAGCGAAAAGTACACGTCCCCGATCCTGGACTGAGCCGCCGCTTGCATCTTGCCATCCTTGGAGACTGCCACCGCGTTCGCATACTGTTCGATAGCCTGTGCCGGCCGGTCGTGAGACATCAGGAGAGAAGCAAGGATTGTGTCGGCCTCCGCGGCAATGTTCGGCTCACCGGCTTCCTTGGCATCGTGAGCCAGCGACTCACCCGCGTTCATCGCATCGTCGAAACTGTTGAGCTTCTCCAGCGTCTTCAAGAACCAGAGTTGAGCCTGCAGGGCAAGCGCCCCCGAGGGAAACTGGGCCAAGAGCTCCGAGAACTTCCGTTCAGCTCTCACATACTCACCTTCGTAGTAGTACGACTTGCCGATAAGAAACAGCGCGTCGTCAACCACGCCGCTCTTGGGATAGAAAGAGAGTATGTTGGAACATTTGTCAATGACCTGATTCAGCTTCTGTCTCGCAGTCGAGGGGATCTGACCAGTCTGAGGAATGACTTGCCCTTTGCCACGAGCAGAAAGGGTGGTGCCCAGTATTTCTGCCTCTGCCTCATCGAAGAGACGTTTTGCATTGTAGTACGCGTTGAAGTACGCAACGGTATCTCCATAACGCTCAGAAAACCACCCACCGACGGTGCTGAAGACCGAACACCCTGAAAACCCAATACTCAAAAGGCAGGCGAGCAGGCCGGCGAGCCCGAGGCGGGAATGATCCTGGTTTGTCATTTCTAATACAATATATCAAAAGACTGAGTTGATTGCAAGCGAGCATCCCGGCGTGACAGACGTTGATGGTTCCTCTGGACGGCGCTTAAACCTTTTGGTCCTTTGCCCATCTAAAAAATAGATTCGACAACGAACTACTTTGGAGGCAAGTCCTATGAAGCTACGGTGGATGACAAGTTCGGCCGTCACATTGATGCTGATGACGGCAGCGGCTTTCGGCCAACAGATGATGCAAGATGCACCCGGCCCCATGGGCGGAGCGATGGGTCAGCGACTCATGCAGCAACTGAAACTCACCGATGAACAGCGCAAAGAGGTCGAGAACCTTCGGATGGAAATGGCGAAACAGGCAATCGCCCAGCAAGCGAAGATCAAGACTGCTCGATTGGAGCTCGCTGGACTTTTCAAAGCAGACTCTCCTGACAGGTCTGCGATTGAGAAGAAGGCAAACGAGATCTCCGATCTTCAGACCCAGATGCGCGTGGCTCGGATCGACCATTGGTTCTCCGTCAACAAGGTGCTCAACGCAGACCAACAGAAGATTTGGAAGAGAATGCTCGGCCGAGCGTGGATGGGACATCGCATGAACATGATGCGGTCTTCCGGTCCCCGTTCCCAGATGCGACAGCGCTCGCCCATGGGTCCGGGCCGTTAGTCCCCGAATCAGAAGCGTCTGTTCTTTCGAAACGGTTGGAGTAACATCCAACCGTTTTGCTTTGTAGGAAGCTATTTGGGGTTGGTGGGGCGGATATCGATTTCACTGACCATTGCCCGTTCGGGCATGGTCATCGCTGCCAGGACTGTGTCGGCAACGTCTTGCGGATGAAGAATCTTTCCCGACCGCGCGGAATTCCTCTCTTGTTGAGAAAACGAAGTGTCGACCGAGCCGGGGCAGATCGTGATCACACGGATGTTGTGTTCCCGGACTTCCAACATCAAGGTTTTGGAGAAGCCCATCAGGGCCCACTTGGTAGCGGAATAGCCCGCTCCTCCGATGAACGCATTCTTCCCTGCCAGCGAGGAGATGTTCACGATGATCCCGCTCTTCTGCGGTTCCATAAGCTTCAGGGCTTTCTGTGTGCAAAGAAATAATGCGCGCACATTCAACTTCCACATCGAGTCGAAATCGCCGACGGACAGATCCCGGACCGGAGCGAACAGGCCGAATCCCGCGTTGTTCACCAAAACGTCCAGGCGCCGAAATCGAGAAGAGACCTCGTTGAACAACCTCTCGACTTGATCATCCTGCGTAATGTCCGCTTGAATGCTCACGGTTTTCCCGCCATGCGACTCGATCTCCTTCCGAACCGTCTCAAGTTCGGTCCACGTACGGGCGGTCAGGACCACCGTCGTGCCATGGCTCGCGAGGGTCGTAGCGATCGCCCTGCCGATCCCCCTTCCCGCCCCTGTCACGAGGGCAACAGATTCATTCAGCTTCATACCTTCAGATCTCCTCCTTGTGGACGGACGATCAGCTCTTCAACCATCATCGAAGGTGGAAGACAGGTGAGCTGGTAGACCGGTTCAGCAAACTCTTCCGGCCTCATCATCCGATCAGCGCAGCGCTCGCGGTGCTTCGGATGCCAGATCGGCGTGAGCACTGCTCCGGGAAAGACATTCACGATTTTGATGCCTTTGTCCCGCACCTCCGCTCGGAGGCCATTCATCAACGCCTCCACGCCAGCCTTTGACGCCGCATAGGCCGACGAGAGGGTATACGAAGCTTTGGCGGCGAACGAGACGATGTTTACAATAGTCCCTTCCCTCCGTCCAAGCATCGACGGGAGTATAGAACGAGTGACAAAGAACGTCCCCTTCAAATTCGTGTCCACCACCTGGTCGAATTCAGTCGCCGTCGTGCTGAGAAAGTCCTTGAAGCACGTGACACCCGCACTGTTGATCAGCACGTCAACCTTCTCAAAGCGGTCGAGGATTTGCTTCGCCGTCGACTCAACAGCGGATTCCTTCCGGATATCACACGTGTAGATGAAGCACCTTTGACCAGACTCGCCAAGCCCGGCTTTCATCTCGAGAAGCTTTGTTTCCTCGCGAGCGGCACCGACGACGATATCCCCGTGTCGGACAAAGATTTCGACAAGAGCTCGTCCGATACCCGAACTTGCTCCGGTGATCCAGACGGTCCTCGGCTTGTTCTCCATCTAGGGTGTCAGTTCATGACCGATGAGGGTGAGGAACTCGTTTCTCGTTTTGAAGTCGCGCCGGAAGGTTCCCAGCATCGCGCTCGTCAATGCAACGGAATTCTGCTTCTCCACTCCCCGCATCATCATACAAAGATGTCTTGCCTCGATGACGACGCCGACCCCCAAAGGCTTGAGCTGTCGATAGATGGTCTCCGCAATCTGCTGCGTTAAACGTTCCTGGAGCTGAAGCCTGCGCGAGAAGACCTCCACAACACGCGGCAGTTTGCTCAACCCGACGATCTTCCCCTTCGGGATGTAAGCGATGTGACACTTTCCATAGAACGGAACCAGATGGTGTTCACAGAGGCTGAAGAAATCGATGTCCTTGACGATGACCATCTCACTGTATTTCTCCTTGAACACCGCGCCGTTGAGAACCTGTTCCACATCCTCGTTGTATCCTTTCGTGAGAAACTCGAACATGCTCGCGACCCGTTGCGGCGTCTTGCGCAGGCCTTCGCGCTTCGGGTTCTCACCCAACTCCGCCAGAAGCTCCTTGATGAGCTCCTGCATCCGCTTGTTTTCTCGTGATCGTCTCATATCTCTTAGCCTCGATACTCTACAGCATTGTTCTCCGTCTCGTGCAACCGGATGGAATAGAGCTTGCCGTCGGTGATGTGTGGTTGGAGGACGCGCCAGAATGCTTTCGCAACGTTTTCTGCCGTTGGGATCACGCCGCGCAGGAACTCCACGTCATGGTTCAGATGCTTGTGATCGACCTTGTCAAGAATCTCCCGCTTGAGAATTTCTTTGAGCTTTTTCAGATCGATCACGTAGCCCGACTTTTCATCCGGCTCGCCAGCCACCGTTACCTCCAGCACGTAATTGTGGCCATGCCCCATCTCGTTTGCACATTTGTCGAAGAGCGCAATATTCTCTTCACTGGAGAGCTGTGGATTATACAGCCGATGAGAGGCGCTGAAGGCGGCTCGTCGTGTCACGTAGATCATATCGACTCCGTTCCATTTCTCACAAGACCTGAAGAACCTCTTTTGTATGCCCTTCGACTTTCACCTTCGGAAAGATATGCTCGATGAATCCCCGTTCATCAATGACGAAGGTCGTTCTCTCAATCCCCATGAACTTCCTGCCGTACATCGACTTCTGCTTCCAGACCCCGTACGCCCTGATGACCTCGTTTCGATCATCACTCAATAGCGGAAAGCTCAGGGAGAATTTGGCGGCAAACGCGGCATGTGATCCGACGCTATCTGCGCTCACCCCCAGAACCACCGCCCCCTTTTTCTTCAGAGCCGAAAGGTTCTCCTGAAACGAGCACGCTTCTTTCGTGCAACCGGATGTATTGTCTTTTGGATAGAAATACAAGACAACCTTTTTTCCCTTTAGCTCGCTGAGACGGGTCGTTCCCCCGTCTCCCGTCGGAAGCGCAAAATCCGGGGCGACATCTCCAACTTTGATCATGTTCGAATCTCCGAAACCGAGATCAGGAGGAACCTCTCCGAGTGCTGCCTGAAGCTGCTGCCGGAGCTTTTGGGTCCTTGCCTTGTATTTGATTTCAGGGGACGAACGAGTGAGCCAAACGCTTCCGCGGCTGCCTCGTTCCTTTTCACCTCAGAGAGATGAAACGGCTTTCGCCACTTCATCGTAATTGGGCTCGACACCAGGATTGTCGGACACCCAGGCGTATCGAATCGTCCCGCTCTTATCGAGAACGAACACGGAACGCTTCGCTGCGGAATACGCGGTCACCCCGGCAAAGCTCTCATGCAGGACGCCATACGCCCTCAGCGCCACACGATTGAAATCCGACAGAAGTGGAAATTGAAGGTTGTTCTGTGAAGCAAAGGCCTTGTTTGCAAACGGGCCGTCAACACTGATTCCCACAACCTGGGCGTCCATCTCATTGAACCTGCTGATCGAGTCGCGAAACGTGCACATCTCCTTCGTGCAGACCCCGGTGAAAGCGCCAGGATAGAAAGCGAGCACGGTCTTTCTTCCCAAGAACTCCTTCAACGATCGCGGTTTCTTCTCGGTGTCATGCAGCGTGAAATCGGGTGCCTTGTCGCCGACTTTCAAAGCCATAATTCCTCCAGGTAAGGTTCAGTTAGGGGCAGTCTACTGAAAGAGAACTTTTCTCTTGGAGCTGGTGGAGAAGAAAACTAATTGATTTGTAACACGTTGAGGGGAAGTCGAGAGCTATTCCTTCTCGAGGCAATTGTCGCAAACTCCGTAGAAATCCAGTCGATGTGTTCGAATTGTACCAGGTACTCTCTGCTGCACGCGCTCGTGCAGATCATCCTGAGGTGGGATGGCGAGATCCCGAACGATGCCGCACCGTTCGCAGATAAAATGATAATGCTGATCGACAGTCGCATCGTACCGGCGAATCCCTTCTCCGAAATCCAGCTCACGAATCTTTCCCTGCTCCTTGAGGACATGGAGGTTGCGGTACACCGTTCCGAGCGAGATTCGAGGCACCTGCTCGCGGACGCGCTCGTAGACCCACTCTGCCGTGGGATGAGAGGTCGTCCGTCTCAGGACCTGGTAGATTTTCTCTCTCTGTCTGCTTCGTTTGGTTCCCGGTACTTGCATAGATCCAGCTCGGAGAATTCGAATGCCCCTCAATATATCAAACCACCCCTCGAATGTCAAGAAAATCACTCGCGCGAAGCAGCGCCACCAGCAATTCGTCGAACCCTCCCTCATTGGGGCCCAGCGCACTCGTTCTCAACTCCGTCGTGTACAACAACTCTGTCGCTATGAATTGTTCCCCATCTGCGACCGCCGTGCGAAGCGTGACCGGACACACGTGGAGCTATGTGCGTGATGAACAAAGCTTTCTCAGGGAAGCGAGGCGGTTTGTGAATCTTTCGTGCGGTTTCAACTGGGCCAGCCGAGTAAACAAAAAAAGCCGATCTCAGGAAATCGGCTTCGTTGCTCGTGCGGAAGGGGAGGGATTCGAACCCTCGATACCGCTAGGCGGTATTCCGGTTTTCGAGACCGGCCGATTCAACCACTCTCGCACCCTTCCGAGTTGATGAAACACACTTCGAATTCCGAACTACTTCCTGTTCCTAGTCTTTCGATACTCTGGAAAATGTTCGTCCAACCATTTCCGTCCGACCCCGCTCTTCAAGAATCGTTCTCTTTGAAGGGCCTCAGCTTTGGTGCTGTAACGCTGCTTGTGGATCAATATCCAAGGCCTTCCGCCCCGAGTGAACCTGCTCTATCCGGAATAGACTAACAGGGGCCCGGCCGATTCTCCGCCGCTTAATATAACGGTATTAGGCGCAAACTTCAATTCCGCACAGCAGAAGTGTGAGTTCTCGACGAGAGAGGAATGCAGGAAGCCAGACTTTATCACGTTGATTTTCGGGGCTTGTTTTTCTATCTTCCTTCTGGAGTCTTGTTCATTGCATTTTCTCGTTTCACCTTTTTCGCTTTAATTTGCTTTTTGGAGAGATGCAGGAGTGGTTTAACTGGCACGCCTGGAGAGCGTGTGTGCCCGTAAGGGTACCGTGGGTTCGAATCCCACTCTCTCCGCAACGCGGAAGGCAATTGCTCTGAGAGGTTCTGCACCGAAGGTACAGGTTGAGTCCGAGGCTGATCAGCCCGTGGTTGGGCCTTCGGCAAAGAACCAACGCCCTTCTGCCACGCATTCCACATCCACAGATACGGGAGCTGCACATGAAGCGCTCTCTTTCCCTTCTCGCCATACTTCTCACATCGCTTGCCATCCAGCGATCCGGAGGGCAAACGGTCGTAGCCATCAAACTGGATGATACGATCAACCCGGCGGCTGCTGACTTCATCCACACCAGCCTCCAGAAGGCGGAAGAACAGAATGCCCAATGCCTGATCATCCAGTTAAATACACCCGGCGGCCTCCTGAAGTCGACGCGCGTCATCGTGAGTGACATTCTCGAGTCGAAGGTACCGGTCGTGGTGTACGTCTCTCCAGCAGGCGCGCAATCAGCGTCAGCCGGCGTCTTCATCACGCTGGCGGCACACATCGCGGCGATGGCACCCGGCACCAATATCGGGGCAGCCCACCCTGTTTCCCTTCAGGGTGGAATGGACTCCATCATGACGGAAAAAGCGACCAATGACGCCGCGGCCTTCGTCCGCACCATCGCAGAAAAACGGAACCGGAACGTTGCGTGGGCCGAAGAGGCAGTACGCAAGAGCATATCGATCACTGAAACGGAGGCACTCCAGAAGCATGTCGTCGACCTGCTCGCGAAAAACCTCGACAGCCTCTTGGTTGAGATTGACGGAAGGAAGGTCGAGGTCTCAACTGGGACGGTCATCTTACACACCAAAGGCGCCAAGGTCGAGCAGCTGGAAATGGGCTTCACGGTGAAGGTACTCGACATCCTCAGCGACCCCAACATTGCCTATATCCTGATGCTTCTGGGTATCTACGGGATCATCTTCGAGCTCTACAATCCGGGCTCGATCCTTCCTGGCGTCGTCGGCGTCATCAGCCTGATCTTGGCATTCTATTCGATGCATACGCTCCCGATCAACTACGCCGGGCTGGGATTGATCCTGTTTGCCATCATCCTGTTCATTGCGGAGATCAAAATAACAAGCCATGGCCTCTTGGCTGTGGGGGGAGTCATCTCGCTCATCCTCGGATCGATGATGCTTGTTCGTTCGGAGTCAGCGTTGGAATTCGTTCAAATCTCGTGGAGTGTCATCCTTACGAGCGCCGCCGTCACGCTGATGTTCTTCATGTTCATCGTCGGGTTCGGCGTGAGAGCACTACGATCAAAGCCCTCGACAGGGAGAGAGGGGCTGGTCGGTGAAGTAGGTGATTCACTAAGTGTGCTTAGCCCGGAGGGACGGGTGAGAGTTCATGGCGAGATCTGGAACGCCGTCTCTGTGTCGGGCAAGATCTCAAAGGACGTGAAGGTTCGAGTGGTTGGAGTCGATGACCTCAAGCTTCGAGTGGAGAAGGCATCACCCTAGATAGATCTCAACAAGAAAGGAGCGTGTTATGCAACCCATCAGTGTCGTTATCATCGTTGCTGTTTTCTTCATACTCATTATTTTCGCGAATTCCTTCAGAATCCTGCGCGACTATGAGCGTGCCGTGATTTTTCGCCTCGGCAGAAAGTCGAGAGCAATCTTCAACCCGGGCGGCGGGGGGAATGGTCCCGGCCTCATCATTCTTATACCAATCATCGACAAAATGATCAAGGTCAGCCTGCGGACTGTCGTGATGGACGTCCCTCCACAGGACGTCATCACCAAAGACAACGTCTCAATCAAAGTGAATGCCGTCGTCTATTTTCGGGTGATGGATCCCGACAAGGCGATCCTCGATGTAGAGAACTACTTGTTCGCGACATCCCAGCTGTCCCAGACTACCCTCCGGAGTGTCCTGGGTCAGTCGGAGCTGGATGAGCTGCTGTCAGAGCGGGAGAAAATAAATATGAAGCTGCAGCAGATCATCGACAGTCACACCGAGCCGTGGGGCATCAAAGTCTCGAACGTCGAGGTGAAGCAAATCGACCTTCCGCAGGAAATGCAGCGAGCGATGGCGAAACAGGCCGAAGCAGAACGCGAGCGGCGATCCAAAATCATCGCTGCGGAGGGCGAATTCCAGGCATCGCAGAGATTGGCTGACGCCGCCAAGATCCTCAGCGACCAGCCGAGCGCTCTCACGCTCCGTTATCTGCAGACCCTGAGAGAGATCGCAACGGAGAACAACTCGACGACGATCTTCCCTGTTCCGATCGATCTGCTGAAGCCGTTCCTCAGTATGGATATCAAGAAGAAGACGTGACCACACCAGGCATCCGTGACGAAATGGATGTCGTGCTGTACGGACATAATGAAACGCCGAACATCGTAGCCGTTCAGCAGCTGAACGAGTCCACGGTTCGACTCTACTCGCGTATCGACGGGAAGATAACGCAGTCCGACGCGGAATTCTTCCCGTTCTTTTTTCTCTCCAACGATCAACACATCCAGGGTTTCTCGAGGCGATATTGGATCAAGGAACTGAGCGGGAAGAACCACTATCGCTATCTGGTCGCGTTTCAGCGATGGCACGACATGTGGGAGGCCATCCGTTTCGCGCTGGCCAACTACAATCGAACCGCACTGAAACGGGCCGAGCACTACACTGAGCTCGAGGCGATCGTGGTCAAGCCGGACCCGATCACCCAGTACCTCGTTCAGTCCGGCGTGACTCTCTTCAAAGGGATGTCGTTCGAGGATCTCCACCGGTTGCAGTTGAGCATCCATACGCTCGCAAAACCAGGGAAGCCGAGCGATGCCAGAAAAACAGACGATCGATTGCTCGCCATAGCTCTCTCGGACAATCACGGATGGGAAGAGATCATCGACGGACGGAGACTCAGCGAGCCCGACATGCTGAAGAGGCTGGCGGACTTGATGATCGAGAAGAATCCGGATGTGATCGAGGGACATGACCTCTTTGAGCAGATCCTTCCGTACGTGGCGAAGCGCGCCGAGCTTCATACCATCGACCTTGCGCTTGGCAGAGATGGGTCGAGTCTGAAATCGTTTTCGCCACGGGGCGGCACCGCTGAGCGGGACTTCGAGAACGCCTTCTTTGAGGTGGCCGGACGCCACCTCATCGATACCCGGCTTCTCGCCCACGCTTACGACAGCTCCCGAAGAACCCTGGAGAGCTTCAATCTTCGTTCACTTGCGCAGCATTTCGGGTTCATGACGAAGGAGAGGGTGATGCTCCCCAAGGAGAGGATCGCTGCGGTTTGGGCGAGCGATCCCGAGCTCGTGCTCCGGGCAGCTCTTCAGGACGTACACGATATCCGCTTCATCAGTGCTTACCTCTCGCCGAGCCATTTCCACCTGACGCAAATGTGTCCGCTCTCCTTCGGGGCGGTCACACGCACGGGCAGCGCTTCAAAAATAGAGCTCCTTTTGCTCCGGGAATATGTCCGGCAGAAGCATTCCGTCCCGAGGCCACAGCTGGGGTCCCAGACGACGGGCGGATATGCAGACATTTTCCTCATCGGGTTGATACCGCACGTGATTCACGCGGACATCGAATCCCTGTACCCTTCGATCATGCTCAAGGATGAAGTCAAGCCATCAAGCGATCAACTCAACGTCTTTCAGACATTGCTCAGAGACCTCACAGCAAAGAGACTGGATGCGAAACACCGCATGATGGCAAGCCAGAGAGAGCCAGAGAGGGCAAACTACGATGCGCTTCAGTCGTCATTGAAGATTCTGATCAATTCCTTCTATGGCTATCTTGGTTATGCGAAAGGTCTGTTCAACGACTACGAGCAGGCGGATCGCGTCACGCGTGCGGGCCAGGAGCTAGTCCGTTCCATCATGAAGCAAGTCGAATTGCACAACGGCCAAGTGATCGAAGTTGACACGGATGGACTGTTCTGCTCTCCGCCGGACAACGTGAGGGGTGAGGAGCAGGAGGGAATTTTTGTCGGAAAGATCTCCTCCGAACTGCCCTCCGAGATCAATCTCGTTCTAGCAGGCCGCTACAAGAAGATGCTGAGCTACAAGAAAAAGAACTATGCGCTGCTTGACTACCACGATCGGTTAACCATTAGAGGGAGCTCGCTCATCTCACGAAGCCTGGAGCGTTTCGCTAGGAACTACATCCAGCTCTGCATCAACTGTCTCTTGCAGGAAGACATCGATGGTCTCCACAAGCTCTACGTCTCCTTCGCGAAGGACATCGCGAATCACCGATGGGAAGCTGCGGATTTCAGCCGGACGGAAACGATACGTGATTCGTTTGAAGCATATGATGTCGAGGTGAAGGAGAACAAGCGAAAGCCGTCCGCTCCCTATGAGGTGGCAAGGCGGTCGGGATTCAGTTTGAAACCGGGGGATCGCATTTCTTATTATGTGATAGGAACTCACGCCGGAGTGAAGATCGCCGAGAACTCTAAGCTCGCCGAGGAATGGGAACCGAACTTCCCCGATGAAAACACCCTATACTACCTGGACCGACTGAATGAGTGCACGAAGAAATTTGAGTCCTTTCTCGAACCCGCCGCCTTTAAGAAGGTCTTTTCGTTGGACGACCTCTTCGCTTTTTCCCCCGAGGGGATACAGTTGATCAGGCAGAAGGCTGCCGTCCCCGAAGAACCCCCTCCCCGCGAAGAAGAGGGCGAGTTCGGCATCTGGTTGGACGAATCGGCTCAGTAGTGCCTGCCACCGAAATCTGCCCGGAAAAATAGCCAAAACCTGCGAGATACCAACTTCCAGGACTCCAATCCGTGCAGGGTTATGGTTTTCTAAGCTGGCCGAGTCAGGCAATCGCCTCCCCGCGGCCTCCGCCCCCTTCACCGGGGTACTTGCTTTTTTCCCGCGCAAGTGCTATACTCGCTTTGCAGTCAACCAACACCGTTTTTGTTTCAACAGATGTGGCTCTCTCTCCGATCGAAGTTTCTCGTCTGGGTCGAGCAAGCTTTGCCGGAGGTCAGTAACAACCAAGAAGGTGTCGCGCACAGCGACGCATCTTTGGTTTTTGAGAGACAAAAATTAGGTGTCCATGTCCAACCCTATAAGGAAGAAGTAACCTTATGGAACAAGGTACAGTAAAATGGTTCAACAATGCGAAGGGATACGGCTTCATCAAGCGAGGCACCGGTGAAGACGTATTCGTGCATTACAAGTCTATCAACGGCGAAGGCTACAAGACTCTGAAGGAGGGCGACGTTGTAGAGTTCGAAGTTGAACAAGGCGCCAAAGGATTGCAGGCTGTGAACGTCAATAAGACGACGGCCTAATTTCAGCCTCTCAAAAAGCAAAAAACCCGCTGCAAGTTCTTCTGCAGCGGGTTTTTTGTCGTACTCTAGGCTCGTCGAAGCTCTCTCGAAAGCCGCCCCTACCCTTTGTGGCCCGCGACCCACGACTTCAGATACGACACGATCTCTGTCGTTGAGGCTCCAGGTGTGAACAGCTCGCCTACTCCCAGTTTCTTCAGGTCATGGATATCCTTCTCAGGAATGATACCCCCTCCGAAAAGAAGAACATCGCTTAAACCCTTGTCTGTCATGAGTTGTAGCACTTTTGGGAATATTGTCATGTGTG